>Ga0224500_10000754_pt1 | contig 20931 bp, 24 predicted proteins | sample SF_Oct11_sed_USG_FD_168126 | JGI IMG/M metagenome (GOLD analysis project Ga0224500, IMG submission 168126) | Sediment microbial communities from San Francisco Bay, California, United States - SF_Oct11_sed_USGS_4_1 | ecosystem: Environmental > Aquatic > Marine > Sediment | place: USA: California... | reverse complement strand
GTGTCGATCACCACTTTGCCCTTGAGCAGGGCGCCGTGCTCCTTGCCGACGTCGGGCAGCGCGCGGTAGGGCACCGAGACCATCACCACCTCGCCGAAGGCGGCCGCCTCCTGCGGCGTGCCGGCGCGCGCGCCGCCGCCGAGCTGCGCGGCGAGCGCCCTGTCGTGCTCGAGATTGCGCGAGGAGAACATCACCTCGTGCCCGGCCTTCACCCAGGCGGCGCCGATGGCGCTGCCCACGCGGCCCGAGCCGATGATGCCGATCCGCGTCTTCTGCGCGCGCGCGGCGAACGGCGCGCCGAGCGCGAGCGCGCCGGCCACGAGCAGGAAACCGCGTCGCTCCATCTTCATGGCAATCCCTCCACCAGTTCGATCATGCGTTTTCTCATCGCGGCGTCCGGCAGCTCGCCGAGCGCGGCCCCCATGTTGTCGGCCATGTTGGCCGGGCGGCTGGTGGCGGGCGTGATCGCCGTCACCGCCGGGTGGCTCGCCACGAACTTGAGGAAGAACTGCGCCCAGGAGCCCGCGCCGAATTCGCGCGCCCAGTCGGGAACCTGGCGGCCCTTGACGCGCTGCCACAGCCGCGTGCGGCCGAAAGGCGCGTAGACGAGGACCGCGATGCCCTGGTCGCGCGCGAGCGGCAGGATCTCCTGCTCGGCGCCGCGCTCGTCGATGGCGTAGTCCGTGCCGATGAAATCCAGCGGCTCGCTCTTCATGAGCCGCACCAGGTCGTCGTACTGGCGCTCGATGGTCGTGGTCACCCCGACGTAGCGAACGCGTCCCTTCTCCTTGTATTCCCTGAGGATCGGCAGCTGGGTGCGCAGGTCGCCGAGGTTGTGCACCTGCACCAGGTCGATCGGCGACTTGCCGGCGCGCCGCAACGAGGTCTCCAGCTGCTCGCGCGCCTCGGCGGGATCGGCGGATCCGCCGCCCCAGCCCGCGACGTTCAGCTTGGTCGCCCAGAAGAGCTTCTGCGCGATGCCGAGCTCCTGCGCGATGCGGCCCGCCACCTCTTCGGAAGCGCCGTACGCGGGCGCGGTGTCGAACACCGTGCCGCCCATCTCGACCAGCTTTGCCAGTACCGCGCGCAGCGCGGAGACGTCCTCGCTGCGCGCCACGCGCGAGAAGGTCGCCGAGCTGCCCAGGCCGATGACCGGCAGGCGCTCGCCCGACTTCGGGATCGCTCGGGTGATGAGCGCGGGTGTCGCCGCGAGGCCGACGCGGGGCGCCAGGGCAGCGCCCGCCATGGAAAGGAGCATGGTGCGACGCGTGATCATGCAGGAGCCCTCCGGGACTGGGCGCGGCCGAGCCAGAGACCGAGCGCGAGCCACGCGGCCGCGAGCGGCACGGCCACCGAGGCGAGCGCGGCGAGGCCCATGCCGAGCCGGCCGAGCAGCCCCTCGGTCTGCGCGCCGACCACGTCGCCCGCGCGGTAGACGAAGGTGTCGATGAACGCCTTCGCCTTGTAGCGCTCGGCGCGCGGCACGACGGTGAACAGCGTCTCGCGCGAGGGACGCATGATGCCGCGCTGCACCGCGCGGAACGTCGCCTCGAGCGCGACCAGCGCGGCGAGCGAGCCGGCGATCGCCAGGCCGAGGAAGCCCAGTGCCGCGGTGAGCGGCAGCAGCGCGAGCGCCACCGACACGCCCAGCCGCTTCATCAGGTGCCCGGTGACCAGCGCCTGCAGTACGAGCGTCGCCACCTGCGTGACCAGGTCGATGCGCGCGAATACCGCCGTGCGCATGTCGAGGTTGGTGCCCAGGGCCGCCACCATCTGCAGACGCGTGAAATACAGAAAAGTTGCCATCACCGCGAGAATCAGCACGTAGGCGCAGATGCCGAGCAGGTAGGGCGAGCGCACGACCGACTGCAGCCCCTCCCAGGCGCTGCCGCCGATCAGGGCGTCCTCGGCCGGCGCATGGCCGCCTCCGGGGCGCAGGCGCGCGAGCCACTGCGCCGCGCCGAGCGCGAGCACGAGAAACCCGGCGGCGACGAGCAGCAGCGCCGGCGTGCCGAGCGGCCTGGCGAGCTGGCTCGCGAGCCACGGGCCGAAGATCGCGCCCAGCGTGCCGCCCACGGCGATGGCGCCGAACAGGCGCTTGGCCTGCTCGAGCGTGAAGCGGTCCGCCATCAGCGCCCAGAAGAGCATGACTGCGAACAGGTTGAACACGCTGAACCACACATAGAACGCCTGGCCGCTGTGCGCGCCGATGCTCGCCGGGGCGAGCACGAGCAGCGCGTGGAACGCGAGCAGCCCCGCGGCGAAGAACAGGTAGGTCGCGCTGACGAAGACGATGCGCCGGAAGCGCGCGACAAGCCAGCCGAACAGGGGGTTGACGGCGAGCGTCACCAGCACCGTGCCGAGGAACAGCCAGCGGATCGCCTCGATGCCGCGCTGCATGCCCAGCGCCTCGCGCGCCGGGCGCACGACCATCAGCGCGGTGAGCACGCAGAAGAAGAACAGCCCCGCGACGAGGGTCGGCGCGACTTCCTCGCGGCGGACGTTGGAGAAGCGCTCGAGCAGGGCGGCGGTCAGCAGGCGAACTCTAGCACCCGCGCGCCGCGCGCGCGTTCAGATGCGCGGTCGCCGGAGCGCGACGAACAGCCCCGCGTTCGGGCAGTCGCCGGCCGCCGGCCCGCCTGCCGCCAGGCGCGCGCGGCACAGCGCCCCCGCCGCGCAGAACGCGCAGCGGCGCGAAGCCAGCGCCAGGGCGTGCACACCGACCGCCTCGCGCGCTTCGCCTGCGCTCAGGCCCTCGCGACGCAGCATGCCGTAGAACGGCAACGGCACCTGGGCGCGCAGCGCGCGGCGCCACGCCACCGCCAGCCCGTATCCGAGCAGCACGGCGACCAGGGAGAGCATTGCAGCGGCCAGGACGGACGTGAACGATTCCATAGAGCCTCCTTTGCACCTGCCACGCTACGCCGCCCGCGCGGCGCCGCCTTGATCCAGGGCAAGTGCGCGCGTCCGGTTGACACCGTTCGCCGCGGGTGCGAAAAGGCGGCGCAAGCGCCACTGGCGCCGCGCCATGGCCGCACCGAACCGCCTCGCCGCGCACCACCGTTACCTCGGCATCCTCGCCGCGCTGTTCGCCGTCGTCTGGGTCGCGCTCGCCATCGCGCCCTGGCACCGGGCCGACTGGGCGCTTGAGAACGCCCTGGTGGTCGTTTTCGTGGTGGCGGTCGCCGTCACTTACAGGAAGCTGACGCTCTCGCGCGTCTCGTACACGCTGATCTTCCTGTTCCTGTGCCTGCACGAGGTCGGCGCGCACTACACGTACGCCGAGGTGCCGTACGACCAGTGGTGGCAGTCGCTCACCGGCTCCACCTTCAACAGCCTGGTGGGCTGGGAGCGCAACAACTTCGACCGCGTCATCCACTTCAGCTACGGGCTGCTGCTCGCCTACCCGATCCGCGAGGTGTTCTGGCGCGTGGTGCAGGCGCGCGGCTTCTGGTGCTACTTCCTGCCGCTCGACATCACCATGTCCACCTCGATGATGTTCGAGCTGTTCGAGTGGGCGGCGGCGGAGATCTTTGGCGGCGACCTCGGGCAGGCGTACCTCGGCACCCAGGGCGACGTGTGGGACGCGCACAAGGACATGGCGCTAGCCAGCGCCGGCGCGCTGCTCGCCATGCTCATCACCTACGGCATCAACCGCGCGCTGCAGCGCGACTTCCAGCAGGAGTGGGCCGAGAGCCTGCGCGTCAAGGAGGCGCGCCCGCTGGGCGAGGACGAGATCGCCAGGATGTGGAACGACCGGCAGTAGCGCCGCCGATGCGCGACAGGGGATTTGCGCCGGTTGCCGGCCACGACGCCGAAGTCCTGATCCTCGGCAGTTTTCCCAGCCAGCGCTCGCTGCAGGCGCGCCAATACTACGCCCACCCGAGAAACGCCTTCTGGCCCCTCCTCGGACGGGTCCTCGGCACGAGCTTCGACGTGCCGTACGCGAAGCGCAGGCAATTGCTGAGGAAGAACCGCGTGGCGCTCTGGGACGTGGTCGCCGCGGCGCGCCGGCCGGGCAGCCTCGATTCCTCCATCGTCGGCGACACGATCGTGGTCAACGACTTCCGGGAATTCTTCAGGGCGCATCCCCGCATCCGCGTCGTGTGCTTCAACGGCGCAAAGGCGGCGGAGCTCTATCGGAGACTCGTCCTGCCGAATCTGGGGAAAGCCGGCAAGCTACGCTACCGGCGCCTGCCCTCCACGAGCCCCGCGCACGCCGCGATGCCCTTGGCCCGCAAGCTCGCGCGATGGCGCGTCGTGGCGCGGGAGCTTTCCCGCTAGCGGATCAACCGTGCAACGACTGGTATTTCGCCAGCAGCTCTTCCTGGCTTTCGCGGAAGTCGGGGTTGTCCACGATGCAGTCGTCCACCGGGCACACCTTGCGGCACTGCGGCTCGTCGTGCGCCCCGACGCACTCGCTGCACTTCAGCGCGTCGATGACGTAGATCGGGTTGCCCGCGGTGATCGCCTCGTTCGGGCACTCCGGCACGCAGGCATCGCAGGCGGTGCAGTTCTCGTTGATCATCAGGGCCATGCGGGCTCTCCCGTCACGCAGCGACGCGCTGCTGCAGTTCCTTCAGCTTGCCATGCCGGAACTCGCCCCACAATGCCGCGCCGAGAGCGCCGGCGTAGATGGAGTCGGGGTGGCTCACGGTCTCCAGCCCGGCAATCTTCTCGTTGACCAGCTCCTCCTGCAACGCGGCGAGCAGCCCCGCGTCCAGCGCGAGGCCGCCGGTGAGCAGCACCTTGCCCTTGGTGATGCCGGTGACCTTCAGCAGCTTCACCAGCCGCGAGGCCATGGAAAGGTGGATGCCCTTGACGATGTCCTGGGTGGCGATGCCGCGCGAGACCATGTTGATGACGTCGGTCTCCGCGAGCACCGCGCAGATCGAGCTCACCTTCTCCGGGTTCTGCGAGGTCTTCGACAGCGGCCCGATCTCCTCCACCGCCACGCCGAGGTAGCGCGCGATGTTCTCGAGGAACTGCCCCGAGCCCGACGCGCACTGGCTGGTCATCTTGTAGGACAGCACCTTGCCGCGCTCGTCGATGTAGATCGCGCGCCCGTTCAGCGCGCCGATGTCCACCACCGCGCGCGCCTGCGGGTCGAGGAACACGCCGCCGCGCGCATGCGTGGTCATCGAGTAGAAGTGGCCGGTGGCGAACTTGACGTTCTCGCCCTCGCCCGTGGTGGCGACGTAGTCCACGTCGCTCGGCGCGAGCCGCGCCTCTTCCAGCACCTCGTCGTAGCCCTGCTTCGCCAGCTCCATGGGGTCGCGCCGGCGGATGCGCTCGACGCGCTTCGCCACCCACGCGCCGTCGCGAAACAGCACGGTCTTCACGCAGCCCGAGCCGATATCGATGCCGATGGTGGTGGTCATGCCCTCGCCTCCGCCGTTTTGCCCTCCTCCATCACCGCGCGCCAGGCGAAGGTCGCGCCGCCGAGCGCCCCGGTGTAGATGGAGTCGGGGTTGATGTTGAGCGTCACCTCGCCGTAGTTCTCGCGCACCAGCGACACGAGCGACTTCACCGCCGCCTCGTTCTTCGCCACGCCGCCGGTGAAGGTGAACTCGTTGCGGATGCCGCCCGAGCGCGCGAGGATCGACATGGCGCGCAGGATGATGGCGCGGTGCAGCCCGGCCATGATGTCCTCGCGCTTCTCGCCGAGCGCCAGGCGGTCGCGCAGCTCGGCGCCCGCGAACACCGTGCAGGTGGAATTGATGCGCACGGTCTTGGTGGCCTTCATGGCAAGGGGCCCCAGCTCGTGCAGGCCCATGTTCATCTCGTCGGCGATGTAGCCCAGGTAGCGCCCGCAGCCCGCCGCGCAGCGGTCGTTCATCTGGAACGACTCGACGATACCGTGCTTGTCGACCTGGATCGCCTTGGTGTCCTGGCCGCCGATGTCGAGCACCGTGGCGGTGTTCGGGTACATGACGTGCGCGCCCAGGCCATGGCACAGGATCTCGGAGCGGATATGCTCCTTGGAGAACGGCAGCCGCGCGCGCCCGTAGCCGGTGCCGACCACGTAGGTCTCCTCCAGCGCGGTGTCGAGCACGCCCTGGATCGGCGCGCGGATCTTCGTGGAGAGCTTCTGCGTCTCGGGCAGGACCTTGAAGGTGCGGTCGAGCGCCGCGAGCAGGTGCCGCGAGGTCGATTCGCCGTACACGCGGTTCTCCACCTCGATGATCGAGCGGTCGAAGGCGTTCAGCAGCTGGTCGTAGCGGATGCCCGCCTCCTTCGCCACCTGCTCGCCGAGCGCCAGGTAGCGGCTGCCGGCGATGTCGCGGAAGAAGTCGCTCTTTCGCTTCGCGCCTGGCGCGAAGAGCTCGGGCGCTTCGTTCTTCAGCAGGCCGAACAGGGTGCGCAGCGCCGCGACCACCTCCGGCACGGATGCGGCATTGCGCTCGCACACCTGCTCCAGGTCGGTCAGCTGCTCGAGGAACTGCTCGAGGCGGAAGTCGCGCTCCAGCTGCCCGAGGAAGCCCTCGAGCGCGCCGTTGAGCGCGCCGCTCGCGCCGAGCGCCTGGCGAAACAGGTGAAAGCGCGCCGCCACCAGCGCTTCCTGCTTGGCGATCGCGGCGGCGGTGTCGTAGTTGGAGCGCGAGTTGGTGATGCCGCGCCCGAGCACGTTGTGCCGCTCGTCGATCACCACCGCCTTGGTGGTGGTGGAGCCGAGGTCGATGCCGATGAAGGTTTTCATGTCAGTGCACCGCCGCGGCTCTCTTTTGCTTGATCATCTGGAAGTAGCTCTCCAGCCGGTTCTTGATGTTGGCCGCCGAGAAGTAGCGCGGATCCACCAGATCCGACTCGATGAAGGCGGCGGGCTTGCCGGTGCGCTTCTCCACCTCGCGCAGGATCAGCAGCTGCCCCGCCGAGAAGCTGTTGCAGCTCTTGATCGAGTTGATCAGCAGCCCGTCGGCCTGGTACTCGTCGATGTACTTGCAGATCATGTCGATGCGCTGCGGGAAATTGAGGTTCGTGTAGCAGCCCAGGCAGTACTCGGCGAGCGATTCCAGCGGCCGCTCGGCGTCGTGGCGGAAGCCGAAGTCGTACACGCCGCCCACCTTGGCATAGGTGCTCGCCACCACCACCGCGCCCTCGTCGTAGAACATCTTCCAGAAGTCGCGGAAGCTGGTCCAGTTGGGCGGGCCCTCGACCACCAGCCGGTACTTCTCCTCGGCCATCTCGCCTTCCGGCGTCACCGGGCCCTTGCCCTGGCGGACCCGCTCCTCGATTTCGGCGCGCAGCGTCGCGTAGAAGCGCGTCGCCTCCGGCGTGCCACGGAACGCGGTGAAGATCGGCCCGATGTAGTACACGCCGCCGAAGTAGCCGTCGATCGGCGACGGGCGCTGCTTGGCCGACTGCAGCACGCGCACCAGGTCCTCCTCGGCCTTCTGCGACTCGCGCATGTAGCTGCGCAGCCGGTCGATGTCGAACTTCACGCCCGAGATGCGCTCGAGCGCCGGGATGATCTTGTCCTTCAGCTGGTTGACGACGTAGTCGCGCATCGCCGGGTTGATCCTGCCGTCACCCTGGTAGGGCACGTGCAGCATCAGCGTCTCGCAGCCGTACTTCTGCCGCACCAGCTCGAACCACTTCATGAACGTGAAGCAGCCGGTGTACGAGAGCAGCAGCACGTCCGGGTGCGGCATCGCCTCCCCGGTGGGGCCGACCTCGCCCTGCAGCATCATGCCGAGATCGGACTTGACGTAGGTGCACACGTCCTCCGAGTGGCCATCCCTCTCGGCGTCCATGATCATCTTGCCGGATTTCTTGCGCATGCCGTTCTGCAGCGCGTCGGTCTCGGGCAGGCGCCGCACGAAGTCGAAGCACATGAGCAGCTCGTTCAGGTTCCCCGGCACGAAGGTGGCGGAGATCTTCTTTCCTTCCTGGTGCGCGCGGGCGAGCTGGTGGTAGTTCTCGGCGATCATTTCCTTCTGCAGGTTCATGGCGTCGTCCTTGACGACGGCCTTCTTCGCGGCGGCGGTATTCATGCGGCGCTCCACAGTTTGATCGAGTCGGCGAACGTGCCCGCCTGCTCGCGGATCGGGGCCATCTGCCCCGTGTTTTCGGCGTACTTGAAGGCGGTGTACGGGATCTTGTGCTTGGCCAGCACCTCCTGCAGCATCGGCCGCTCGAGCAGCGCCGGGTCGCAGAACGAGGGCGCGGCGAACACCACGCCCTCGGCGCCGCGCGTCTTCACCTGGTGCAGCAGGAACTTGCCCTTGTCCTCCTTCTTCTCGTCGTACTTGGACGAAGTCTGCGCCGAGTGGTGCAGGAAGGCCCTGGACAGCGCCTCGAGCGGGTCGCCCGCGGCCGACACGTCCTCCAGCAGGTAGCTCTGCACGAGCTGGAAGTCGTCGTCCACCACGTAGCAGCCCGCCATCTCGATCGACTTGATCAGGCCGAGCGGCGGCTGCTCGCAGAACGCGCCGGTGAGCACCACGCGCGCGTTGTCGCGCTGCGCTCGCTTCTCCAGGTCGGCCTGCGCCAGGTACTGCCGCACGAGCCTGGTGTGCTCCTCGACCGGCAGAACGCAGCCCGCGCGCAGCAGCAGGTACACCTCGGAGGTCGGCGCCTGCCAGGGCTTCTTCGCGCGGTAGGCGTACAACTCGCGCACCGCGCGGCGGTTGTCGTTGTACACGGCGATCGAGGCGCGCAGCTGGTCGTCCGTGATCTCCCTGCCGGCCAGGCGCGCGAGGTCGGCGCGCAACGTCTGCATCTCGTGCACGTAGAAGCTGCCGCCCGTGGCGTCGTCGTAGGTCTGCGGCAGGTCGAAGTACTTGACGTACTTGTCCTTGAACAGGATCTGCCACATGCCCGACAGGTTGCGGATCACGTCGCAGATCGAGGGAAACAGCATGCCGTCCAGGCAGTCCAGCCGCCCGGTGAGGCCGAGCTCGAGCGTCGAGCGTGGAATGCGGCAGATGTAGCTCTGGTAGTAGGCGTCGCCCTGGATGACCTCGAGCTGGTCGCCGCCGCCGAACACGCCCACCGGCAGCATGCCCGCCGCGTGCACGATCTCGCGCGGCACGTAGATCGGCATGTAGCCGATCGCCTTGCGCCCCGGGGCTGCCGCCTTCCACTGCTTCACGGCGCTGAAGTCGAGGTCCTCGAACAGCTGCTCGCAGCGCGCCACGATCTCTTTCGTGCTCATCGGTGCTCCCATTGCGGCGTGCGCTTCTCGAGGAAGGCGGTGAGGCCCTCGTTCGCGTCGCGCGTCGCCATCAGTTTCTCCAGGTACAGCGCCTCGACGTCCGCGAGCCGCGCGCGCGCGAGGTCGGCGAACGGCTCGCGCGCCGCGCGCACCGCGTGCGCGAGCGCCGCGGCGCTCTTGCCGGCGAGGTGCTTGTCGAAGTAGGCGGCCGCTGCGGCTGCGGGGTCATCGGCGACTTCGTTGACGAGTCCCCAGGCGAGCGCCGTGGCCGCGTCGATCGAGCGGCCGGAGTAGAGCAGGTCCTCGGCGCGCGCCTGGCCGATGCGCAAGGGCAGCAGCACCGAGGCCGCGGGCGCGAACACGCCGAGCTTCATCTCCGGCTGCCCGAACTGCGCGTCCGGCGCGGCGAGCATCAGGTTCCCCGCGAGCGCGAACTCGAGCCCGCCGCCCAGGCACTGGCCGCGGATCGCCACGAGGATCGGCCGCGGCCACTCGAGCATCGCGCCGATCAGCGCGTGCAGGCTGGCGAGCATCTGCTCGCAGGAGCCGGGCAGGTGCTCCTCGACGCTCGCGCCGAAGGAGAAGTGCGGCCCCTCGTGGTCCACGAGCGCTGCGAGCAGCCCCGCGTTGCCGCGGTGCGCGTCGAACGCCTGCGAGAGCGCGGCGATCATCGCCGCGTCGATGACATTCGCCTTCGGCCGCGCGAGGCGCAGGCGCAGCAGCGCGCCGTCGCGCTCCAGCCAGGCCTTGAGCGGGCTGTCCGTCACGCCTTCTTCGCCTTCGGCTGGATGGCGTCGTGCAGGGTCCCGACCCAGCCTTCGCCCGCCGCGAGCTTCTGCCGCAGCTTGACGAAGTCCACCTCGCGGTCGTCCTTCGAGCCCTCGTTGAAGGCGACGAAGCCGGCGCGCGCCTCGGTCATCATGTTGAGCGCGAGCCACGCGCGCGCGTCTTCCTTGTTGCGGTTCCAGGCCTCGAGCTTGGGCTTGCGCAGCTCCTCGAGGGTTTTCGTCGTGCAGTCGGGGAAGGTGAGCAGGATCTTCGCGCACAGCGCCTCGACGACCTGGTCGAGCATCGAGAGGTCCACGCTGCCCTTCTTCATCATCTCCTTGCCCGCGGCGAGCGCGGCGCCGGTCTTCGGCTTGCCGAAGGCGAGTCGCCCGAACTCGTCGTACACGCGCTGCGTCTCGACCAGCGGGTTGGCCACGAACCTGCCGTCCACTTTCAACGCCGGGACGATGTCGGTGAGGATGCCCATGTGGTAGGCCTCGTGCGCGGAGAACGGCTCGCACAGCACGCACGCCGCCATGGCGCGCTCGGCGCCCGCGATCACCGGCAGGAAGTCGGTCGCGCCGCCGATCGGCGCCGAGCCGTGCTTGGGGCCCGCCTGGCCGAAGCGCGCGAGGTCCTGCGCGACCGAGAAGTCGCAGGCCATGCCGATCTCCTGGCCGCCGCCGATGCGCATGCCGTTCACGCGGCAGATCACCGGCTTGTCGCAGGCCAGGATCGCCGAGACCATGTCGTTGAACAGCCGCATGTACTGCCGGTACTCCTGCGGGTGCCCCGCGTAGTACTCGGCGTACTCCTTGGTGTTGCCGCCGGTGCAGAAGGCCTTGTCGCCCACGCCCGTGAACACGACGCTGGAGACGTCGCGCGCGTTTGATGCGGCGCGGAAAGCGAGGATCACCGCCTTCACCATCTCGGTGGTGTAGGAGTTGTATTGCGTGGGGTTGTCGAGCCAGATCCACGCGTTGTACAGCCCGGGCACCTCCTTGCCGTCGGGGGTGCGCGCCGCGCGCTTCTCGACTTTCACCCCGGTGCAGGAGATCGCCGGCAGGTCGTGGTCCTTGAGGAACTTCGTGTCGGGCACGCCCATATGGGAACCTTTCTCGTCAAATCGGTATGCCGATACCGAATTAGAGCCGTTGTACCCCCGGAAAAAGCGCCCCGATTTGATCTAGTTCAAAGAAAGGCCATCGGCTTGCGGCCAAATTGCGGCCATGGACGCGCTCGGCTCGGTTTCGGTGGCGCTCGCCGGCAGCGGCGGCGCCGGCGTCATGACCGCCGGCAATATGTTGCTGGAGGCCGCGTCGCACGCGGGCTACTACGGCCTGATGACGCGCACCAGCGGCCCGCAGATCCGCGGCGGCGAGGCCGCCGCCATGCTGCGCATCTCCACGTTCCCCGGCGACGGCCAGGACGACGCGTTCCACGTGCTGGCGGCCATCGACTGGCAGAACGTGGCGCGCTTCGCCGCCGAGCTGCCGCTCGCGCCGGCGAGCCTGATCCTCGGCGACCCCGCGGCGGGCGAGCCGCCCGAGGTCTTCACGAAGAGCGGCGCGCGCTACGCGCCGGTGCCGCTCAAGGTCACCGCCGCGGAGATCGCGGGCGCCTGGCCGAACATGGTGGCGCTCGGCGTGCTCGCCGGAATCATCGGGCTGCCGGCCGCGTCGCTGGAAGCCGCCGCAAGGAAGGCCATGAAGAAGGGGCTCGAGCCCGGCATCGCGGCGGCGCAGCGCGGCTATGCGCTCGCCGCGCAACTGCCGGCACTCCGACTCGCGCCGCCGCCGGCCCGCTCGGACCGCTGGCTGATCACCGGCAACGAGGCGGCGGGCTATGGCGCGCTGCGCGGCGGCGTGCGCTTCGTCGCCGCCTATCCCATCACGCCCGCCACCGAGCTGCTCGAATACCTCGCGCCCGCGCTGGCGAAGGTGGGCGGCACGCTGGTGCAGGCGGAAGACGAGCTCGCCTCCATCAACATGGCGCTCGGCGCCTCGTACGGCGGCGTGCCGTCGCTCACCGCCACCTCGGGCCCGGGCCTGTCGCTGATGATCGAGTCGCTTGGCCTGGGCGTGGCCGCGGAAGTCCCGGTGGTGGTGGTGGACGTGATGCGCACCGGCCCCTCGACCGGCATCGCCACCAAGAGCGAGCAGGCCGACCTCGGCACCGCGCTCTACGGGCTGCACGGCGACGCGCCGCACGTCGTCGTCGCGCCGAATTCGCTCGAGGACTGCCTCGCCGCCACCGAGTGGGCGGTGGGCCTGGCGGAAGCGCTGCAGGTGCCGGCGATCGTGCTGTCCGACCAGTATCTCGGCCAGGCGCGCGGCGTCGTGGACGCGCCCGCGCTGGGCAGCGCCGCGGTGGCGCGGCTGACGGCGCAAGGCGGCGAAGGCTACAGGCGCTATGCGCTCACGCCCGCGGGCGTCTCGCCGATGGCGATCCCCGGCACGCCGGGCGCGACCTACACGGCGGACGGCCTCGAGCACAACGAGCGCGGCACGCCCTCGTCGCAAGCGTCGGACCACGCGGCGCAGATGGACAAGCGCGCGCGCAAGCTCGCGCAGCTCGATCCGGGCGAGGCGTGGGCGAGCGTCGAAGGCGAAGGCGACACGGCGCTCGTCACCTTCGGCTCCTGCACCGGGCCGGCGCGCGAGGCGCTGGCGCGGAACGGCAAGGGCGTGAAGCTCGTGTCGCTGCGGCTGCTCGCGCCCGCGCAGCCCGAACGCCTGAAGAAGGCGCTCGCCGGCGTGAAGCGCGTGCTGGTGCTGGAGCAGAACCACAGCGGCCAGTTCCTGCGCTACCTGCGCGCCGAGTACGACCTGCCCGGCGAGGTGAAGAGCCTGCGCCGCCCGGGGCCGCTGCCGTTCCGCCCCGCCGAGATCCAGCACGCGCTCGCGCAATGGGGCAGCGCGTGAACGCGCCCGGCGCCCCGATGCTCGCGCCCAAGGACTTCAAGTCCGACTACAAGCCGGTATGGTGCCCGGGCTGCGGCGACTACTCCGTGCTCTCGGCGATCACCAAGGCGCTGGCGATGCTCGCGCTCAAGCCCGAGAACGTGGCAGTGGTCTCGGGCATCGGCTGCTCCTCGCGCATCCCCGCCTACACCACCTGCTACGGCTTCCATGGCGTGCACGGGCGCGCGCTGCCGGTGGCCACCGGCCTGAAGGCCGCGCGCCCCGACCTCACGGTGCTGGTGGCGAGCGGCGACGGCGACGGCTACTCGATCGGCGGCAACCACTTCCTGCATGCGTGCCGCAGGAACTTGGATCTGACCTACATCGTGATGGACAACCACGTCTACGGCATGACCAAGGGCCAGCCCTCGCCCACCACCGAGCCCGACTGGTCCTCCAAGCTCGCGCCCGGCGGCACGGGGCTCAGGGAATTCCACCCGCTGGTGATCGCGCTCGCCTCGGGCGCGAACTTCATCGCGCGCGCCTACTCGGGCGATCCGAACGGCTGCGCGGCGCTGATCGCCGAGGCCGTGCGCCACCCCGGCTTCTCGTTCGTCGAGGTGCTCTCGCCCTGCGTCACCTTCCGGCCCGAGCAGCGCGAGTGGAAGACCATGGTGCACCCGGCGCCGGTCGCGGCCACCGACGACCCGGGGCGCGCGGCGCGGCGCCTGATGACCGACGACGGCTTCAACGTCGGCGTGCTGTACAAGGGCAAGCGCCCCGCGTACGCGCGCGCGAACGGCGGCAACCAGACCGTGGAGGCGCTCGCATGCCAGTTCCGAGCCTAGAAGACTTCATGGCGCGCGCCTACGCGATGGAGCTCGAGGCCAACGAGCGCTACGCGCAGTTCGCCGAGCAGCTCGACACGCACAACAACCGCGAGGTGGCGCAGATGTTCCGCAAGCTGGCGGCGGTCGAGGCGCTGCACGCCAAGCGCATCCTCGAGGAAATGGGCTGGCCGAGCATGCCGGCGCTGCCGCCCGCCTATGCCTGGGAGACGCTCGAGGCGCCGGAGACCGCGGCGTTCGACGAGCTGCACTACCTGATGCAGCCGATGCACGCGCTCGAGATCGCGCTCAAGTGCGAGCAGCAGGCGCAGAAGTACTTCGAGGACATCGCCGCGGGCGACGTGCCGCCCGCCGTGAAGCAGGCCGCGCTGGAGATGGCCGACGAGGAGCGCGAGCACGTGCAGCTGATCCGCGACTGGATGAAGCGCGTGCCGCAGCCGCGGCCGAACTGGGACGAGGATCCCGATCCGCCGCGCGTGACCGAATGAGGGTCCTCCATCCGCAGGGCTGGGCGCCGCCGGTCGGCTACGCCAACGGCATCGAGGCAAAGGGGCGCCTCGTCTTCGTCGCCGGCCAGGTCGGCTGGGACGCGCAGCAGAAGTTCCAGTCCGAGGAGCTTGCGCCGCAGTTCGAGCAGGCGCTCAGGAACGTGCTCGCGGTGCTCGCCGAGGCGGGCGGCCGCCCGGAGCACATCTGCCGCATGACCGCGTACTGCTGCGACAAGCCCGCCTACCTCACGGCGCGAGCGCAGCTCGGGCGCATCTGGCGCGGCCTGATGGGCAAGCACTTCCCGGCGATGAGCATGATCTTCGTCGCCGACCTGCTCGATGCGCCGGGTAAGATCGAGCTCGAGGCCACCGCCGTCATTCCGGAGGAAAGAACATGAGAGGACTGAAGGGCAAGACCGCGATCGTCACCGGTGGCGCCGCCGGCATCGGCGCGGCGATCGTCGAGCGCTTCAGGGCCGAAGGCACCAAGGTCGTGGTGTTCGACCTCAAGGGCTCGCCGAGCGTGGACATCACCGACTACGCGGCCGTGCAGAAAGCCGTCGAGGCGGCAGGGCCGGTGGACATCCTCGTCAACAACGCCGGCTGGGACATGTTCAAGCCGTTCCTGAAGACCGACCCGGCGTTCTGGCAAAAGATCATCGCCATCAACCTCGTCGGGCCGATGAACCTGCTGCACACGGTGCTGCCCGGCATGGTGGCGCGCGGCGGCGGCAAGGTGGTGAACATCGCCTCCGACGCGGGTCGCGTGGGCTCCTCGGGCGAGGCGCCCTACTCCGCCTGCAAGGGCGGCATCATCGCGATGACCAAGACGCTCGCGCGCGAGCTGGCCACCAAGGGCGTGCGCCTGAACACCGTCTGCCCGGGGCTCACCGAGACCGCGATGCTCGAATCCTTCATGACGGGCGCGGGCAACCCGGACAAGCTGCGCGAGGCCTACACGCGCGCGGTGCCGATCGGGCGCCTGGGCAAGCCCGAGGACATCGCCGGCGCGGTGCTGTTCCTCGCCAGCGACGACGCCGAGTTCATCACCGGGCAGACGATCAGCGTGTCCGGCGGGCTTACAATGCACGGCTAGGAGAAACGCCAGCCATGCCGATCTACGAGTATTCCTGCGCGAAGTGCGGCCACGAGTTCGAGACGCTGGTGCGCGGCTCGAGCCTGCCCGACTGCCCGAGCTGCCACTCGACCGAGCTGGAGAAGAAGCTCTCGGTGTTCGCCACCGCGCAGGCCGCGCCCGAGCCGTCGTCGTGCGGCGCCTGCGGCAACCCCAACGGTCCGGGGTCCTGCGCGTTCAGCTAGGAGCAGAGGGCGCTGCGGCGCCCCTTGCGCCCCCTCGCACCCCCTTCTCGTTGACTAGGCGACGCGGCGGTAGCTCTTGCGCCGCGCGGCCTCGACGCTGAACTCCTCGAGGTCCGGATCGAGCGCCTTGCGCGCCGAGACGACGCCGATCGGCCGTCCGTCCTCCACCACCGGCGCGTGGCGAAAGCCGTGCTCGTGCATGAGGAGCATCGCGGTGCCGAGCAGTTCGTCCGGCGCGACGGTCACCGGCTCGCGGGTCATGACCTCGCGCAGCAGGGTCGCATGCGGCTGCAGGCCGGCCGCCATCACGCGGTACACCGCGTCGCGCTCGGTGAAGATGCCGACCAGCCGCCCCTGCTCGACGACGAGCACCGCGCCGACCTCGTGCTTCTTCATCATCCCGGCGGCCCGGGCAACGCTCGTGTCCGGCGCCGCCACCACCAGCTTGCGCTTCTCGATCAGATCTCCGACCCTCGTGCTGAGCATTTCTCCGTAACCTCCGTCAGTTGCACAGGCTAGCCGGCCGTGCCGCGCGGCCCTTGATGCGGATCAAGCGCGCCGTGAAAAAGCGTCAGGGGCGCGGCGAAAGACGAGGGTCGCGGCCGTCACGATGTACAGAGCGACCGCCGCCGCATTGCCCCACGCACCGAGCGGCGCCGGGAAGAGCACGCGCGCAAGCAGCGACGCATGCAGCAGCCCGAGCGGCGCGTACAGCACCGGGTGATAGGGCAGCTTGACGCGCAGCACCGCCGGCAGGATCACCGGCGCGTGGCCGAACACCATCGAGAAGACGAAGCCTACGAAGATCGCGTGCAGCGCGGCGTCGTAGGCGAATGCCGCGGCAAGGAGCGCGCCGCCGAGCGCGAGCCAGGCGTAGCCGGAAAGCAGGCATAGCGCGATGTAGCGCGCGAGGCCCTGCTGGCGCACGGTGACGCGCGCGAGGTCGTAGGCGAGGAGCCAGGCGGCGAGCAGCACGAGCGCGAGGCCGAGCGTGCGCGGCTCGAGCGGCGTGACCAGGAGCAGGATCACCAGGACGAGGAACTGCAAGCGCACCGCGGGCGGACGCTTCAAGTAGCGCGACAGCTCCAGCCGCTCGCCGCCGATGGTGAGCGCGAAGAAGGCGATCCACCAGGGCACGGCGGGAAGCCCCGCATAGAGAAAGAGGTTGCCCGCGAGCCAGGCGATCGCGCCCGCAAGCAACGTCGCCATCTCGAGCGAGGGCTGGCGGACGAGCACCGCGCTGCTCGCGGCCACGAGCAGCGCGGCGCCGAGCGCCATGAGCGCGAACCCGGGTACGGCGAGGCCGAGGATCAGGCAGATGCCGCCCGCGCCACTCGCGAGCGGTGCGCCGTACGCCCACAGCCGGCCCAGCGCCACCGCGCGCTCCAGGCCGATCACGGTACCCAGGAACCCGGACACCATCAGCGCGCCGTGCAGCGCCGTGGCCGCAGGCGGCGCCGGGATCGCCGCGCCCAGGCGCGCCAGTCCGCCCGCGACGCCGAGCGCGAGCGAGACGAATCCGAGCACGAGCAGCGGGAGCCGATAAATGGGGACAGTCCCCATTTACCAGCCGAATTTCTGGCGCGCCTCGGCGCTCATGCGCTCCGGCGTCCAGGGCGGCTCCCAGACGAGCTCGACCTGCACGTCGGTGCCCTCGGGCGCGACCGTGCGAATCGCCGCCTCCGCCTCGTCGACGAGGTAAGGCGCCGCGGGACAGGCGGGCGAGGTCATGGTCATCTCTACGCGCACGCGGCCCGGCTGCACCTCAACGCCGTAGACGAGCCCCAGATCCACGATGCTCATGCCCGCCTCGGGGTCTTCCACGCCGCGCAGCGCTTGCGTGACTTCGCCTTCGTCCATGCGCCAGTAGAGCGCGCCCCGGCCCCGGACTTCTTGATGTGCATCAACAACATCGGGAGTACGCGCGCTAGGCTGCGCGCATGCACTTCATGATCCTGATCCTCGCCTTCCTCCTTGGCGCGGTGCTCTGGGGCTACTTCCACTCCAATCCGCGGGGCGTCTCGCGCGCGAAGCTGCTCGCCTGCAACATCGCGGTGCTCGCGCTCGGCGCCGCGGTCGGCGCGGCCGCGGGCGTGCTGCTGCTCGAGGACGGACTGCGCGTCAAGCCCGGCGAGGCGGGCCTCGCCTGGTTCCTCGCCATCATGGGCGGCGGCACCGCGTTCATGATCATCGTGGCGGCCGGCGGGCTGGTGAGAAATCTCGTGCTGTTCCCGCTTTCCCGCCGCTCCGGTTGACGCGAGTCAATTCCGCGCGCGGATGGTGCGGCTCGGCCGCTAGCATGCGGCGATGCGACTTCTGTTGATCAACCCGGCGCTGCCGGAGAGCTTCTGGAGCTTCCGCTGGGCACTCGAATCCGTGCTCGGCGGCAAGCGCTCCCTCAACCCCCCGCTCGGCCTCGCTACGCTCGCCGCGCTCTGCCCCTCCGATTGGGAGGTGACGATCGTGGACGAGAACGTAGAGCCGCTGCCGCTCAGGCCTGAAGCCGACTTGATCGGCATCGGCGGCATGGGCGTGCAGGCGCCGCGCCAGAAGCAGCTGCTGCGCTTCTACCGCGAGAAGGGCTACCGCGTGGTCGCGGGCGGCAGCTACGCGTCGCTCTGCCCCGAGGAGTACTTCGAGGTCGCCGACCACGTGATCGCCGGCGAGGCCGAATACATCTGGCCGCGCATGTGCGAGGATCTTGAGGCCGGTTCGCCCAAGGCGCTCTACCGCGAGACCGGCAACGTGAAGCTGGAAGATTCCCCGGTGCCGCGCTTCGACCTGCTGAAGCTCGAGCGCTACGCCACCGCGTCGCTGCAGCTCTCACGCGGTTGCCCTTACCGCTGCGACTTCTGCGACATCATCGTCATGTTCGGCCGCAAGCCCCGCTACAAGGCGCCCGAGCAGATCGGCCGCGAGCTCGACGCGCTGCGCCGCCAGGGCGTGCGCAAGGTGTTCTTCGTGGACGACAACTTCATCGGCCACAAGGCGCGCGCCAAGGAAACGCTGCGCTACCTCGCCGGCTACCAGGAGCGCCACGGCCGCGCCCTGCGCTTCGGCACCGAGGCCTCGCTCAACCTCGCCGACGACCCCGAGCTGCTCGAGCTGTTCCGCGAGGCGGGCTTCGAGTGGGCGTTCCTCGGCCTGGAGACGCCCGACCCCGAGACCTTGCGTGAGGCGGCCAAGACGCAGAACACCACGGGCGACATGCTCTCCGCGGTGCGCCGCATCCACGCCGCGGGCATCGACATCCTCGCCGGCTTCATCGTCGGGTTCGACCGCGACACGCCGGCCACCTTCGGCAAGCAGCGGCGCTTCATCCTCGACAGCGGCATCATGGTGGCGATGGTCGGGCTGCTCACCGCGCTGCCGCGCACCCCGCTCTTCGACCGCCTGAAGCGCGAGGGGCGCCTGATCGAGGGCGCGGCGCACGGCGACAACACGCGCGCGGGCACCAACTTCGTGCCCAAGCTGATGACGCTCGAGCAGATGCAAGCCGGCTACAAGCGCCTGTACCGGGACCTGCTGGCGGACGGCGCCATCGCGGCGCGCATCCGCAACAAGCTGGCGCACTTCGGCGCGCCCGCGCGACTGGTGCGCGAGCGACCGCTCGAGGCAGCGAAGATCGTCTGGAATCTTCTCACGCGCGGCATCGCGCGCGGCGGCCTGCCGCGCGCCTGGCACTTCCTGCGCAGCATCCCCTTGACGCGACCTGGCCAGCTGCCGCTGGTCATCAACGACTGGATCTCGGGGCTCGCGCTGCGCGACTACGCCGAGCGGCACTTCGGGCTGCTCGCGCGCCGCGCGCGCATGTCGCCCGAGCGCGCGGCGGTGCTGCTGCGCGCCAAATTGCGGCGCTGGGGCAAGCGCGGCGCGGTGCACCTCACCCTGCGCCGCGCGCGCCACGCCGAGCCGCAGATCGCCGTGCGCGTCATCGGCACGCTCGACGCCGCCCTCGCGCGGCGCCTCGCGCGCCAGCTGCGAGCGGTGCTCGAGCGCTCTCGGGCGCGCGTGGTGCTCGCCCTGGAATCGCTCGGCGAGCAGGCCGAGCTCGAGCGCCTGGTGCGCGCGCTCGGCCGGCATCGCGACCGCGTGCGCATCGTGGTGGGCGAAGGCCTGCGCGAGCTGCTGCGCCTCGAGCCCGCGCCCGCTTCCTGAGCGTCGCCCGCCGGCGCCGCCCAGCGACCTCGGGGTCGCGGGTTGGCGGCCGTGATTTGGTACAGTCCAGGCCGCACAGGAGCATGCCGTGAAGCATCCGTTTGCGGAACTCATCGCCCTTCGAATCGAGGAGGAGCGCGCCGGACACAGCAGGCTGACGCTCGAGGTCACGGTCGAGCACTTGAACCCCCACGACGTGGTGCACGGCGCAGTGCTCTATGCGCTCGCGGACACAGGGATGGGAAGCGCGCTCACTCCGACGCTGGCTGCAGGCGAGATCTGCGCGACGATCGAGATCAAGATCAACTACTTCAAGCCGGTGGCGCGCGGCACCCTCGTCTGCACGACGCTGATGCTCAATCGGGGGAAGTCGGTGGCCAACCTGGAGTCGCGCATCGTGCTCGGCGACACGCTGGTCGCGGTGGCCAACGGCAACTACGCGATCTTCACGCCACGGAAGGACGCGGCCTAGCGCGGCGCATCGCGCCGCTGCTGCTTTGCAGCAAGCCCGCGCGCGCTCCTGAATTGACGCGCGTCAACTCCTGGCATTGACCGCGCTGCGCCGTGCGGCGCCCAATGTCGCCTCCAATAACAACATGTTGGAGTAAACATCGTGGAAACCACTATAGGTAGTGATCAGGAGGCGAAGCCGGCCGCCGCGCTGCCGCTCGCGGTGATCAAGCGCGACGGCGCCCTCAAGCCCTTCGACGCCGCCAAGATCGCCAGCGCGCTCGCGCGCGCCGGGGCCGCCACCGGCGAGTTCGACGCGCAGCACGCCGCGCGCCTCGCCGCGCAGGCGGTGAAGGTGATCGCGCACCGCTTCGCCGGCGCGACGCCGACCATCGAGAACATCCAGGACGTCGCAGAGCAGGTGCTGATCGCTGCCGACCACCTCGTCACCGCGCGCGCCTACATCGCCTACCGCGAGCAGCACAAGCGCCTGCGTGCGGACAAGCGCACCGTGGTGGACGTCGCGAGCTCGATGAACGAGTACCTGGAGCAGAAGGACTGGCGCGTCAACGCCAACGCCAACCAGGGGTATTCGCTGGGCGGCCTGATCCTGAATGTCGCCGGCAAGGTGACGGCGAACTACTGGCTGTCGCACGTCTACCCGCCCGAAGTCGGGCGCGCGCATCGCGACGGCGATATCCACATCCACGACCTCGACATGCTCGCGGGCTACTGCGCGGGCTGGTCGCTGCGCACGCTCCTCGCCGAGGGCCTGAACGGCGTGCCGGGCAAGGTCGAGGCCGCGCCGCCCAAGCACCTCTCGAGCGCCGTGGGCCAAA
>Ga0224500_10000753_pt1 | contig 20933 bp, 17 predicted proteins | sample SF_Oct11_sed_USG_FD_168126 | JGI IMG/M metagenome (GOLD analysis project Ga0224500, IMG submission 168126) | Sediment microbial communities from San Francisco Bay, California, United States - SF_Oct11_sed_USGS_4_1 | ecosystem: Environmental > Aquatic > Marine > Sediment | place: USA: California... | reverse complement strand
TGGGACGATGATCTGGCCTCTCATCCTGAACTCTCCTGAGCACGCCGAGCACTTCCGGGGCGTCACGTGGTGCCTCCTGAGCACCGTTGCGCTTCTTGCGCTGCTCGGCCTGCGCTACCCCTTGAATATGCTTCCGCTCCTCTTTTTCGAACTGACCTGGAAGGCGACTTGGGTGCTCTCAGTCGGTCTTCCGCTGCAAAGCGCCGGCCGCCTTGAGGGGGCGTTCCGTGAGACCTGGTTCGCCAATGTTCTTGGACTCGTGATCTTCCCGCTCGCCATCCCCTGGGGGTACGTAGTTCGTAGGTACATCCGTGAGCGGGGTGATCCCTGGTCATGGTCGAGGGCGAGCGATGTGAACGGACATACCGATGTCAGCTGAGCGTGACGGGATGCGCCCTTGCGGCCCAACCCGGTGTTCGGCCGCCCTCCTAGTATGGAGACGACATGAAACACGAACTCTCTATCCTGCTTCTTTGGGCAATCGCCATCAGCGTCACATTTCTCAAGGTAGACCAGCAAGGCCTTGTCACGATCCTCGGCCCAGTCTACTCGATCTGCATGATTGGGTCGATCATCGTGGTGCGAGCGGCGCGCTCGAGTTCGCCCCGCTGGTCGGCCTAACAACCGGTTGTAGCGGACGGTGCTGCGCGCCGCCGCTGAACCGGGGCGTTAGGCCGCAGGACAGCATACACGTAATCACGTAATGAGGAGACAATGCATGCTGGAACCGCTCCACCCTAGCGGCGCTCTGCCAGCGGTGATTGCGCTCGCTCTCAGTATTCCGCTTGCAGCACACGCTGTCGCGCAATCACCGGCCACGGCCGATCGCCCTGACCTTCCACCTCTGGGGCGGCTGGTCGACGTGGGCGGCTATCGGCTTCACACGTATTGCACTGGTACACGATCACCAGGGCGGCCAACGGTCGTGCTCAGCGCTGGGGACGGGGACTTCGCTGTAGACTGGGGTCTTGTCCAGCCCGCCGTCGCGGAGTCGGCGCGAGTGTGCTCGTACGACCGCGCTGGTACTGGCTGGAGCGATCCCGGCCCCGAGCCAAGAACGCTCCACCAGGAAGCCGCGGAACTCGATCTGCTGCTCGCGAATGCCGGTGAACAGCCTGCGTATGTGCTCGTAGGGCACTCAGTGGGGGCGCTCGTCGTAAGGGTATTTCAGGAGCAAAGACCACACAACGTGGTGGGCATGGTGCTCGTGGATCCCACGCACGAAGATGCACGACTGGGATACCGGGGGAGCCTCGTCCAGATGCGGACCCTGGCTACCGGGCGCCCCGTTCCGCCCGTGCGCTCCCTCGCGGAGAGTCCTCCTTCGCAAGCGACGGGACCGGCACTCGAAGCCTGCCGAGCCGCTGCGGCGGCCTCGGCAGTTGAGGTCCCATTCGATAAGCTCCCAGCGCGCGATCAGGAATACCACCTGTGGGCGCTGCGCCACCCTGCCTGCCTCGCGAACCAGCAGGACTATCTCCCGGACGAACTGGCTGCGATCTACGCGCGCCGCCGCGAGACCCCTCAGCCACTGGGCGGAACGCCACTGATCGTTATCGCTGCGGTGCCGGGCAGCGCGCCGCCTGGGGTGTCGCTCGACGAGTGGCGGCGAGAGAAGGCGGACCACATGAGCGATCTGGCCCGTCTCTCATCTCGTGGCCGCGTCGTCACTGATGCACCGAGCGGCCATCACCTTCAACTCGACGATCCCCTCGTGGTAATCCGTGCTATTCGCGACGTGATTCGGGAGGTGCAACAACGATGACTGTGACGTCCGTGTTCCGCTGCGGCCTAACCAGGAAATGGAGCTGCCGAAGCGCGGCGCCGCACTGCGGCGCGCCGTGACCGGCAGCGGGAGCGGCGCCGCGCTTCGCAGCTCATTTCCGGAACGTCAGGCGTCACGGTCGCGGTCCATACATTGGGAGGTCGAGATGAACGACATCGAAGCCGCAAACATCGCGGTTGTCCGCAAGTACTTTGACGGTTGCAACACGGGCAAGCTCGACGATCTGCTAAGCACGCTCGGGCCAGACGTTTGTCACTACTTCTTGCCCCCATCGTTTCTACCGATTACTGGCGCGGAGCATCTCGCCCGCTACTGGCGAAAGTACAAACATGCGCTGGATCCATTCTGGTCCATCGATCGGATCATTGCCAGCGGCGACGAAGTCGTCAACGAATGGAGTTGCCTGTGGACCCCTCCGGGAAGCAAGCTCCGGCTCATGGCGCGAGGCACCGAGTGGTACGTCATGCGAGACGGCCGTATCGCCGAGGTCCGGGCGTACTTCATCGCGGATTCAGCCGCCAACGCCGAGCTGGCCAAGTTCCCGTACGCGCAAAGAGGCTATCTGCTAAGCGACAGCGCATGACGCCCTTGGAGCCCCACCATGGCGACGCCTAACCCTTCGCTCCAGCCGACCCGCTACGGCTGGCTTCGCCAGCCTTCGCAGGCGGCTGAGCTCAAACGTTAGGCGCCACCCTGTGCTGCGGAGTATAGTCCCGACTACGGGCCTTTGCCGGGACCTGACACGACGCCATCCGGTAGCTGCGGATGGTGCGTTTACGGACTGACAGAGCGTGGAGGAAGCATGGGGCTCTTTGAGATTGCATTGATCCTGGCTGCCTTCCTTTGCTCCCTGGTGGCAGGCTTCCTGTTTGCATTTGCAGTGGTAGCGATGCCGGGCATGAAGGCCCTAGGTGACCGGGAGTTCATCCGAGCGTTTCAAGCGATCGATCGCGTCATCCAGAACAACCAGCCGGCATTCATGTTGGTGTGGGTTGGGTCAGTTCTGACTTTGGTGACTGCCGCTGCACTTGGGATGGGGCAACTGGATCGCACCGGGCGTGTCTTAGTCATCGTTGCCTCGCTCGCCTACCTTCTCGGCGTCCAGTTGCCGACCGTCGCGATCAACGTCCCGCTCAACAACAAGCTGCAAACTCTCAATGCCGACTCCATGAATGAAAGCAGCCAGCGGGCGGCTCGCGCAGACTTCGAACCGCGCTGGAACCGATGGAACCGAATCCGGACTGTCGTTGCAGGCCTCGTATCTGCAATGTTGCTAGTCCTGCTTTCCAGGCTCTAGAGCGCCACCGCATTGGGTAGCTGTTCGGTGCAAGCAGGGGCGGGGTGGCGCCTAACACGCGTTAGGAGCTGACGGGCGCGGCGGGTGGCGTTGATACACGCGCCTTGATAGATGCGAGTAGATCCAACTGATAGCGCGCGCCTGGAAACAAGCGCCCGCAGCTCAAACGCAGGGACGTTAGGCGGGCCGCAGTCGGTGCGATTCGCCCTTCCTGTCGTGCGTCGCGCTACCTGCCCTCGCCGTCGCATTGAGCACCGTGAGTGTGGCGGGTGCTGGGCACCACGGTGCGCACGTCCCACCGAGCACATCCGTGTCATGGAAACAGATCGAGCGGCGGTCTATCCGCTGCTGTCGATCGAGCCGTCTCGGCGTTCTTTCCAGACACATCTGCTCAGGAGGTGCTCGTGCGTACCACTGCCTGTTCACTCGCTCTGGGGGCCGTGTTAATCGTCGGCTGCAACGAGCAGCCTACTTCGTCCACGGATTCGGACGCCGCCGCAGTGGCTCCCGCGTTCGCCATCAACCACGCGCCGGCACAATCGGGGATCGTGATGCGTGGTGAAACGTCGGTGGCCGTCGGTTGGACCGACGAGGAAGATGGGACGTTCGTGTTCATCGGTATCGACCCCCGTGATTTCTGCAATGGTACCTTCGAGTTCGATATCGTGCCGATGCATGAGGTCGCCCTTCCCGGCGACCGAGGGACTCTCGAGCTCGCTCAGGGAAAGGACGTCAGGACGACGGTGTGGCCGTTCCCTGGCTTCAGTGGCTGCGATCTACTCGAGATCTATGAGCCGCTGGCGGCCGGAGTGTCTGAGCTCGTGTACACCGACAACTTCGGCTTCCGCGCCGGTCGGTCGAACGCCAACGCCTTCGGGTATCGCGCCCATGGGACACTGGTGCTGGCCGGTGGCGCCGACGCCGCCTTCAGTGCGCATTGGAATCGGACGTACAACGGGAATACCGGTGTCAAGGACAACACCCAGATCTCGTTGCACTAGCTGAGCAGGGAGCACCAGCGTTGGAACCGGTACGGGCGGTCCCTTGCGGGACCGCCCGTCCGCCTCGTCACTCCGACACCCAGCCCGGCGCCGCGCACCTCGCCTGTCACTGAAGATTCTCTCATGACATGTTTACGATCTCCTCACGGAGTGTAGATTCGGAATGCAGTGATGACCCCCGGGCGGTCGCAGGTGTCCACATTCGTTCCACCCCAGCTGGCTGGCGTGCTCGCCGCATCCGACGATGTGACCCGCGGTCACGCGTGGGCGGCGTTCCTCCACGAGTACAGCACGCTCCTGCTCAAGGTCGCCCGAAGGACCGCGCCGAGTCATGACGGCGCCATGGATCGCTACGCCTTTATTCTGGACCAGCTCCGTGACGATGGATGTCGCCGGCTCCGTGCCTTCGCGGCAGACGGCCGGGGAAAGTTCACCACCTGGTTGGTCGTGGTCGCGCGCCGGCTGTGCGTGGATTACCACCGTCACACTCATGGCCGTCTTCAAGCGGAGCAGGAGTCGAGCCCGGCCCAGGCCCTGGAACATGTCGCGAGACGCAACTTGGTGGACTTCGTTGCCGCAGAGATCGATTTGGAGCAAATGGGGGACGGAAAACGTCCCCATCCCGATGCGGAGGTCCTGAGAGAGGAACGGCGGACGGCTCTCAGGCATGTTGTAGCGAAACTCGATGTCGCCGATCAACTGCTCCTGACGCTGCGGTTCGAGGATGACGTACCGCTGAACAAGATCGGCCAGATGATTGGCTTGCGCTCACGCTTTCAGGTGCATCGTCGGCTGACGGCCGTCCTGGCCCGGCTCAAAGACGGGCTGGAGGCCCGTGGCATTTCGGAGCCATGAACCGGCGCACCTCCAGGCTGCCATATCCGTTTCATAGGAAGAGACGGAACACCATTATCGGAAAGAGGATGTGTCCTTGACGGACCCTCAGCATCTCAGCCCTGAACTCATTGCCGCTTACCTGGCTCGCGAGGCCTCGGCGGAGGAACATCGAGCGGCGCAGCAACATCTCGTCGCGTGTGCAGATTGCCGCCGGGATGTAGCCGAAGCGGCGGCACTCACCGCGGATCCGAGGCCACGCCGCTGGATCGCTATCACGATTCCTGCGGCCGCCGCTGCGGTGGCCCTGTTCGTTCTCCTCCCGGGGCAAGGAACGCGCCCCGACGGAATGGCCACCCGCGGACCAGGCACGGAAGGTGTACGACAATTCAGCGCCGTGATGCCGGCCGAGAAGACTCCGGTAACTACGGACAGCCTGATCTTCCTGTGGCGGAGCGAGGGTCACAACGCGCACTACGTTCTGACCGTCACTGACGAGAATGGGGACGTGGTGTGGACCGCGGAGACGTCCGACACGAGCCTCGTGCTGCCGCGTGGCGTCGACCTCAAGTCCGGCAATCGGTACTATTGGTACCTCGATGCACTCCTCGACGATGCCCGATCGTCAACCACGGGAGTCCGGGAATTCACCATCCGACCATGACCCTGCACCCCCGCTTGGCATGGCTCTTGGCTTGCTCGTGCATCCTGGCCTGTTCCGATCAGACCAGGGATGCCTCGGCGGTGGGAGGACTGCACACCGGCGGACGTGCTACGGACTCCGTCGCGACCCAGAGCGGATACGATTCGGTCTTTGCCGCTGTCGAGGCCATCTACTTTGCCGGCAACTTCGACAGTGCCGCGGCCATCCTGGAGCAGGTGCGTGAACGGGCAAAGCAAGAGGGCGCAATAGCCGCCGAGGCGAGGGCCCTCACCTGGATCGGACTGGCACACTACAAGCTGGGCAATCACCAGCAGGCCAGACGCATCGGGGAGGCGGCGCTTGCCCTCAAGCAGCAACACGCCCTCACGGATCAGTATTTCCGCTCATACAATGCACTCGGACTCCTGGCCTGGACCGAAAACCGGCTCTCGGACGCGGTCCTGTTGTTGGGGCAGGCAGCCACCGCGGCGCACGAGACGGGGAACCGTCGCGCGGCAGCTACCGCGGGCGGCAACCTCGCTCTGGTACAGACCGAGCTGGGACAATTCCGCGAGGCCCGGACGGGCTTTGAGGCCATGGAGGTTACCATGGCCGAGCTGGGCGATGCGCGGCTCGAAGGCAACGCACTCAACAACCTCGGCATGCTCGAGATTCGACTGGGAGACCCCAACGCCGCGATCCCCCTCCTTCAACAGGCACTCGACCGGTATCAAGTGGCCGGCTACGCCACCGGCGTCCAGAGCGGTCTGGGGCAACTCGGGATGGCGTACATGGCCCTGGGTGACCCGGGGCAGGCGTTTGTCGTGCTGGACAGCGCGTTCACCCTGGCAACACGACAGGGGCTGGAGCAGGAGCAGGCCAGCATTCTCGAAGCGATGGCCGACCTATATCGCGCGGCAGGTGACTTCCGTCGTGCGCTCGAGATGTACGACTCGGCCCAGACCATCAACGCTGAATTGGGACTCGACCTCGAGACCGGAGTAGACCTCCGGAGCGAGGCCGACATCCACGTCCGGTTGGGAGACTTGGATCGGGCCCGCGCATCAGCACTCGAGGCGCTGGAGATTCATCGCACCATTGGGGCACCGATGGAGGTGCTCGGCGACCTCACGATCCTGGCCGAGATCCTCGATCGCCTCGAGGATGGAGACGGGGCAGCACGACGGTTGGCAGAGGCCCGATCAGTCGCGAGCGATCTCGGTGCGCGCGTGGCTCGAGTCGAATTGGGTCTCACCGAGGCTAGGATCGCGGACCGGCAGCGGCGCCCTCGTGAAGTCCTCACGGTCATCGAGCGCATCGAGCCCGATTTGGAGCGCGGTGGCTATGCCGCCGAGTGGGAAGCACGGCTGCTCGAGTCGCGCGCGCTTGAGCGATTAGGACGGACTCAGGAAGCCGCTGCGGCCGGACGCCGCGCCCTGGCGACGGTCGAAGGGGTCCGGAGCAACTTCAGCTCGGGCTTGTTGCGGACCGCTTTCGTCGCGGACAAGCGCGAGGTCTATGCCCACCTCATCTCGGTGCTGCTTCGGCTGGGTCGGATCGACGAGGCCTTCGGCGTGGCGGACGCCGCACGAGGACGGGTGCTGCTCGAGCGCCTCGCGGCTGCGGGACAGACTTCATCTGCTCACTCCGCCCCCGCGGAGGCCTTCTCTGACGGTGCGATGTTGCTGAGCGAGATCGACCGCTTGGTGGAGAGCATCGATTACATCGAAGAGACCCCTACGAGTGACCTCAGCCCGGATGAGTCGCGGGAACTGGCGTTCCTCTATGATCGGTTGAAACGGGCCCGACGCGAGTACGAGGGCTTCCTGGTGCAGGCGGCGGAAACGGACCGCGATGCGGCCGCCTTCCTAGGCGCCGCTCGGCCCGATGTCGCGGCAGTCCGCGCGGCGCTCGGTCCGGAGCAGCTCTTGATCGAGTACTTCGTCCCGCTGGAAGGTCAGGTGGTGGTCTTTCTCGTGACGCGCGATCGGGTCCATGCCCTGGAGAGCCCGGTCAGCGTGGAAAACGTCGCCAGCCGTGTGCGGCTCGCGCGCGAGTTGATGGCGAGAAACGATGGCGCGCGGGAGCGTCTCGACCGCGTGCTCGGATCGCTGCACGAGGCGTTGATCGAGCCGTTGCTCGGGGCCGGATTGTTGAGCGACGCGCGAGAACTCATGATCGTGCCGCATCAGGTGCTGGTCTACCTACCGTTTGCGGCACTCAAGGATCGAACCACCGGCCGCTACCTGGTGCAGGACTTCACGATGCGGGTCCTGCCTTCCGCGGCCGCGCTTCCTTTGCTGGCCGATCGCAAGACCGATAAGGGGAAGGGCACGCGAGCGGTCTCTGCCTTCGCGCCGTTCCCCGATCGGCTGCCGGCCACTCGGCGCGAGGTCGGGGCGGTGAGTGCGGAGGACGCGAAGATCAGCCGATATCTGGGTTCCCGAGCGACCGAGCGGACCGTACGGACCGCGCTAGAGGGTTCGGGCGTGGTGCATCTGGCCACCCACGGCATCCTGAATGCGCAGAACCCGATGTTCTCCCGGCTCGAGTTGGCCCGTAACAATGGGGGCGATCCGGCGGACGACGGGCGGCTCGAGGTCCACGAGCTCTTGAGCCTTCCCATACACGCACAGCTGGTCTTTCTCTCCGGCTGTGAGACCGGAGTCGGCGCGGCCCATTCCACCGCCTTCGTGCAGGGCGAGGATTACGCGACCCTGGCCCAGGCGTTCCTCCACGCGGGTGCGGGCAGCGTCATCGCGACGCTCTGGCCGGTGGAAGACGCCGGGGCGGCGGCATTCGCCGAGCAGTTCTATCGGAATTTGACGGGACGTTCTCCCGCCCAAGCACTGGCCCGGGCCCAGCGCGCGATGCTGGCCCACGAGAAGTACAGTGCCGCGTATTACTGGGCCACCTACCAGCTGGCCGGCTACAACGGCCACCGGCAGGCGAACACTCGGGCGGGGACATCCGTGCCATTAAGAAAGCGCCAGACTCTGTGACTCCTGTACACCTCGCCTCGAGGTCCACCACGGGGAGGTCCCCATGACGAAGCGGCATCTTCTTTCACATCGCGGCATGGTGGCCGTTGGGTGGTTGGTGGCGGGCCTCCTGGCCTGCACCGAATCCCAGCCGACCAGCCCGACCGACACCGCCATTCTCGCCGCGAAGGGCAGTGGCGGCGGCGGCCCGGGTGTCAAGGTGAACGTGGACCAGGCCGATCCCAGCGAGGCGCCGCAGGACACGATGCTGACTGTGGACGTCATAGGCTCGGGGTTTGACGATGGCTCGGTGGCCAGCTGGGTCTTGCCTGGCGGCACGTCCCTGGTCACCGTCGACTCGACGACGTTTGTCGATGACACCCGACTCAAAGCGCACATCAAGATCCCGCTCGAGGCCGACGTGGCCCTCTACGACGTCGAAGTAATGACCAGGCGAGGCAAGAAGGGCATCGGGTCCGAGCTGTTCAGCGTGAAGCAGAAGGGCGCACCCAGCGACACGCCCGTGAGCGCCACCTTCCGCGACGCGCCTGGCGACGGGGTCCAGAGCGACGGGGCCGTTCCGGCCGAGTACACCGACGCCGTCATCCTGGCGATCGGCAATCTCTTCGTGGATGCGCGAGGCGCCACCAACGACCGCAAGTTCTGCTTCGATTTCCCCGACCAACCTGGACTGCCGGCCGATGTCTGTGACGACGGCTATTTCAGCACGGCCGATCCCACGACGGAGCTCCTGTTGATGGATCCGGGACGCACCATGACCACCCGCGCACAGGTGACCTGGGTCCGGCCCGATGCGAGCGGCAAGGGGTACAACTGGGCCCTCCGGTTCGGTATGGACTGCGATCTCAATGATGTGACTGGAAATCGCTTGACAGTTGTTCATGCCATCGACGGCATCACCTGGACCCTCGAGGGCACATCCGCGATCCTCTGCCAGATGCCGACGAAGGGGAAGCCGCAAGTGACCGAGGTGGGACGGTTCGACATGCCGTTCAAGCTCACCGTGGTCAAGTAACCGACGAGATCTCTCCTCGCGTTTCGAGGCGGCAGGAGGGCCCGTTCAGACACTCTGGAGGGGCCCTCGTGCTTCGGCTCTATGCTGGAGAACTCGCCAACCTCGATTCCCCGGCCACCGCGCGCCGGTATCAGGGGATTGGAGCGTTCGCGTACGTCAGTGCCTTGTCTCAACGGAAGCTTGCATTGGAATGGCGGCCAACGCGCCAAGGCGCGGCATAAGCACAGGTTAGGCGGCACAAATGACTAACCCCTACGTCACCTGGCGGCGGCAACCCAAGCTGCTTATCGCACTTGTCGGTCTTACCGTTGTCGCCGCCCACAAGCTCATCACAGCCGACTACGTCGACGGGATCATGATGCTGGCGGTGGTCACGATGTTCGTTTTCGCCATGGCTGATCTCCCGCAGCGTTCCGTGATTGCTGCCCGGGCCGTGGACGCACTCCTGCTCTATGTCCTCGGTAGCTTCGTATGGCAGATTCTGCACTGACCCCCGCGTGCCGCCTAACGCGCGCTAGGAGCGGACGGGCGCGTTCGCAAGGCTGAGGTTTGTATGGCTGGAGGGCACCATGAGCAGGTCATTTGATCAGACGGTGCGCCAGGCAGGGAGTGCGCCCGCCGCTCAAGCGCAAATCCGTTGGGCTGCGGCCAGCATGACTGAGCAGGCCTGTCAGGCCGGCCCCCTCATCCACGTAGAGAAAAGGCACGAAATGAAGGCTATCGTTCATGACACCTACGGCCCACCCGAGGTTCTGGAACTCAGGGACATTGCGAAGCCATGCATCGGGGATGACGACGTGCTCATACGCGTCCACGCCGCCGGCCTGGATCCGAGCGTGTGGCATCTCATGACTGGCCTGCCATACCTGGTGCGCATGATGTTCGGTCTGCGCAAGCCCAAGACCCCTGTCCGGGGCTGGGATGTTTCAGGAGTCGTAGAGGCAGTCGGCAAGAACGTGAAGGATTTCCGGCCCGGCGATGAAGTGTTCGGGTCTTGCCGAGGCGCCTTCGCCGAGTATGCGTCCGCCCGCGCGGACAGGCTTATGCCCAAACCGGCCAATCTCACCTTGGAGCAGGCGGCAGCGGTCACCGTCTCAGCCTGCACCGCGCTGCAGGCCCTGCGCAACGCCGGGAACGTGCAGTCAGGTCAGCATGTGCTAATCATCGGCGCGGGAGGAGGCGTGGGCACCTTCGCAGTGCAGATTGCCAAGGTGTTCGGAGCGAAGGTCACCGGCGTCTGCAGCACTACGAAGACCGACCTGGTCCGATCGCTCGGCGCTGACTACGCTATCGACTACAGCCGGGAGGACTTTGCCGATGGGCGACAGCGCTACGATCTCATCCTCGACATGGCGAGCAATCGATCAGTCTCGCACCTCAGGCGCGCCCTCACCCCCCGGGGGACGCTCGTGGCGGTCGGCGGAGAAGGCGGTGGCCGGTGGTTCGGCGGCCTGGGGGAGTCGCTCGTGTGGCTTGCGCTCTCACCGTTCATGCGCAGAAAATTCCGCTTGCTGATGGCAAGCGTACGCAAGGAGGATCTGCAGACCCTGAAAGAGCTTATCGAGGCCGGGAAGGTCAGGCCGGTCATCGACAGGACCTATCCCTTGAGCGAGGTCCCGGAGGCTATCCGATCCTGGGAGCGCGGCCACGCCCGGGGCAAAGTCGTGATTACCGTGTGAGCACGCTGGAACTGCGGCACTTCGATTGGCGTTTGTCCATGATGAGTGAGTGTGCCTGCCGCGCAGCCCAACAAGCGCTTGAAGCTGCCGGCGCGTGTAGCGCTGCGACTGACACCCGTATCTTCAACGCGCCGCAGCTTGCGCACGATCCGTTAGCAACTGTCTTGAACCGCGAGGTCTGGCACCGTCCACGTAGCGCTGTCCCGCATCATCGCGTTGACGATCGTCAGCAGCTTCCGCGCACACGCAATCAACGCCACTTTCTTCGGCTTCCCCGCCGCAATCAGCCGCTCGTAGAACACCTTGAGCTGGGGATTCCAGCGGCGACCGCACAGCGCGGCCAGGAACAGCGCGGTCCGCACCGGCGCCCGCCCGCCGTACACCATGCGCTTGCCCCGCAGCTGCCCGCTGTCCCGCGCCAAGGGGGCCACGCCCACCAACGCCGCGATCTGCTTGTGCGTCAACCGGCCCAACTCCGGTAACTCCCCCAGCAGCGTCGCACTGACCACCGGGCCGATCCCGGGCACGCTCCGGAGCAGATCGTCCTGCGCGCGCCACACCGGGCTCGCCTCGATCACCCGCGCCAACTCGCCGGTGACATCCGCCAGCTGCCGCTCCAGCCAGCGAATGTGCTGCCGGATCCCCCGGTGCAGCGGCCGGGGCGCAACCCCCAACCGGTTCTTCTCGGCCACCAGCATCTCGAGCAGCTGCCGGCGCCGGGTGAGCAACGCGTCCAGCAACTGACTCGCCGCATCCCCCAGCGGCCGCGGCGTCGGCCGCACCCGCTCGGCGAACAACGCCAGGATCCCCGCATCGAGCCGATCCGTCTTCGCCAACTGCCCCGTGCTCTTGGCGAAGTCCCGCACCTGCCGCGGGTTCGCCACCACCACCGGCATGCCCGCGGCCGCGACCGCGGCCACCATGGCCCGCTCGTAGCCACCCGTGGCCTCACACACCAGGAGCGCCGGGGAAAGCCGCCTCACCCGCGCCACCAGGTCCGCAATCCCCGCCTCGTCATTCGCCACCTGCCACGTCTCCCCCGTGGGCCGCACGGCCACATCCAGCGTCGCCTTCGCCACGTCCAACCCTACGAAGATCTCTCCACTCATCGCTGCCTCCCGCGAGCACGGCCTCGTCGTGACCCGACCTTGCTACATGCGGGCTCTCGGCCCCGATCAACTGTTCGGGCTCGGGACGAGTCCTGACGGTGGGCGACGCCCTGGCTAACGGACGGTCTCGCAGACCCTAGGCTGCACGGGCTATCGCCCACCGCAATCTGGTCGCAATTTGATGAGGACGCGATATACAAGGCAGCAGGCCACCATTAGCAGGATGATGCCACGACTCGAGTTCGACGTCTTTGGCAGACGCGTCTCGGTTGAACGGACCTCCACCGGTTGGCTTGCGCTGTATCCCGGCGTAGAGGGCAAGGCACAGGTAGCGCGTGACATCGTGATACCTGCGGACACGCCGGAGATCGAGATGCGGCAGTACCTCGCCGACTTCTGCCATGAGTGGGCTGCACCAGAGCGCCCGGACGTGCGCAGGCTGACATAGCCTCCAGCCAACAAGCACATGAACCTGCCGAGCGCGGCACCTGTGACGCTCGCTGCTGGTTCCTTGCAGAGGGCTCCGGGATCAGCGCCGTCGTGGGCGGGATTGGCTATCTCGTCGGGCCTGCCATTCCGATTTGGCGGCTAGTCGGAATCGCTCCCTGGCCACTGCTGCCCAACAAGGGCTTTCTGCTGTCGGGCTGCGCGCCTGGCGTTGCGCTCACTCGCGTGGCAGGTTCCGGAGTAGTGCCGTTGACACACGTTGCTGCTGGAGAGGCAATGCCCGCAGCTCAAGCACCGCTCCGTTAGGTAGCACCGAATGGTCTATCGCACGCTTACCCTGATCATTGCCTCATGCGCCGCCTTCTCCGCGTGCGGGCGCGACGCCGAGCCTGCAGCCTGGCAAGTCGGCTTCGCTCACTACGGCCCTCTCCAATACGGTATGGATGTTCCTGCGGCGGAGGCGGCGATTGGGCGTTCGCTCGTGGACGTTACTGACCGTGAGCCTGATTGGTGTGACTATGCATTCCTCCCTGTCGGTACGGATACGGTTGCGGTGATGGTTGTCGGTCGACGGGTTGTGAGAGTCGATGTTGATCGGCGGGGTACTTCGACGGATCGTGGCGTTCGCGTCGGAGACCCCGCTTCTCGCGTTCGGGAGGCATATGCCGAGCGCGTGTCGGTCGAACCGCATCGCTACATCGACGGTCAATACCTCATCGTCACGGATGAGTCCCCTGGCACGACGGCCATCGTGTTCGAGACGAGCGCTGACACGATCATCAACTACCGTGCAGGTGTTCTGCCGGAGGTCCGTTGGGTCGAGGGGTGCTCCTGACGGGCCAAGTGCAAACTAACAAACGCTTGGGGGCTGGCGGGCGCTCACGGGGGCGGAGTTCCTTGAAGGGGTTGCGCATCGCTGCCGAGCAGAGGAAATGATGATTGTGTACTTGAGGCTTATCGCCCGCAGCTCAAGCGCTGACCGTTAGAAACAGTTCGGGCAGCGATCAGGCCGTCGTTACTGGTACACGCTACGGAAACATCCACGGCCTCCGTTGTCATGCGCCAATGAGCTGGAGTGCGTCCGCCTTATGCGTGACTCTACGCCGAAGCCCGCTGATGTTCGACATGCTGTGGCGAAGTGCGGAGTACGCGCAGGGCAAGAGCTCGCCCGGACACATGATCGTCACTTCTTCTGTGGTGAGCGACAATAATCCGTCAGGAAACGGAACTCATCTGCTGGTTCTCGATCCTTGGCCGCCCAACGTCGGGAAGGTTTCGTGGGTGGAGTATCGAAGTTGGATCAACGATGTACCGACACGCACCTACCGCGTCTTTAATCGCTGAGTGTGGATCGATTGAATTCCGCGTCGTAGGCAGGAGCCGCCCAACAACCCGCTGCACTGAACGCTGCGCGTCGTCGCTTCGCTCCTCGCGCCGCACCGGTGAGCTTTGTCGTTAGACGGCACCGGCGGGCTCTGGAGACAACCATGACTTTGGCGTCCCGAATGCCGTAGCACTCGCGTGGGCCAGTCGGCGGGGTAGCGCCTTGCAAGCCATCACGGTCCTCGGCACCGCCGCCACGGCGGTCAGTTGGCTGCTCGGACCCCTCTCGCAACGAGGCAGCGTTTGAAAGCTCCGCGACGATGGCGCTCGGCTGGGTAATCGGCACTTGGCTGCAGCGGCACTGACCACGTCCCGCGTGCCGCCTGAGATCAAGTCTTGAACTGCAACGGTGCGCGTTCGGGGGCATAGGCATTCACCTCGGGAGCGCGCCGAATCCGGGGCTTGCCGAGTGCGACGTACCCAGTCTTGCGCTCGACCGGCGTCAGCACGTAGGGGCCGGCGTGGCCCGCCTCCAGCACCCGACAATCGCCTGACAACCTCACTGCCTTAGCCCACCGCCTCCTTTGCCAGCGCGAGCGCCGGGGCGAACTCGCCGAATGGCGCGACGATCTGCACACCCTGAACCATGGGGCGGATCGTCTCGAGCAGCTCCCGGGCGATCGCCAATCCCTCGGCGGCCGCGGCGTCCGGGCCGCGCGATTGTGCCGCCCGCATCCGGTCCAGAACCGCCTGGGGGACGTGGACGCCGGGAACCTCGTTGGCCAGGAACTCCGCGTTGCGCGCCGAGATCAGTGGCCACAATGACGCCAGCACCGGAATGCGGAACTCGCGCACGCGCTCGAGGAAGGCCGCGAGCGGTTGCGCGTCGAACACCGGCTGCGTGATGGCAAACTCGGCTCCCGCATCCACCTTCCAGAAGAACCGGCCGACCTCGCGCTCGAGGTCGGTGGCGGCATGATTGGCCGCGACGCCGATGACGAACCGGGTTGGCGGGCCGATCGGGTTACTGCCGGGGTCGAGTCCGTGGTTCAGCCGATACGCGACGTTCGTGAGTCCGATGCTGTCGATGTCGAACACCGCGGTCGAATCCGGATACGGACCCATGGTGGGTGCATCACCCGTGACCAGCAGGAGGTTACGGAGTCCCATCGCGGCGGCGCCGAGCAGGTCCGCCAGCATGCCGAGCATGTTCCGGTCGCGACAAGTGTAGTGGACGACCGTCTCGAGCCCGGTATCGCGTTGCACCAACATCGCGGTCGGGAGCACGCCCATGCGTCCTTCGGCCCGCGGCGTGTCGAGCAGGCTCAGGGCATCCACACCCACGGCTTGCAGGTCCCGCGCGACGCGAATCAGGTCGTCTGCCTGCCACCCGCGCGGCGGCAGGGTCTCCACGCTCACGGCAAACGCCCCGCCGGCGAGCGCCGCGCCCCACCGCGATCGGTGCGCCAGCGGCACCGGCTCGATGCCCGTTGGGGCCTGCACCTCGGCGCGCGCGAACACCGCGCGGGAGCGGCGCGGCTGGACGGTCGCCACCTGATCCCGGATGCGGCGGATATGCTCGGGGGTCGTCCCGCAGCACCCCCCCACGAATCGTGCGCCGGCTTCGATGAACCGGCGCGAGTAGCGCGCCATGTACTCGGGACTCGCGAGGTAGATCTTCCGGTCGCCGACCTCGCGCGGGACGCCGGCGTTGGGCTGGGCGGAGAGCGGGATCGCCGTGACCGCGGCCATGCGCTCGATGGCGTCGAGCATCGCCGCGGGTCCCACGGCGCAGTTGAGGCCGAGGACCTCGGGCTCGAGCTCCGTCAGCCGGCGCGCCACGGTCTCGACATCCGTTCCGTAGGCCGTGATGCCCGTCTCGCCGATCGTCATCTGGGCGATGACCGGGAGTGCGCAACGGGCGCGCACGGCACGGAGTGCCGCGGCGAGTTCTTCGACGTCGGCAAACGTCTCGAGAATGAACCCATCCACGTCGCCGGCCAGCAATCCGTCCACCTGGCGACCGAACAGCGCCTCCGCCTCGTCTCGACCGGTCGGCCCAAACGGCTCGATCCGGATGCCCAGTGGTCCGAGTGCCCCAACCACGCTGACCCGGTCGCCCGCCGCCTGCCGCGCGAGCCGGGCAGCGGCGGTGTTGAGCGCTTCCGTCTGCCCGTCGAACCCGAAGCTCGAGAGCTTCACGGGGTTGGCGCCGAAGGTGTTGGTCTCCAGGATGTCGGCGCCGGCGGCGACGTACCCCTCGTGGATCTCTCGCACGAGATCGGGTTGGGTGAGGTTGAGCTCGTCGTAGCACACGTGGACGAACACGCCGCGACCGTAGAGCATCGTTCCCATGGCGCCATCGACCACGTGCACACGACCGTCGGCAATCCGGTCGGCGAGGGATCGCGTCGTCATCGACCGGCGCCGGGGTCGTAGCCCAGGTTGGGAGCGAGCCAGCGCTCGGTGTCCGCCACGCTCATCCCCGTCCGCCGCGCGTAGTCCTCCACCTGATCGCGGCCAATGCGTCCAAGGCCGAAGTAGTGCGCGTCGGGGTGGGCCAGGTACCAGCCGCTCACGGATGCCGTGGGGAGCATGGCACACGACTCCGTGAGTGTCACCCCGATGGTCTCCGGCACCGCGAGGAGATCGAACAGCGTTCGTTTGGCAGTGTGATCCGGGCAAGCGGGGTAGCCTGGCGCGGGCCGGATCCCACGGTAGCGCTCGGCGACCAGCGCCGGGTTGTCCAGCGCCTCGTCGGGGGCATAGCCCCACAGCTCGCGGCGGACCCGCTCGTGCAGCCGTTCTGCCATCGCCTCCGCCAGTCGGTCCGCCAGGGCCTTGGCCATGATGCTGCCATAGTCGTCGTGATCCCGCGCGAACTCGTCGCACAGCGCGTCGAGCCCAATCCCAGCCGTCACCGCGAACGCCCCAAGGTGATCCGCGAGGCCAGTGTGCTTCGGCGCGACGAAGTCCGCCAAACAGCGGTTGGGACGACCGGGTGCCTTTTCCGACTGCTGCCGCAAGCCATGCATCACTGCCCGCACCGTCTTCCGCGTCAGATTGGTGTAGACCTCCACGTCGTCGTCCACGGCGTTGGCGGGGAAGAGTCCCACCGTGGCCCGTGCCGTGAGCAGGCGCTCGCGCACGATGCGCGCGAGGAGCGCCTCGGCATCGTCCAGCAGTGTGCGGGCCTGGGTGCCGACCGTGGGGTCTTCCAAGATGCCCGGATAGCTCCCCGCCAACTCCCAGGTGCGGAAGAACGGCGTCCAGTCGATGTACGGGACCAGTTCCTCGATCGGGTAGTCATCGAAGACGGTGATCCCCGGCCGCCTCGGCAGTGGCGGCGCGTAGGTAGTCCAATCCGGTGCCCAGCGCCGACGTCGGGCCTCCTCGAGCGACAGGAAGACTTGTCCGGCGGCCCGTTCCCCATGGCGGTCGCGAATCTGCGCGTACTCGCCCGCCACCTGGCTGACGTAGGGCCCGTGTCGCTCGGCGCTGAGCAGCTGATTCAGCACGCCAACGCTGCGCGACGCGTCGAGGACATGGACGGTGGGACCGGTGTAGGCGGGCGCGACCTTGACCGCCGTGTGGGCCCGCGAGGTCGTGGCACCGCCGATGAGGAGCGGGACCGTGAACTGCTGCCGGGTCATCTCCCGCGCCACGTGCACCATCTCGTCGAGCGAGGGAGTGATCAGCCCTGACAGGCCGATCACGTCGGCGTTCACGCGACGGGCCTCGTCGAGAATCCGCTGCGCCGGCACCATGACCCCAAGGTCGATGACTTCGTAGTTGTTACACCCCAGGACGACGCCCACGATGTTCTTGCCGATGTCGTGCACGTCCCCTTTGACCGTGGCCAGCACGATCGTCCCCGCCCGGGTGGGACCACTCCCTTCCGCCTGCTCCGCTTCGAGGAACGGGATGAGGTGGGCGACCGCTTTCTTCATGACACGCGCGCTCTTGACGACCTGGGGGAGGAACATCTTCCCCGCGCCGAAGAGGTCGCCCACGACGTTCATCCCGTCCATGAGCGGCCCTTCGATCACGTTGATCGACCGGCCGAGCTGCTGCCGCGCCTCCTCGGTATCCGCCGCGATGTGATCGAGGATTCCCTCGACCAGCGCATGCTTCAACCGCTCGGCGACGGGGAGTTGCCGCCAGGCATGGTCGACCTGCTTCTCCTTGCCGCCGCCACGGTACTTCTCCGCGAGCGTGAGCATGCGCTCCGTGGCGTCGGATCGCCGGTCGAACAACAGGTCCTCGACCGCCGTCAGCAGCTCGGCCGGGATATCCTCGTAGACGGCAAGCTGGCCGGGGTTCACGATCCCCATGTCCATGCCGGCCTGGATGGCGTGATACAAGAAGGCCGAGTGCATCGCCTCCCGTACGGCGTGACTGCCGCGGAACGCAAAGGAGAGGTTGCTGACGCCGCCGCTCACGAGCGTGCCGGGGAGCGTATGCTTGATCTGCCGCACGGCCTCCATGTAGGCGGTGGCATAGCGACCGTGCTCTTCGAGGCCGGTCCCAATCGCGAAGATGTTGGGGTCGAAGATGATGTCCTCGGGCGGGAAGCCGACCTGCTCGGTCAGCAGTCCATAGGCCCGGTGGCAGATGGCGACCTTCCGCGCAACCGTATCCGCCTGCCCCTCCTCGTCGAACGCCATCACGATCACGGCTGCGCCGTACCGCCGGACGAGTCGCGCCTTGGTGAGGAAGTCGGCTTCTCCCTCCTTCAGGCTGATGGAATTGACGATGCCCTTGCCCTGGAGGTTCTGCAGGCCGGCCTCGAGTACCTCCCACCGTGAGGAGTCCACCATGACCGGGACGCGGGCGATATCCGGCTCGGCCGCGATCAGGCGGAGGAACCGCTCCATCGCGGCGCGGGAGTCCAGCATGCCCTCATCCATGTTCACGTCGATGAGCTGGGCCCCGTTCTCGACCTGCTGGCGGGCCACCTCGACCGCCGCCTCGTAGTCGCCGGCCGCGATCAACTTCGCGAACCGCGACGAACCGGTGACGTTGGTGCGTTCGCCCACATTGACGAACAGCGAGTCGGGCCGGATGGTGAACGGCTCGAGGCCGCTCAGCCGGCACAGCGCCGGCACGGTCGGGACGTTCCGCGGCTGCAGATCCGCAGTCGCTTCCACGACAGCGCGGATGTGATCGGGGGTCGTCCCGCAACAGCCGCCGACGATGTTGACGAAGCCCGACTCGGCGAAGTCCCGGATCAGTGCGGCCATCTCGGCCGGGGTCTGATCGTATCCTCCGAACGCGTTGGGCAACCCCGCGTTGGGGTGGCAGCTGACGAACGTGCCGGCGATTCCGGCCAACTCCTCGAGGTGTGGGCGGAGTTGGGCGGCCCCCAGGGCGCAGTTGAACCCAACGCTCAACAGATCGGCATGCCGCACCGAATTCCAGAACGCCTCGACCGTCTGCCCCGACAGGGTGCGGCCGCTGGCGTCGGTGATCGTCCCGGACACCATGACCGGCACGCGGAGGCCCCGCCGCTCGAGCAGTTCCTGGATCGCGAACAGTGCGGCCTTGCAGTTGAGGGTGTCGAAGACGGTCTCGACCATGAGCGCGTCCACGCCACCGTCGAGCAGCGCCGCCGCCTGCGCCCGGTACGCGTCCGCGATCTCCATGAACGAGGCGGTCCGGTAGCCGGGATCGTTCACATCGGGGGACATGGACGCGGTGCGATTCGTCGGCCCCAGGACGCCAATGACGAATCGTGGGCGATCCGGCGTGCGACGCGTGAACGCGTCGGCGGCGCGACGCGCCAACCGTGCGGATGCCACGTTCATGTCGTGGACCAAATGGACGGTGTCGTAGTCCGCCTGGGAGATGGCCTGCGCGTTGAACGTGTTGGTCTCGATCAGATCCGCGCCGGCCTCGAGGTAGGCGCGGTGCACGGCCTCGATCACGTCCGGCCGGGTGAGCGAGAGGAGATCGTTGTTGCCCCGCAGATCGGCCGTGTGATCCCGGAGCAGCGTGCCACGGAAGTCGTCCTCGCCGAGCTCGTAGGCCTGGATCATCGTGCCCATGGCGCCATCGAGCACGAGAATGCGCTGGGTGAGCAGCTGCCCGAGGGACGCACCCCGCCCTCCCGCGGCGGACCGCGAGGTCGTGGGCTTCACACGGCGTCGTCCCTTCACGCTCACTGGCAGCCTCCTGGCGTCAGGCCTGGCCTTGCAACGACCGTTCCACGCCTTCCTGCACCCGCCAAGCAAAAAGCCCCGGGTCGCCAAGCGGTCCCGGGGGTCCGGCTTTTTAGCGACTTATTTAACGTGGCTGCAATAGGCCTCAACTCACCACGACTCGATTGTGCATACAAGGTAACCCGCCCTCCCCACGGACGCCATGGTGCGGCCTCTTCACTTTTGCGGTCCGGCGCGGCAGTCTCTAGGGGTGATGGGCGAAGGTACCAGGCGCGTACCGGAGGAGGGGCGATGCTCGAGACAGCGGAAGTTGGCAACAAGCTCGACAAGGAAACCTACAAGAAGGACGCACCGGAGGTGCGGACCGCGCTGCTCTCGGTGCAGCAGCGGATCGCCACGACCGACCTCGCTCCGGTGATCGTGATCGCGGGGGCCGAAGGGGCGGGGAAGAGCGAGACGGTAGCGTTGCTGCACGAGTGGATGGACGCTCGGGGTCTCGAGACCAACGTGTTGTGGGAGCCGAACGACGAGGAGCGGGAGCGGCCGGAGTACTGGCGGTTCTGGCGCATGCTCCCGGCACGCGGGAAGATCGGGATCTTCTTCGGTTCCTGGTATACACAGCCGGTCGTGCAGTAC
>Ga0224500_10000752_pt1 | contig 20944 bp, 23 predicted proteins | sample SF_Oct11_sed_USG_FD_168126 | JGI IMG/M metagenome (GOLD analysis project Ga0224500, IMG submission 168126) | Sediment microbial communities from San Francisco Bay, California, United States - SF_Oct11_sed_USGS_4_1 | ecosystem: Environmental > Aquatic > Marine > Sediment | place: USA: California... | reverse complement strand
ATGGGGCCTCCCACACCCCTCCCCGCCCGCCATGGACACCCGCCAGCCGATCCACAGCGACCACGCGAAGACGCTCGACACCGCGGGGCTGCGCAGCCACTTCCTGGTCGAGAGGATCTTCGTTCCTGGCCAGATCGAGCTCACCTACTCGCAGATCGACCGCATCATCGTCGGCGGCGCGATGCCGCAGGCCACCGAGCTCGCGTTCGGGCCGGACCTCGCGAAGCGCTTCGCCGTCGGCGCCTTCCTCGAGCGGCGGGAGCTGGGCGTGGTCAACGTCGGCGGCGCCGGGACCGTGACCGTCGACGGCACGCGCCACGACCTCGCGCACCGCGACGCGCTGTACGTCGGCATGGGCGCGCGCGACGTGCGCTTTGCCAGCGCCGACGCCGCGAATCCCGCGAAGTTCTACCTCAACAGCGCGCCGGCGCACCGCGCCTGCCCGACGCGCAAGGTGACGCTGGCGCAGGCCTCGCCGACCACGCTCGGCGACGCGAAGACCGCGAACCGGCGCACGATCTACAAGCTGTTCGTGCCCGGCGTGGTCGAGACCTGCCAGCTCACGATGGGCATGACCGTGCTCGAGCCGGGCAGCGTGTGGAACACTTTCCCGACGCACACGCACGAGCGGCGCATGGAGGTGTACTTCTACTTCGCGCTGCCGCCGGACGCCGCCGTGTTCCACCTGTGCGGCCGGCCCGACGAGACGCGCCACGTCGTCGTGCGCAACGAGCAGGCGGTGATCAGCCCGAGCTGGTCGATCCACTCCGGCGTGGGCACGCAGGCCTACACGTTCATCTGGGGCATGGTCGGCGAGAACCAGGTGTTCGACGACATGGACCACGTCGCCACGGCCAACGTGCGCTGATCGCGGCCGTCCCGCAGGGGGGCGACGCCCCGGCCCCCTTGCCACCCGCCCGAGCCGGCGACACAATCGCCGCGGGAGGGTGACCGCGTGTCCGAGCTCACGCAGTTGCTGCACGCCGCGCGCAGCGGCGATGCGCAAGCGGCCGGCGAGGCGTTCAGCGTCGTATACGCCGAGCTGCGCCGGCTCGCGCGGGCGCGCCTGCGCCAGCACCGCACGATGACGCTGCTCGACACGACGGCGCTCGTGCACGAGTCCTACCTCAAGCTGGTCGGCACCGAAGGCGTCGCCGTCGAGGACCGCCACCACTTCTTCGCCTACGCCTCGCGCGTGATGCGCTCGGTCATCGTCGACTTCGCGCGCGCGAAGCTCGCCGAACGCCGCGGCGGCGAGGCCGAGAAGGTGGTGCTGGACACCGCGCTGGGCGAGAGACTCGCCGCGCCCGAGAGCGACGTGCTGCGCGTCCACGAGGCGTTGGAGGCGCTGGCGCAGGCCGACGAGCGGGCCGCACAGGTCGTGGAGATGCGCTACTTCGGCGGATTGACCGAGCCGGAGATCGCACAAGTGCTCGGTTTGTCGGAGCGCACGGTGCGCCGCGACTGGGAGAAGGCGCGGCTGCTGCTGCTCGCGCAGCTGGGCTGAGCGAATCCCCGCGTGCGGCAATCGGTACGGCGATGGCCGGATTGACGCCTCGAATCCGTACGTAGGGGCACCACCCGCCTGCACCGAGCGCTCTTCCCATGGGCATTGAAGCGAGTGACCTCAAGCGCCTGTCGAGCCTGCTCGACACCGCGCTCGACCTCGCGCCGGACGCGCGCGCGGCGTGGCTCGACGCCCTGCCAGCCGACGCGCAGGCGCTCGCCCCCGTGCTGCGCGATCTCCTCGCCCGCCACGCCGCCGGCGAGACGCTCGACTTCATCGACCACCCGCCCGCCTTCGATCCACCGCGCGACGACGCCTCCGCCGCGCACGCTGCCGGCGCCATGGTCGGCCCCTACCGACTCCTGCGCGAACTGGGCGCGGGCGGCATGGGCGAGGTCTGGCTCGCCGAGCGCGCCGACGGCTCCCTCAAGCGACAGGTCGCCCTCAAGCTCCCCACGCTCGGCGTGCGCCGCGCCGTCCTCGTGCAGCGCTTCGAGCGCGAGCGCGACATCCTCGCCGGCCTCGAGCACCCGCACATCGCGCGCCTGTACGACGCCGGCTTCGCCGACGACGGCCAGCCCTACCTCGCGCTCGAGTACGTCGAGGGCAAGCCGATCCACGCCTGGTGCCGCGAGCAGTCGCTGCCCGTCGCCGACCGCGTCAGGCTGCTGCTGCAGGTCGCCGAGGCGGTGGCCTACGCGCACAGCCGGCTGGTGCTGCACCGCGACCTCAAGCCCGGCAACATCCTCGTCACCGCCGAGGGCCAGGTGCGCCTCCTCGACTTCGGCATCGCCAAGCTCATCGAGGGCGAGAGCGCGGCGTCCACCGAGCTCACGCGCGTTGCCGGCCGCGCGATGACTCCGCTGTATGCGAGCCCGGAACAGCTGCGCGGCGAAGCGCTCACCACGGCCAGCGACGTCTACTCGCTTGGCGTCGTCGCCTACGAGACGCTGGCGGGGCGCCACCCGTTGGGCGACGGCCGGCTCGGCATGATGGAGGTGCAGCGGCAGGTGCTCGAGGTGGATCCGCCGCCTGCCAGCGCCGCCGCCGCCGACCCGGCCCACGCCCGCGCGTTGCGCCCGGACGTCGATGCGATCCTTGCGCAGGCACTGCGCAAGGAGCCGGCGATACGCTACGCGACGGCGAGCGCGTTCGCGCAGGACCTGCGCCAGTTCCTCGACGGCGGAGCCGTCTCCGCGCGCCGCGAGACCGCCTTCGGAAGGGCGCTGCGGCTCGCGCAGCGCCACCGCCTCGCCGTCGCGGCGGCGGTCGCGACGCTCGTCGCGTTCGGCCTCGCCATCGGGCTGGGCGCGACGGCGCTCGTCGTCGCCGTGCTGGCCGTCGGCCTCGGCGCGGCGCTGTGGCAGGCCCGTGCAGCCAAGCGCGATCGCGATCGCGCGCTGCGGCTCGCGGAACGCAACGAAGCGGTGGCCGCATTTCTCAACACGCTCATCACCGACGCGGCACGCGGCGGCCGCGCGCTCACCGCCGAGGAGCTGCTCGCGCGCAGCGAGGCGCTGATCGCCCCGGAGCTCGAGGGCGACGCCGAAGCGCACGCGTCGGTGCTGTCGATGATCGCGGCGACGATGCAGACGCTCGGCAACCCGGCCGAGGCGGTGCGGCTCAGCGACCGCGCGCTGGCGCTCGCGCACGACACCGACGACGCGGACCTCAGGGACTCGCTGGTCATCAACCGCGCGCTCGCAGTCGGCTGGGCCGGCGACTATGCCCAGGCGCGCGCCGGAATCGAGCGCGTGCTCGAGCGGCGCAGTCTCGCGCCCGAGCAGCGCACGGAAGCACACCATTACCTTGCCAACCTCGCCAACTCCAACAACGACCGCGACGCCGCGCTCGCCCATGCCGAGGCGGCACTGCGCAGCCTGCGGACGCAGCACCGGCCTTCGCGGCGCATGGAGGCCTCCATCCTGTCGTCGCTGGGCGCAGCCTGCAGCCTGCACGGGCGCATGGCGGAGGCCGACGCGCACTTCGCCGCGGCGCACGAGCGCATGCAGGCGCTCGGGCAGGGCAGTTCCGCTCACGCCGTGACGCTGCTCAACAACTGGTCTGTGATCAACGAGCGGGCGGGCGACGCGCGGCGTGCGCAGGAGCTGGCCGAACGCGCGCTGGCGCTGGCGGGCACCAAGGGCCGCTCGCCTTTCCTGCTGATCAACCGCGCCCGCGCGCTCGAGTACCAGGGCCGCTTCGACGCGGCCGTCGCGGGCTACGGCGACGCGCTCGCCGTCGCGGAGGCCACAGCGACGGTTCCGGTGGTCGTCGGCGCGCACCTCGGCATCGCCTCCGCGCGCCTCGCGCAGGGCCGCGTGGAGGAGGCGCGCGCAGCCCTGGGGAGCGCCGACGCCAAGGCATCCGCGCTGCCGCCTTCGCATCCGCAGCGCATCCTGCGCATGATCGTCGCCGGCCGCCTCGCGTCGAGCGACGGGCATCTCGATGCCGCGCAGGACGCGTTCCGCTCCGCAATCGACGCGGCGCCGCAGCAGGCGACCGCCGTGATGGCGCGGCTCGGGCTGGCCGAGATCGCGCTGCAACGCGGTGCGCCGCAGGAGGCGCTCGAACTCGCCCGCGCCGCCCGCGCGCAGGCCGAGCGGCTGCAAGGCGGCAAGCCGCACTCCTTTCGCACCGCCCTGGCGACCGTGACCTGCGCCGGGGCGCAGCTGGCCGCGGGGGACGAAGCTGCGGCAGGCGCGACAGGCCACGAGGCGCTCGCCCTCCTGGCCGCCAGCGTCGACCCGGATCACCCGGCGGTCGAGGCCGCCTCCGGCCTGAGTCAGGCCCCGTCTCCCGGCCGATCCTGACGGCCCGCCGGCGCCCGGCGCGCCGCCCCGCTTCTCCGGCGCGACCCCGGCCGCGCCCCCCCCCGGATCGCCGCACCTGCGGGCCGAGCAACCCGTATGTCCGGTTTCGCCGCCGGTCTCCGTACGTCCCGGTGAAGGCCCCCACTTCACCACCACCGGAGACCGCAATGCATCCAGCCAAGCGCCCGCCGTTCCCGTCCGAACAGGAGTTCGACGGCATCGCCACGCGCTACTTCGTCGTGCCGTCGGTGCTGTGGGCCGTCGGCCTGCTCGCGATCGTGCTGTCCGCGAGCCTCACGAACGCCGCCGAGCCCACCGCCGACGCGGGACGCAGCGAGCCGGCCACCGTCGCCTACGGCGCCTGACGCCGACCACCAGGGAGACAACACCATGCGCCGGATCATCACCGTCCTTGCCTGCGCCGCCCTGCTAAACGCCGCACCGAGCGGCGCAGCGCAGGACACGCGACTCGAAGACGCGCTCTCGCAATACGAGGTGGGCCGTTACGAGGAAGCGTTCACCGCGTTTGCCAAGCTCGCCGACGAGGGTCACTGCGAGGCCGCGCGCATCGCCCGCGAGATGGCGCGCTTCGGCAGGCAGCTCTACGCGAAGGACTTCGAGCTCGCGCCCGCTCGCATCGACCGCTGGCCGCAGGCGCCCGATTGCCTGGCCACCAGCGTGGCGACGCGCAGGTAGGCGCCGCACGCAGACATTCATCCCCGCAGCGATCGCATCGACGCTGCATCGCCCAGGAGACACACGATGAACAAGCCGAACACGCCGTCCGCCGAGCACCCTCAGCACGTGCCGCAGGGCACGAGCGCGCTGATGCGCCTGCTCTTCGTCGCCGCCATCCTGCTCGCCGCCGGGCTGGCGACCATCCCGTTCGAACGCGGCAGCTTGGCGCCGCCCGTCGGGGACCACCTGGTCACGTCGAACGTGTCGATGCTCGCCGCACCCGCGACGGGAACCAGCGTGCCGCCCGCGAGCGAAGTCTTCGCGGGGCGCGAAGTGGCGACCGAACCGGCGCCTCCCACGTTCTGACCTTCGCCGGGAGACGCCGCGCAGCGCGCGGCGGCCCGGGTCCCGTCGTGCAGCTTTCCTCCGACAGGGCGTCGCGCAGCTTCGGCGCCCTTCCTTTTCCCGACGTGCCGCGACCTGCGCGGCAACGTTGCAAGCGTCCCGCGTGCCGTCCGCGCGCGACCTACGCGACCCGCCCGAACCAGAGCACCGACAGCGTCCCCGCCGCCGCCAGCAGCAGCGCCCCCAGCGCCGCGGCGAGCGAGGTGACTTCGGTGTGCTGGCGCTCGAGCTCGAAGCGCGCGGCGATCTCGTCGTAGACCTTGACCAGCTCCTCGGCGCTCGGCGCGTGGAAGTACTCGCCTTGCGTGATGCCGGCGATCGACTTCAGCGTGGTCTCGTCGAAGGCCATGTACATCGAGTAGCCGTCCATCTCGGCCATGCCGCCGCCGTTCTTGCCGAAGCCGACGGAGAACACGCGCACGCCGCGCTTGGCGGCCATGTTGGCGATCTCCAGCGGATCGGGGCCGGTCGTGCGGCGACCGTCGGTCAGCAGGACGATCGCGCCCCACTTGTACGATCCCGGCGGCACCGGCGCGCGCTCGACCTTCGGCGCGGCCTTCGGCGCATCGGGACGCAGCGCCTGCGCGCGCTCGCGCGTGGTCGTCCCGCCGAGCACCGCCTTCTCGACGTCGATGCCGTCGTCGGGGAACAGCGCCGCCAGCGCCACCAGCAGGCCGCTGCCGATCGCCGTCTGCCGCTGCAGCCCCATGCGGTCGATCGCGGCGATCAGCTCCTCGCGGTCGCGCGTCGGCGGCTGCACGAGCGAGGCCGTGCCGGCGAACGTGACGATGCCTATGCGCGTGTCGTCGGGCTGCTTCTGCACGAACGCCTTCGCCGCCTGCTGCGCGGCGACGATGCGGCTGGGCTCGATGTCGCGCGCCCGCATCGACAGCGACACGTCGATCGCCATGATGATCGTGCGCTTGTCGGAGGGCAGCGTGATCGTCGCCATCGGTCGTGCCACGGCGAGCAGCGCCACGGTGATGCCGGCAAGCGCGAGCAGCGGCGGCACGTGGCGGCGCCAGGTTCGCCGCGAGCCCGCCTCCTTGAGCGGCTCGAGCGTAGCGAAGCGCATCACCACCTTGCGCCGCCGGCGCATGAGCGCTACGTAGGCCGCGACGACCGCGGGGACGGCGAGCAGCAGCGGCAGGGCCTCGGGCGAGAGGAACGAGATCAAGGCGGCGGAGGTCGGCGGGCGTCCGGGTACCGGCAGGCGGGTCACTCTATCACCGGGATCCGTAAAGCGCAGCGGCAGGGGCCCGATTGCGCGCCGAGCCTCATGGCTCCATAATGGCGCCATTGGATCCACTTTGGTGTCGCCATGCCCGTCAACCTGTCCGTGAAGAACGTCTCCGACGCGCTCGCCGAGCGCTTGCGCGCGCGCGCGGAACGCAATCACCGGTCGCTGCAGCGCGAGCTGCTCAGCATCCTGGAGGCTGCGACGAACGAGCGCAGCCCCCTGACTGAACCCGTTCCCGCGCCGGCGCAGGCGCTGTCGATCGAAGAGGCGGTGGCCCGCGCGCGCAAGCTGTTCCCCCAGGGCACGCAGAGCTCGGTCGCATTCATCCGCGCCATGCGCGACAGCCGCTGATCGATGCCTCCCCGCCGCATCTCACCTGCTCCGCGGGCGCCGTCGACGCTGCACGTCGCCGAATCGCCGGCGGCCTACGCGCGCCGTCCGCGCATCGTTGCCGACGCAACGGTGCTGGCGGCAGCCCTGTTTCGCGAAGCGGAGCATCGCGAGGCGGTCGCGTTGCTGGCCGGTCGCGCACTGGCGGCGCCGCACCTGCTGGACTACGAACTGGCGAATGTGGCACTGAAGAAGCTGCGCCGCGAGCGCCTGCCCCGCGAGGCCGTGGAGGACGCGCTCGATGCCTATCGCTCGCTCGCCATCGAGCGGCACGGCATCGACCCCGCCGCGGTCCTCGCGCTGTCGCAGCGCTACTTGCTCACCGCGTACGACTCGGCCTATCTGTGGCTCGCGGAGCGCCTAGGCGCGCCGCTCGCGACCTTCGATGCGCAGCTCGCCCGCGCAGCGCGGGAGCACCTCGCTGCTGGAACGGGCGCGGACGACGCCAACTGATCCGTCCCGCAACCAATGACGAACCGCTCCCACGACGTCGATCCGCAGCGCCGCCGGCTGCTGCGCACCGCTGCGGCATCCGCCGCCCTCCTTGCCCTGCGCGATCCCGCGGCGGCGCAGTCCGGCGGCCCGCTTCTCGTCCGCCCGATCCCCTCGACGGGCGAGATGCTCCCCGCCGTCGGGCTCGGCACGTGGATCACGTTCAACGTCGGCGACGATCCCGCAGCGCGCGACAGCTGCGCCGAGGTGATGCGCGCGTTCTTCGCGGACGGCGGGCGCGTGATCGACTCGTCGCCGATGTACGGCTCCTCGCAGCCGGTGATCGGGCACGGCCTGCGCAGGCTCGGCCAGCCGGCGCAGCTCTTCTCCGCGGAGAAGGTGTGGATCGGCTCCGGCGCGCGCGGCCGCGCGCAACTCGACGCGTCGCGCAGGCATTGGGGCGTGGCGCGCTTCGACCTCGTGCAGGTCCACAACCTGCTCGCGTGGGAGGAGCACCTCCCGATCCTCTTCGAGATGAAGGCCGCCGGCGCGATCCGCTACGTCGGCATCACCACTTCCGAAGGCCGCCGCCACCGCGACTTCGAGGAGGTGATGCGCCGCCACCCGCTCGACTTCGTGCAGCTCACCTACAACCTGCTCGACCGCGAGGCCGAGGAGCGACTGCTGCCGCTGGCGCGCGAGCGTCGCATCGCGGTGCTCGCGAACCGGCCGTTCCGCGAGGGCGCGCTGCTGCGGCAGCTCGAGCGCCATCCGCTGCCGCCGTGGGCCGGCGAGATCGGCGCGCGCTCGTGGGCGCAGGTCGTTCTGAAGTTCATCCTCGCGCATCCGGCGATCACGTGCGCGATCCCGGCGACGACCAGCGTCGCGCACGTGCGCGAGAACCTCGCCGCCGCGCGCGGGCCGCTGCCCGACGACGCGTTGCGCCGGCGCATGATCGCGGACGTCGCGAGGCTCTGACGAGGTTCGCGCAAGTGCGCCACATCGCTTCGTCGTCCCCGCGCAAGCGGGAACCCAGCGACTTCCGGGCAAGCGACACTGGGCTCCCGCCTGCGCGGGAGCGACGACGGGGGGTTGCAGGCATCGGCGACATGCACGAGGCCCGATAGTGCCCGAGTGGCAGACCTACTCGCTGGCCGACTTCCTGATGTTCGCGCCGCGAACCTACTGGCGGCTGGTCGAGCTGTACAACGCCGGCATCTGGCCGGCGCAGGCTGCTGTCGTTGCGGTCGGTTGCGCGGCGCTCCTGCTCGCCGCGCGTGGCGGAGGCGCCGCGGCCCGACTCATCCCCGCGCTGCTGGCAGCGGCGTGGGCGTGGGTCGCGTGGGGCTGGCTGCACTCGCGCTTCGCGACGATCAACTGGCCCGCCGACTACATTGCCATCGCGTTCGCCGTCGAGGCCGCGCTGCTCGCGGCGTTCGCGCTGCGTCGTGGCGGCTTGCAGGACGCCGCGCGCCCCGTCGCGACCCGCGCCGGACTCGTCCTCGCCGCCTTTGCCGTGGCCGCCTATCCGTTCACTGCGCCGCTCGCCGGCCGCGGCATGGCGACCGCGGAAGTCGCGGGCCTCATGCCCGATCCCACGGCGATCGCGACGCTCGGCTTCGTCCTGCGCGCCTCGCGTGGCGCGCGCCTCGCGCTGCTGCCGATCCCGCTGCTCGCGTGCTGCGCGAGCGCGGCGATGCACTGGACGATGGGCGCGGCGCTGTGGTGGCTGCCGCTCGTTGCGGCAATCCTGGCGTACGGCCTCGCGCTCGCGTCAGGCGGTCGCGCGCGCCCGTCGTAGGGGAGCAGCCCGCGCGCGCAGCTGCCCGCACCCGCCGTCGACCTCCTGGCCCGCCGAGTCGCGCAGCTTCGCGAGCACGCCTCGCCGGTGGAGCGCGGCCACCATCGCGGCCATGCGCTCGCGCGACGGGCGGCGGAATCCGAGGCCGTCGACCGCGTTGTACGCGATGAAGTTCATCACGGCGTAGCGGCCGGCGAGCAGCCGCGCGATGCCGTCGACCTCGTCGTCGCCGTCGTTGACGCCTTCGAGCAGCGTCCACTGGTACTGGATCGGATAGTGCGTCGCGCGCGCGTAGCGCTCGCCCTCCTCCGCCAGCTGCTCCGGGTCGATGCGCGGCGCGCGCGGCAGCAGGCGCGCGCGCCTGTCCGCGAACGTCGAGTGCAGCGACAGCGCCAGCGCCGGTCTCACCGGGCCGCGCGGCAGGCGCTCGAACACCCGCAGGTCGCCGACGGTCGAGAAGACCAGGTTCTTCTGCCCGACGTCGCCTTCGGTCGCGAGCAGCCCGATCGCCTCCATCGTGGCGTCGAGATTGTGCGCGGGCTCGCCCATGCCCATGAACACGACCTTGCGCACGGGGCGCAGCGTGCGCGCGAGCGCCACCTGCGCGACGATCTCCGCGCTGCCCAGGTGCCGCTGCAGCCCGTCGCGGCCGGTCATGCAGAACGCGCAGCCCACGGCGCAGCCGACCTGCGTGGACACGCACAGCCCGCCCTTGGGCAGCAGCACCGACTCGACCGCCTGCCCGTCGGCCAGCTCGACCAGCAGCCGCGACGAGCCGTCCTCGCTCGGGTGCGCCGAGCGCAGCTTCGCGAGGCCGGCGAGCTCGGCGCCGAGCGCCGGCAGCGCCTCGCGGACGCGCTTCGGCAGGAAGCCCTCGGCGGGCCGCGAACCGGCGTCCAGCGGCAGGCCGCGCGTCCACGCGCGCAACATCGCCCGCTCGTGGCCGGGCTTGGCGCCGGCGGCGCGCCAGCTTTCGCGCAGCGAGTCGAGGTCCATGCGCGGATGGTGCCACACGCAACCGTTGGGCGAGCCGGCGCGTTGGTGCTACCTTGCGCGGCTGCGCGGACTTCCGTGGAGACGCCGATGAGCCGATGGACGCTTCTTTTCCTGTTCGTTGCCCTGCCCCTGCACGCCGCCGACATCGGCAAGCTGATGCGGCAGGCCGACCGCGGCAGCACTTCCGAGCGCACGGCGGCGCTGCGGGAGCTCGCGAAGGAAGACGCGGGGCTTGCCACGCAGAAGGCCGTCGAGTGGCTCGCGCCGAACGTCGAGCCGGCGCTGCGACGGCAGGCAGCGCGCACGCTGTGGGACCTGGCCGAGAAGGCGAAGCCGGCCGAGACAGCGCTGCGAAGCGCGCTCGGCGATCGCGACGACGACGTCGCTTATGCCGCGGTGGGCGCGCTCAACGCGATGGGCGTGCCCAAGGCCGACCTGCGGGCGACGCGCCTGCGGCTGGCGCGCTCGAGCGACGGCTTCATCGCGTTCTACGCGGTGCGCGCGCTGCACCCCGACCCGGAGCTGCCGGTCGACGAAACGCTGGGCGCCGCGTTCTCGGCACTCAACCTCGCCGCGTCGGGGCGCCCCTCCGACATGAAGACGCGCGATTCGCTGCGCACGAACGCCAGGGCGTTCCTGGAGGCGTTCGCGGCGAAGTCGGGCCGCGAAGGTTTCGACGCGCTGATGGCGGCGTTCCCGAAGACCTCGCCGCCTGCGCGCGAGGCGATCGCCGTCGCGTTGCGCAAGGTGCCGACGCAGCACGGCGACCCGGTGCAGATCGCGGCGCTGCTGGACTCGCCGCAGATCTACGTGCGCACGTCGGCGCTCTACGCGCTGTCGGAGTATCACGAGCGCGCCGCGCCGGTCGTCGACCGCATGATCGCGCTGCTCGCAACGAACCACGAGCCGGACCTGCGCAAGGCGGCCGCTTCCGCGCTTGGCTACACCGGCGCGGCGCCGGGCCTCGCCACCGACCAGGCGAAGACGAGCGCGTGGCGCAGCGACGTCGAGAAGCGCATCGGCCCCGCGCTCGCGAACACGGCGACGACCGATCCGGTGACGGAGGTGCGCAAGGAGGCTGCCGGCAGCCTGCAGAAGCTGGCGCTTTGGGCCGGGCCGGCGCTGGGCGCGATCGGCGAGCGCATCGCGCGCGAACCCGATCCCGTCGTGCGCCACGCGCTCGTGCGCGCGTGCTGGAACGCACGCGAGTCGCCGCAGCTGCCGAAGGCGGTGCTCGCCTCGCTCGCCGAGGGCGACCCCGAACAGTACGTGCGCAACGAGGCGAAGAGCGTGCTGCAGGCCGCGGGGCGCTAGCTGTCGACTGTCATTACTTGTTCCGCCCGAGCACGAGCCTGGATTAGCCGTCGTCCCCGCGAAGGCGGGGACCCAGCGTCTTGTACGCTCGCAGGTCGCCTCCAACGGGCGACACTGGGTCCCCGCCTTCGCGGGGACGACAATTCACTCATGCGAACGGATCCTGCCGGACGGGAACAGTGTCCTGGATCTTCGCAGCCTACGCGACCGCTTGACCCTCACGCCCAGCCCCTCTCCCGGCGTTCGCCGGGAGAAAGGAGCTGTCCACTCCCCTCGCCCCGCGCAAGCGGGGAGAGGGGCCGGGGGTGAGGGGCGCCGCGACGGCTTAGTGCACGCGGATCTCGACCTTGCGCGGCTGCGCGTGCTCGGCCTTGGGGATGCGCAGCTTGAGCACGCCGTGCTTGAGCTCCGCGGTCACCTTGTCGGGGTCGAGCTCCTTCGACAGCGTGAACGCGCGGCGGTAGCGCGGGATCGAGACCTCGGCGTGGCTGGGCTCCATGCCTTCCGGCACGTCGAGCGCCATCTCGCCTTCGATCGTCAGCGTGTCGGCCTCGACGCGCAGGTGCAGCGTCTCGCGCGAGACGCCCGGCAGGTCGGCGTAGAGCGTGATGCCGCTCGCGTCCTCGACCACTTCCACCGGGGGCATCAGCGCGACTTCGTCGCGCGGCTGCGCCTTCGCGGCTTGCGTACCCTGGGGCTTCGTCAGGTCCTGGTTCATGGGGCCTCCGTTCACTTGATCTCGATGCGGCGCGGCTGCGCGGACGCGCGGCGCTTGATGCTGATGTGCAGCACGCCGTCGCGATAGTCGGCGGCGACCGCGGTGGGGTCGATGTCGTCGGGCAGGCTCAGCACGCGGCGGAACCGGCCGGCGAAGCGCTCGTCGATGTGCACGGCGGTCTTCTCGTCGCCGTTGCGGGGCGCGGCCTCGCGCTCGCCGGAAATCGTGAGCACGCCGCGCTCGAGGTTCACTTCGATCTTCTCCGGATCGAGGCCGGGCGCGAACGCGTAGATCTCGACCGACTGCGGGGTGCCGCCGACGTTGAGCGCGGGGTAGCCGCCGCGGCCGAGGCCGCGGATGCTGGGCGACGAGCCGGTGAACGCCTGCTGGACCTCGCGCTGGAAGCGATCCAGCTCGGCGAAGACGTCGCGCGGGAACAGGGATCGGTACATCACGGTGGGCCTCCTTGGTGGCGCCGGGTTGCGGAACGGCCGCCCCGGCTGTCCGCCGGGCCGGCGATGTCCCGCAGGTAGTGCCCCGGCGCTGCCGTTTCAAGGGGCTTGATCGCGGCCGTGGCAGCCTTCATATGCAGGTACGGCCCCGGCACGGACCGGGGTGGCGGCCGCCCCCGGGAGGGCCATGCAGTTCAAGGATTACTACGAGGTGCTCGGCGTCCCCCGCGACGCCACTGCCGAGGCCATCAAGAAGGCCTACCGCGGGCTCGCGCGCAAGCACCATCCCGACGTGAGCAAGGCGCCGGATGCGGAAGCGCGCATGAAGGAGGTCAACGAGGCCTACGCCGTACTCTCCGACGCCGAGCGGCGGGCCGCGTTCGACCAGCTGCTCGCGCGCGGCGCACGCGCGGGGCAGGACTTCCAGCCGCCGCCTGGCTGGGACTCCGGCTTCGAGTTCTCCGGCAGCGGGTTCTCCGACGCCGAGGCCGCCGGCTACTCAGACTTCTTCGCCGAGCTGTTCGGCCGCATGGGCGGCGCGCACGCGCGGCCCGGTCACCGCGCCGGCGGCGCCGAGTTCCGCGCGCGCGGCGAGGATCATCACGCCGCCATCCAGCTCGACATCGAGGACGCGTTCCGCGGCGCGCGCCGGCAGGTGACGCTGCGCGCGCCGCAGGTCGACGCGCAGGGCCGCGTGACGCTCGCCGAGCGCACGCTCGACGTGCAGATTCCGAAGGGCGTGCGCGAGGGCCAGATGATCCGCCTCGCGGGACAGGGCTCGCCGGGATTCGGCGGCGGACCGGCGGGCGACCTCTTTCTCGAGGTGCGCTTCAACCCGCACGGGCGCTTCGCCGTGCGCGGCCGCGACCTCGCCGTCGAGCTGCCGGTCGCGCCGTGGGAGGCGGCGCTCGGCGCGGCCGTCCCCGTGGCGATGCCCGACGGCCGCACGCTCAACGTGCGGGTCCCAGCGGGCGCGCAGAGCGGCGGCAGCCTGCGCGTGCGCGGGCAGGGCCTGCCCGGCGACCCGCCCGGCGACCTCGAACTCACGCTGCGCGTCGTGCTGCCCGGCGCAGCGTCGCCGCGCGCGAAGGAACTCTACGAGACGATGGCGCGCGAGCTGGCGTTCGATCCGCGCGCGCGCGCCGGAGCGTGACCATGCGCGAACACGATCTGCTGGTCGCAGCGCTGCTCGACGACGACGGGCTCGCGCTGGAGGACTTCTCGCGCGCCTGCGCGGTGGAAGCCGAGTGGGTGGCCTCCCGCGTGCGCGAGGGCCTGCTGCCAGTGGCCGGCGACGCGCCCGAGGCGTGGCGCTTCACCAGCGTCCACGTGCGCCGCGCGCGCGCCATGCGGCGCATCGAGCGCGACTTCGACGCGGCACCGGAGCTCGCCGCGCTGGTCGCCGACCTGATCGAGGAGATCGAGGCGCTGCGCGCGCGGTTGCGCTGAACGGCCGGTCAGCCCTTCGGCGCCGGAACGGTGTCCGGCGCCGCACGCCAGATGCGGTAGCGGACCTCGACTCCCTCGGGCACGTAGACCACGATCGGCAGCCGGCTGTTGTAGCGCAACAGGTTCGGCTCGCCGCGCAGCGGGACGAAGCGCTCGACCTTCGGCTCGCTCGGATCGACCGCCATCAGCGTGCCGGCCATCGGCCCGAGCTCCTTCAGCACGTAGCGGTCGTAGCCCCAACCCCTGATCGTCTCGCGCTCGAGCCTGCCGCCGAAGAAGTAGCGGTTGCGCGCATCGGTCGAGACCGTCTTGCCGACGATCAGCTCGACGCGGCGGTCGGCTTCGCTTGCAAGCGGCGGCACGGCGATCACGTGGCGCACCTGGCCCGGCTCGGCGGGCGGGAAGGCCTGCATCGGATCCGCTGCGGCGAAGGCGCGCGGGGTGGCGGCGGCAAGCAGGACCGCGAGGGCTACGGCAGTCTTCATGGCGGAATTTCCGTGGGAACAGTCGGCGGGGCGTCAGGCAATGCGATCGCGGTAGGCGCGCAGCGCGTGCAGCGTGTCGGCGATCAGCGTCTCCTGGTAGCGGTAGGCCATCTCCTCGCCCATCGGCACCAGCACGGACAGCGACTGCTTGCGGCAGCGCTCGGAGAGCTCGACGAGCCGCGCGATGACCGCGTCGAGCTTCGCGCGCGCATCGGGATTGCGGTGGCGCTCGGCGGCGTCCATCGCCTCGATGTCGCCGACCGTCGTCCCCTCGCCGAACAGCGCGGGAATGTCGCGCTCGACCCTGACGCGGTTCGCGTCGATGCGCCACAGCCGGAAGCGGTGCAGCACCGCCATGCCGCTGAACAGCACGGAGATCACGAGCGCGAGCTTCACCCACGTGGCGGTGGGCAGGATGTCGACGACCCACGGCGCGTGCTGCCCGACGAGGTCGGGCCCCTCCTCGTCGAAAAAGCTCTTCGCGACGGTGTCGAGCGGCAGGCCGGTGAGGTTCGGCTCGCCGCGGTTGTGGCGCACGAACGTCGGGAACAGCTCGGACACCGCGCTCATCATGCCCTGCGTGGCCGAGTGCGACGCGCAGCCGTTGCCGACGATCAGCGTCTGCACGGTCAGCACCTGCTTCGCCTGCGCAGGCAGCCGGCGCACGTAGTCGATCTGGCCGGCTTCGATGCGGCCGACGCGGGCAAACGGCAGGCGCCGAGCCAGCGAGGCGACGTCCGGCAAGTCTAGGATCTGCAGGTTGCGGTTGCGCACCGCGTCGGCGAGAAGCTTCGCGTCGGCGTCGATCACCATCGCGCCGAGGTCGAGCTCGCCCTTCTCCAGCATGTCGAGTTGCCGGTCGATGGGCTGCGAGGACACGCGGAAGTCCAGCGCGGCGAGCGGCGCCAGCACGCGGCGCATCAGGTGCTCCGTGCCGCTGCCTTCCGGCCCAACGCCCAACCGCAGGCCCTTGAGGTCGCCGATCGACGCGATGCGGTCCGCGTTGCGGCCGAGGATCACCAGCGACTCGTCGCGTGGCAGCCTGCCGATCAGTTCGAGGCCGTGCTTGTCGGGCCAGTCGATGCCGTCCTGCATCAGCGCGAAGTGGGCGTCGCACTTCGTGCGGGCTTCCGACAGCCGCCGGATGTTCTCGACCGACCCTGCCGTGGCCACGTTGGCGAGCCGCCCCTTGCGACGCGAGACTTCGTCGGCGAGCCGGTCGACGGTCGCGAAGTAGTTGCCGGTCGGGCTGCCCGACAGCATCGTCGCGCGCACGTGGCGCAACGACGGCCGGGGGTCGAGCCACGCAACGGCCGCCACCACGAGCGCGAGCCCGGCGAAGAGGAGCGCCGTCTTCGCCGCCGGCGAGAGCCCTCGCCCGCTTGCCGGCAGGCCCAGCACGCGCTGCAGCCTTTCCTTCGGTGTGGATGCCACGCTCCCCGACTCCTGCGATCCCGTTGCAGGCGCGCATTGTGCCGCAGGCACGGCCGGCGCGGGCGCCTAGGTGTGAAGCTTCAATACGTTGTTTCGCCGATCCGTGAATTCAGTTCATGTGTCGTCCCCGCGAAGGCGGGGACCCAGGGTCTTTCGTGCAGCCAGCCTGTCGAATCGACCAGACACTGGATCCCGGCCTTCGCGGGGACGACGACTCATGAATGCGGGCAGCGCATCCCTTGCAGCAGCAAGGTCTTGACCGATGAAACCTAGGCTCCGGGTCTCCCTGCGACGACGCGCTGCACCGGCACGGACTCGCAGCGCGCGCCGACGAACCACGCGTGCTCGCCGCGCACCGGATCGATCACCCAGCCGAGGCTGAAGGCCTGCGCAAAGAAATCCGCCTGCGTGCGGCGGTCGGTATCGCTGAAGAACGCGCCGATGCCGGGATGGCTGTGGAACCAGCCGACCACGGCCTCGCCGGGCAGCAGGCTCGCGTTCGCGCGGCTCCACACCGTCGCGCCCAGCCGCAGCGAGAGCGGCGTCGCGTCGTCCTCGGTCCCGGGAATCGCGCGAGTCACGTGCACCAGCGCGACGGCGCCGTCGAGGGAGACCGGCGTGCCGGCGAGCAGGCCGCCACGTTCCAGCGCGCTCGCGCCGACGTGGTGCGCGGCGACCTCCATCGCCTGCGCGTCGATCAGCACGAGAGGCGCATCGCCTGCCTGCGCGCGCGCGACGATCGCCGCCACTCCCGCGGGTTCGACGCGACCCTGCGCGAGCACGGATTCGCGCCACGCCTCGAGCGTGCGCAGGGGCGATGTCGACGGTAGATCGGTCCAGCGCATCAGCTGCTCGTGGCGAATGCGTGGCCGCAGCGCGGGCAGCTCACGTTGCCGGAGCGTCCCGCGGGCAGGCGAAGCCCCGTCCCGCACTGCGGGCACCGGCGCACGACGCGCGGTGCGGGCGGCGGCTCGTCGCCCGATGTCGCGCCGCTCGCGAACGCGATCGCCGCGGGATCGCTGGGAAACGCCTCCGGGTGCAGGCGCTGCGCGTGCTGGTACCAGGCCTGCGCCGCGCCGTTGGCGATCGACACCGGGTTCATCAGCAGCGGGTCGAACGCCAGCAGGCGGACGATGCGCTTGACGAAGAGGTCCATGCCCTCGCTCGGCAACCACTTCGCGCCGATGCACACCAGCCCCGAGGCGAAGACGTGCGGGTGGAAGATCGGCGTCAGCACCGTCGCCATCGGCGGCGCGAACGGGTGCCGCGGCGAGAGGTCGATCGCAAGCCGCGATGTCGCGCGGCGCTCCTGCGGATAGCGCGGCGAGGCGGCGGTCGCGCAGCCGATGTCGAGCACGAAGCGCGGCTCGCCGGGCGCCGGGAGAGCAACGATGCCGATGCGACCGCCGCTGGACGCCGCCAGCGTGCGCACGCGCTCGACGTCGACTTCGCGTCTCACGGCCGCCTCACCGTCCGCGCGTGGCGCGGTGCCGGTCCGGAGTTGGTCATCCGCCCGCGACGAGCACCGGCTGCACCTCCAGCACGTCGCCGGCGGCCACACCCGCCTCCTCCAGCGTCTCGCCCGGCTTGAGCGCCCTGCCCTGCGTCACGTTCACCAGCGCGTAGTCGGCATCGGCCGGCAGCGCCCAGTGCTCGACCGCCGACTGGATGATCGCCGCCCCCGTCTCGTCGGGCGAGAGGTCGAGCTCGGCGCGGCGCGTCTGGTCGGCGGTGCGCACTTGCAGCTTGCGGGTCTGCGGGAGCATGTCAGTTATTCCTCCAGGTCGAGGCACACGGCGTCCCCGCTGCCAGCGTTTGCGAGCAGGAACTTGGCCGGCGGCGGCGTGCGGCCGCACAACGCGGCAAGCTCGTCCACGCGCGCCTCGGCGCGCACGTCGATGCGCACCGCCAGCTCGCCGCAGGACGCGCAGCGCGTGATGCGATCGTCGAACTCGGCGGCGGCGTGGCCCACGTAGGTGCGGGAGACGTCCGTCGCACCGCACGCCGTGCACGCGTAGCCGAATATCAGCGCGTCTGACAGCGTGACGAACGCGGCGCCTGGCGCGTGCGTTGACAGCGCGGAGCGCCAGTCGCCGCGGGCCGCGACGCGCCGCGGCCGCGGCACGAGGAGGCCGCAGCCCGGGCATTCGGCGTTGCGCGCGAGCGCCACACGGCTCGCCGTGCCGCCGCGCGTGTCGACCAGCACGCGGCTCGCGCCCGCGGCTTCGTCCGGCCGCAGCACCGCCTGCACGGCGAGCGCGCCCGCCACACTCGCGGTGATCGCGGTGGTCGGCACCGTCGCCTCGGCGTGCAGCGCGCGGCGCAGCCAGCCGCACGAGTAGCGCTCGGCGACCTTGCGGTACGCGCTCTCCGGCAGGTGGCACTCGTAGCACGCCGGCGCTTCGCCGCGCGCGTAGGGGAACGCCTCCACCGTCGCGTAGCGGCTGTCGATGCCCGCCGTCACGAAGTCGACGCGCGCGATCTGCGCGAGCTGCGAGAGCTTCATGCGCGCCTCGAGGCTGTCGACGGCCGCTACGAGCGCGTCGCAGCCGTAAAGACCGGCGAGCGTGAGCGTGCGCCACGCGTCGCCCTCGATGGCGCGGATGCGCACGTTCGGGTCGACCTCCGCCGCGCGAGCGGCCACGGCGGCGGCCTTGGGCCGGCCGACGTCGCTCTCGCGCAGGAAGACGCTGCGCGTGAGGTTGTGCAACTCGACGCGATCGAAGTCGTGCACGTCGAGCCGCCCGACGCCCGTCAGCGCCAGGTTCTTGACGACCTCGTTGCCGACGGCGCCGGCGCCCGCGACCACCACGCGCATCCGCGCGAGCCGCTCGACGCCCAGGCCCTCGATGGCCTGCTGGCGCAGATACCTGTCCCGGTTCACGGCGTCAGACGATGCGGACTTCGCGCAGGTCGGCGCTGCCGCAGAGCGCGCAGCGCGCCGCGTTCTCGCGCTGCAGCGCTTCCACGCTCTCGCCGTGGTACCACGCCTGGCAGCCGCCGCAGCGGAAGAGCGTGCGGTCCGGATCGAGCGTCGCGCTGGAATACGCGTCGCGCACGCCCTCGACGTCGGCGCGGTTCGCCACCCAGTTCGCGTCCCCGCCGGCATCCGGGGGACGCCGTCCGAACGGGCTCGCCCGCGGGCGGTAGACGCGGTCGCTGCGCGGCCGCATCCGCCGGTGCGCGAAGAGCGCCACGACGACCAGCGCGAACAGGACGAGCAACGGAAACAGGCGTGCCACGATGCGACCTCCGACCCGCAAGCGTACGCCTCCCCCGTCGGGGCTGCGCAGTCGACTACTTGGGGGCGGATCCAACCGCCCTCAAGCGGCCGACCGGACCTTCCCGCGCGCCTGCAGCGCGTTCCAGCCCAGCAGCGCGAAGACCACCGCGCAGCCGATGACGTTGGGCCAGAACTGGTTGAACACCAGCACCAGCCCCGCGATCGTCAGCGCGTACTTCGACGCCCGCCCGATCGGCCCGCGGAAGTAGCCGATGTAGGCGGCAGCGAGCGCCACGATGCCGACGACGCCGCAGAACAGCGCCGAGAGGAACGGTCCCCAGCTGAAGTCGATGAACAGCAGCGCCGGCGTGTAGGTGAACATGAAGGGGACCAGCGCCTTGCCCATCGACAGCCGGAACGCCGTGAGCCCCGTGCGCATCGGCTCCGATCCTGCGATGCCCGCCGCGGCGTACGCGGCGAGCGCGACCGGCGGCGTCACGTCGGCCAGCACGCCGTAGTAGAAGACGAAGAAGTGCGTGGCGAGCAGCGGCACGCCCAGCGTCTGCAGCGCCGGGGCGGCGATCGAGGCGAGGATGATGTAGGTCGGCGTGGTCGGCACGCCGGTGCCCATGAGGATGCACGCGATCGCGACGAACAGCAGGCCGAAGAAGACCTTCGCGCCGTGCTCGGTGACGAAGCCGAACGGGTCGAGCGACTGCACGAGCGTGCCGATCTGCCCGGCGAGGTCGACGACGGCGCCGGAGAACTTGAAGCCCAGCCCCGACAGCGTGAGCATGCCCAGGATCAGGCCCACGCAGGCGCACGCCGCGCCGATCGCCAGCGCGTAGCGGGCGCCGTCGGACAGCCCCTGCACCAGCAGGCGCGGCGTCAGCGTGTCGCCCTGCAGCCGGTGGTGCCCGAACCTGCGCGCGATCATCGGGATGTACGAGCACGCGACGCACAGCAGGATGCCCCAGAAGGCCGCGAGGAAAGGCGTGTAGTCGAGCAGCAGCAGCGTCACCAGCACGACCAGCGGGAAGACGAGGTGCCAGCTCTCCCCGATCACCGTGGAAATGCGCGGTATCAGGTGCGGCTCGACGCCCTTGAGCTTCAGCCGCTTCGCCTCGAGGTGCACCATCGTGAGGCAGGCGAGGTAGTGGAACAGCGCGGGCACGATCGCGACGACGACCAGCCACTTGTACGGCACGCCGAGCAGCTCGGCCATGACGAACGCCGAGGCGCCCATCACCGGCGGGGTCACCTGCCCGCCGCAGGAAGAGGAGGCCTCGACCGCGCCGGCGAAGCGCGGCTGGAAGCCGTACTTCTTCATCATCGGGATCGTCAGTGCGCCGGTGGTCACCGTGTTGGCGATCGCCGAGCCGGAGATCATGCCGAACAGGCCGGAGGACACGACGGAGACCTTCGCCGGACCGCCGGCGTAGCGCCCCGCGGCGATCGTCGCGAGGTCCATGAACAGGCGTCCGAGGCCCGTCATCTGCGCGAGGATGCCGAACAGCACGAAGTGGAACACGTAGGTGGCGACCACGCCCACGGCGATGCCGTAGATGCCCTCGGTGCCGATGTAGATGTGGTTGACCAGCCGGTCG
>Ga0224500_10000751_pt1 | contig 20953 bp, 24 predicted proteins | sample SF_Oct11_sed_USG_FD_168126 | JGI IMG/M metagenome (GOLD analysis project Ga0224500, IMG submission 168126) | Sediment microbial communities from San Francisco Bay, California, United States - SF_Oct11_sed_USGS_4_1 | ecosystem: Environmental > Aquatic > Marine > Sediment | place: USA: California... | reverse complement strand
CTATCACGATTCGCCGCAGGTCCTCATTGTAGAGCCGCGAGATGGTAGCGCCTTTCGTCGAGTTCCACTCACAAGCGCCATAGAAATGGTACAGATAGTCGTTCAGTACTTTCTTTTCATCGTTATCAATCCAGACGATATTCGAATCCTGAAAATAGGCAGGTTCACCGTCATACCTGACGCGTCGGCCAATTGTTCCCGACGCAGAAATGAGAACATCACCTCTCTTTGGGAAGGGGTATTTCGCCCTATATTCGTTGTAAGTATAGCTTGAGATGTATGCGTCAGCCTTCCTTCCAAAAGTCCCGATCTTGTAGAACGGAATGTCCCCTGTGGCTGTCGTCTCCTCTTTGAATATTCTCTTGCACATGGCGACATTGCCAATGTCGCCAAGCGTTGTCTCTAACCAACCCTTCTTCATTTCAGCAGCGTCTTGATGTGCTCCAGCACCTCCGCACTCTCGGCATCCAGCGCGGCGATTTCATCCATGATCTCCTGCGGGCTGCGATGTGCCACAACCTCGCCGCCGTTGGGATTCTTCACCGACAAATCGAACGTGGCCTGGTCGATCTCCTTCGCGTTGACGTTCCAACTTTTCGGCGAGTCGGCAAAGGACTTCTGGAGCTTGATGAACTCTTTGAGATCGTCGTCATTCAGCGGGTTGGTCTTACCGAGATTGCGGCCCGGATCGAGCTGGTAGAACCAAACTTTTCGTGTCGGGGCGCCTTTGTCGAAGAAGAGCACCACGGTCTTCACGCCCGCGCCCTGGAAGGTGCCGCCGGGGCAATCGAGCACGGTGTGGAGGTTGCAGCTTTCCAACAACAGCTTCCTCAAGCTCACAGAGGCGTTGTCGGTGTTGGAGAGGAAGGTATTCTTGATGACCACGCCGCCGCGCCCGCCTGCCCTGAGCATCCTGATGAAGTGTTGGAGAAACAGAAAAGCCGTCTCGCCGGTACGGATGGGGAAGTTCTGCTGCACTTCCTTCCGTTCTTTGCCACCGAAGGGCGGATTGGCCAGGACGACCTCATACCGGTCTTTCTCCTGAATGTCGGCCAGGTTTTCCGTGAGCGTGTTGGTGTGGATGATGTTCGGCGCCTCGATGCCGTGCAGGATCATGTTCATGATCGCCATGACGTAGGCGAGCGACTTCTTTTCCTTCCCGTAGAAAGTCTTGTCTTGTAGCGTTTTGAGATCCTTCGTCGAAAGATCGCCCTTGGCGGTCAGATAGTCGAATGCTTCGCACAAGAACCCTGCCGAGCCACAGGCGCCGTCATAGATACGGTCGCCGATCTTTGGCTTCACCACCTGCACCATGGCGCGAATGAGCGGGCGCGGAGTGTAGTACTCGCCGCCGTTGCGCCCGGCATTGCCCATGTTCTTGATCTTGGCTTCGTAGAGGTGGGAGAGCTCGTGCTTCTCCTTCTGCGAGCGGAAGCGCAGCTCGTCGATGTGGTCGATGATCTCGCGCAGGTTGTAGCCGCTCGAAATCTTATTTTTAATCTCGCCGAAGATTTCCCCGATCTTGTACTCGATGGTGTTCGGCCCGCTGGCCTTCTGCTTGAAGCTGTGCAGGTAGGGAAAGAGCTTCAGATTGACGAACTCGGTCAGGTCGCTGCCCGTCAGAGCCTTGTTGTGGTCGATCACTCGCCCGGTCCCTGAGCTCTGCCGAAGGGTCGGTGCGGCCCAGCTTTCCCACCGGTAGGGCTTGTCGAGAATGAAGCTGTAGCGCTTCCCCTCCAGCCTGGCTTCGTCGGCCTTGTCTTGCTCCAGCGCGTCGAGATATTTCAGAAACAAGAGCCACGACGTCTGCTCGGTATAATCCAGCTCCGTCGTGCACCCGGCTTCCTTCCGGAGCACATCGTCGATGTTTCTGAAGGCTTGTTCGAACATGCGGAGAGGTCTCCCAACAAATTAGCGCCAAAGCTTACCCCTTCCCCCTTGAAAAATCACGCGCTTGGAGAAGAGACGACGACTCGGAACTAAGGTGTGAGGAAGAGCAGGGAGTGCGTTTGGCTTGAAGGAGCGTCCGCTCACCCAGCGTAGTCGTAGGTTAGGTCGCGGGAGGGAACCAATCGAATATTGGTCAGGGTGCCTTGGGTGATGCCTGGAGCGAGCTCTTGCCAGATGGCTTGGGCCAACTCTTGGCCGGTCACGGACTGGCGATGCAGAGCCACCGACAGGTCCTTGTGGTCGAATTTCGTGATGACTCTCTCCTTGACCAGCTGATCTAAGGCCCCGATATCAGTCACCATGCCGGTCATGGAATCGATCGTGCCCCGAACGGATACAAAACAATCCCATTCTCGCCCTTCATGGCCTGGTTGGACGGCATTAAAGGAATATCGCTTCGTAATCGTCGACCTGTTCGGACGATCTCCAGCCGTCACCTCGGCATAGAGATCTTCATCCTCACAAAGCCGAAGGGTATGGAGTGCCCCGATATCTCGTTGAACCGCAAACTTGTCCCACAGTACGTGCGCGAAATTTTCCGAGGTGGGAATAGCACCTTTGAAATAGGCCATGTCGAGATTGAGATTCTTGTGGTCGAATTCCTCAATCACATCCAACATCACCCGCTTGAGATCAAAGAGATTAACCACCATGCCGGTCTTGGGATCGATGTCCCCTGAGACGGTCAGTTCGATCAGGTAATTATGCCCGTGCGCCGGCGGATTATAGCAACGGCCGAAGGCTGCTCGATTCTTCGCTTCGTCCCATTCCGGTCGGATGTAGCGGTGAGCCGCAGCAAACTCGATTCGTTTGGTCAGTAAGACAGGGGGCATAGGTCTCCAGTGCTGAGGACTGAGTGCTAAGTTGTGAACCGAAAGGACAATTTCGCTAAAAACTCAACACTTCAAATCCGAAAGCCATTCCTCCCTCATGCTGCCTGACACTGGCACTTCCTCACAATAGGCACCGTGGGTGACACGAATCGTCACAGACTTGGTGAGATTTGCCATGGCAGCCTGCATCGAGGCAGTCGGACGAAATCGCACAAAGTGCACCGCACTGATTTTCGTCTCGTGACTATGGCCACCTTCAAATTCACCGAAGGCTGCTTCCCCATCCGCTACAATGGCCACCTTCTCCCCATGGTCCAGCCCCATAAACTGATCAAGCCGGTCTTTGATATTCGCTTCGTCGGTAATTTCGATCAAGAGCGTCGCGCTCAACTCGCCGGGTGCCGGCAAGATGGCATTGTACACGTCCAGCTCGTCCTGAACCTTCGCCGGGTCGAAAATCCGCTCGACTCGAATCATTTCCTGAATCTGGAATTGCAACGTGCGCCGATTTTCAAACACCAAGGTGATCCAGGGGCCGATTGAAATACGCCGCCGTTGCTTCAGCGCGATGATGTTCGCCCGAAAGGCTTCACGCTGCTTTTCGTACTCGTCGTAAGAGATAAGGTCTGCTGAAGTCAGTGCCTGCACAAATACACTCTCTCTTCCTCAACTATTGGCAAAATCGTACCCTCGCCACTCGCTCACCCCTCGGAGGAAAGCCCATAGGCATCCCGCACAATCTGGATCGGATGTCGCACGGTCTTCCCTGGCATCTGTGCAGTCGCCCCGGCTTGCTCTAATTGTAAACCCGCCAAGGGACAGTCCGAGGCGACCAGATCCGCGCTCGTCTGCTCGATAGCCCGCACAGCCTTCCCCGCGATCTTCATCGAGAGGGGGAAAAACTCAACTTTCGCCGACCAGGACCCGTCATGCCCTGAACATTGTTCGATGACGTCAACCTTCGCCCCAGCACACTCCATCAGCTCTTTCGATTTGAACCCGATATTCTGATCTCGCAAATGGCAAGGAATCTGATAGGCGACCTTCCCCGGCTTCGCGGTGAAATCCATCGCCAACTGTCCTGACTTTTTCATCGCCATGAGGTACTCGCAGACATCGAACGTTTTCTCCGCCACCTGCTTCGTCTGCTCATCAGGGTGAAGTTCAGGATATTCCCGCTTCAGCATCAAGCTGCAACTCGCCGTCGGCACCACCACATCGTAGCCTTTGAGCACCCAGGGGTACAATGAGGCGACATTGCTTCGAGCCGCCTCTTGGATGGCATGAGTGTCCCCGACGTCGAAGTTCGGCATGCCGCAACAACGTTGCGCCGGCACCACCACCTGAACACCGTTCTTTTCCAGTACCTGCACCGTGGCCTTCCCGACATCCGTGACCTGTGCATTCACGAGGCAACTGGCAAACAACGCGACCTTTCGGATCGGCGGATCAACTGACATGGTCTTGGTACGACGTCCAAACCACCGTGAAAACGTCTCTGACGAGAAGTGCAGAACCTGGCGATCTTGATGGATACCGACGATCTGTTCCAAGATACGACGCACCAGTTTGTTGTTCAACAAGCTGTTGTTGATGGAGGCGGTGGCGCTCCCCAGCCTCCCAATGGCATCCGTCATGATTAACAGACGATCCCGCCACCGGACCCCTCGTTCCGCAGCCAGACGCTTCTTCCAGGCGACCATCAAATGCGGGAAGTCGATGGTGTAGTGATGGGGCGGCGTATAGGGGCAATGGTTAAAACAGAGCTTGCAGTAGTAGCATTCGTCGACGACTTGATGATGATCAGCCGGAGCCAGCTTCGTGACATCTCCCTCATGCACATCGATCCGATCGAGCAAGGTATTGAATGAGGGACAAAGGTTAAAGCAGCGCCGGCAGCCATCACAGACCTCATAGATCCGCAAGGTTTCTTTGTCCAACTGCGTAGCGTCAATGGGCGAGATGAGGCTGATGCCCTTCATAAGTCGTCTCTCGGAAAACAATCAGCGGCCAGCCTTCGCCGACGGATTGCCGTCACATCGTCGAAAACTGACCGCTGAACGTAAGCTGATACTCAGCTGTTAGCTTTTCAAACTCTCCAGTCCCTTTTGAAAGCGATTGGCATGGGACCGTTCAGCCTTCGCGAGCGTCTCAAACCATTCAGCCAACTCGGGAAACCCCTCGTCCCGTGCCGTCTTCGCCATACCGGGATACATCTGCGTATATTCGTAGGTTTCGCCCTCGATGGCAGACTTGAGATTCGCGTCGGTGTTGCCGATCGGCACACCTGTCGCCGGGTCTCCGACCTCTTTCAAGAAGTCCAGATGGCCGAAGGCATGGCCGGTTTCCGCCTCCGAGGTGTCCCGAAAGAGCCCGCCGACGTCCGGATACCCCTCGATATCCGCCCGCCGAGCGAAATAGAGATACCGGCGGTTGGCCTGCGACTCGCCGGCAAACGCATGTTTCAGATTGTCGTGACTCTTTGTCCCTTTTAAGCTTTTTCCCATATCCTCCTCCTCGTTGTTCGAAGGCCCACCCTTCCCCCGCGAAGATGATCGTCGCTTGGAAACTGCCGGGTAAGATAGCGCAGCCATCATCAGAGGTTCAAGAGGCTTTCCACCACTCGACTGGCCGGCGCCATGAGCAACGGTCGCACCTTCTCACTGATCGAGTGAGTATGTGGCCAGTTGGGTGTTATGATAGACTCTCCTTATCTCGGCATAGCAAGAATCTTCGATATGAGGCTCTTCGTGAAGATCATCCTTCCTCCCTACTGCTATCGAACTGTCTGTGTGATGTCGCTATTCATCCTGCTGATAGCCGGCTGTGCGCAGGACCCGTATCAGCGGAGAGCAGATGTCATGAAAGACCACGTCGAGGCCTTCTACAGTCACTTGAAGGCGAATCGGGTCGGATCGGCGGTTCATGAAAACGAGCAGATCGAACTCATGGCCGACCAGATGGCAGAGACCGTCAAGAAGCGTGGTCGCATGGGAGGAGTCGGACAAGTCGAACGTGAGTTCGCGCTGATGAAAACGGCTCGAGAAACAAGCGCACAAAATTGGATCGCGCTGGGACAATACTTTACGCTCAAACAACAGGCGGACAAAGCCCGCGCGTCTTATCAGCGAGTGATCGATACCTATACCGATCCGGCCGAACGTGCCTACCGAGAGCAGGCGGCTCGAGCGTTGAAAGATCTGGATATTGTTTCAGCGCCTGCACCTGATCCCACTCGTTGATCACTCAGACCTGAACGCTGTCCGGAGAGCTCTTCTTGTCTGTCCCCTCAGCCATGAGACGACCGTCGCCGTGTAGCCTATTCCTGCTGGCCCTCTGCCTGATCTCTACCGGATGCGCCCATCGCATTCATATCACGCCGGTCCCTACCAACACGCCGTCCATCACCATCCCTCGAAGCCTCCAGGCCACGGTTAGCCCCGTTGCCATGGAGGGCCCAGACCATCGACCAGGTATCACATTCCTGGAGTGGGCTCATCAAGATTTGAGTCAGGGAATCGTCGACTACCTGCGGCAACGAGGCACCTTTGCAGCGGTCTCCCCCGACGCAGGCGACCTGTCGCTGCATATTGAGACCAAGCTGGCATTGAGTTCTCGTCGGGGCCGCTATCACTACCGAATCATCCTGCAGGCGGACATGCGTGACGCATCACAGCTGATCAAGTCCTATCTCGTGGAACAGGCTGCGGTGGGATCATCGGTCCGGTGGGTGACGGCTTCTGATCGTCACCCGATTCAAACCGCCTTGCAGTTGGCCTTGGAAGACTTAATGGGAAAGATTGAAACGGATCGCTTACTCTACCTCAATCACACGATGCGATCGCCGTCCTAAGTCACACCACCTGCGCCACTTGAGCCTGTGGCTCAACATGACCAGCATCTTGATTCTGGTCGAGGCCGTTCTTGGTGGCTTCAACATACTCGTGGCAATCGAGGCGGAACGCCTGGTCTCCAAATGGGACATTGTAAAAGTTGCAATGGTGCGGCAGATCCGACTCTTTATAGGTATTCGGCTGAAAATGCTCGCATGACACGCACATGCGCGCGACCGGGATTTCGCCTTGCAATTGAAGCGCACGAATCAGTTTCACGAGCGTCCCGAGGAGTGACACCTGCTCCTGTGGTGAAAGATTCTCAGTGGCCGATGCCAGAATTTCCGGCCATCGATTTTCCACATGACCCGCTTTGACTCCAAGGGCCGTTAAGTGCACCGTCACGACGCGATTATCGACTTCCCGGCGTCGCCGCCGAACAAACCGTTTCTGTTCCAGTGTTCTGATCACCTCGGATGCGGTAGGCAACTTGACCGAGAGCTCTCGCGCAATCGTCGAAACGGTAGCCGAATGGTTCTGGCGCGATCGCAGAAACGTCAGCACCTGAATTTGCAAGGGACCAATCCCCTGTCGCCCCTTCCGTCTCCAGGTTCGGCTCTTCATCGCCAAGCCTATTTTTGAAAGCCCTGTCACCAAACGATCAGGGAGCGAGTCCTGGTCGATCGTTGTTATTGCTGTCATCACTACCCCTCCTCTCCCTATCAGTTCGGCAATCGGCACTAGTTATTCGGCAATCGGCCGGATGGGTAGTCTATTGTCCTGTCTTCCTCTCCGTCAAGCCTGTTTCGGGCTCCAGGGGCCATCCCCTACTTTTGATTTTAACGGACGACGAGCACGCTACAGTGAGCATGTTGAACCACACGAGTGGATACACTGCCGAGTAGGACACGGCCGATAGCACCCAGTCCTTTTGCGCCGGTCACGATCAGGTCGGCCTTGTTTTTCTTGGCCACCGTCAGAATCTCATCAGCCGGCTTCCCCAGCCTCACGGCTTCACGTATCTGGAAGCCTGATTTCGCGAGCTTATCTCCATAGCGTTGCACCAGCCCCTTCCCCACCTCCTTGACCTCCGGGTACTTCAAAAAGGGCATGGCGTGCACGATGGTGACCAGAACCGGTTCGCGGTCCGGACCATCGGGAGTCGGATTGATCGTGCGGATCAGAAACTTGACCGCCTTATCCGAAGCGCCCGACCCATCGATCGCCAGGACCAGATGCCGCACAGGCCTCGGGGGTTCTTTTACTACCAGGACAGAGCAAGGGGCGTGATGGATGGCATGGTTTGAGATGCTGCCCAACATGAACCGATCCAACGCATCCAATCCTCGGGATCCAATCGCCAAGAGTCCGACGCCACGCTGCGCATGCTTCATGAGCGTGGCTGCCACCGCGCCCTGGTCGGTCGTCACGGTCCCGCTCAAGCCGAGCGTCGACAACAAGCCCTCTGCGTCCTTTTTCGTCGTCTTCGCCGCTGCCTCCATCCGTTTCACTTCGGACTGAATATACCGCTCCGTCCCCACGATCACCGGCTGGATCATGAAGGGAGCCCGAAGGCTCGCGACATCGACGACATGCAGGACACGAACTACCGGCTGCACCGCGAACGGAATCTCCGCCAGCCATTCCATCGCCCATCGGCCATACTTCGATCCATCCGTTGCCGCTAAAATTTTCATGGTGGATATCCCTTTCTTCAATCGAAACGTGCCCTGTTGCCTACAGGACGACCTTGAACCGATCTTGAAACACATCGATAGGCAGGTTCGCCACCGCAGCATACCGGCCCACAGTGTCCTGCCTCCTCAGGTCATCCTCATTGAGTCGGATCATATATTGTCGGGCGATGTGGTAGGACTGGGACTCAATCTCTACCATCCTGACCCTGGTCCGTCCCGTGGACGGATCCACCATTTGCTTGAATGGAATCGGGATGAACCGACCGTTTTGAATCGAGACCATGGCCGCGGTCCCACCGTCGAGCAGGTACTGAGCCGCGCAATACCCTAAGTCTCGGGTATATTCAATATCGTAGGGAATCGGATCGGCGCAACGGAGTTCATACCCGACATTCTTCGAAACCACGGTGATCGACAACCCGAGCGCGCGAAGTTGCTTTGTCAGCTCCCGGCGCAAGACATCACCGATATCGACCTCGGTCATCCGTAAATGGCCGTGCTCATCATGCTCCACATGCTCCAGACCACCAAGTTCATGCGGATCAAGAATTTCGATCAACCCTTCCGCCACCACTGCAACTCCATCGGTCCGCCCTTGTTCAAAACGCTTGATCATGGCCCCGATCAGCAGATCGACCACTCGCTTCAACTTCACGGGCCGCTCACGAAACTCTTCCGGAATAATCGTCAACGTGGCGCCTGCCGCCTTTCCAATCCCCAATGCCAGATGGCCGGCCTTGCGTCCCATGGTCACAACCAGGTACCAGCGAGTGGTCGTACGGGCGTCCACCATGAGATTCTTGACGATCTCGACTCCGACGTGGCGAGCCGTTTGAAACCCGAACGTCGGCACGCCATAGGGGAGATCCAAATCATTATCGATCGTCTTCGGAACATGGACCACTTGCAGTCGCCCACCCGCTCGCTCCTCCAGCTTCATGGCTGAAAATGCGGTGTCGTCTCCGCCGATCGTGATCAGCCGCGTGACGCCGAGCCGTGATAGAGACGACAACACATTGTCGAGATGCTCCGAACTTTTCGTGGGATTCGCACGAGCTGTGCCCAGATACGACCCACCTCGAAAATGAATCCGACTGACCTCCTCGATCGAGAGTGGTCGTGCCTGTCCCGTCCCACCTTCCATGAGCCATTTGAATCCATCGATCATCCCGAGCACGTCCGCTCCCCCAAGAATACTGCGGATCGTGGCCGCGCTGATCACACTGTTGATCCCGGGGGCAGGCCCGCCTCCAACCAGAATCCCGACTGTTGGGTGGTGCATCATCCTCTGTTCCTCCCGACCCCTGTTGCTATGATCCAACCGATTTTCATCAAAATGTGCGGCATGGTTGTATACTCCATCCTCTCGAGATGGCAAGCGCGGAGACTTCGGCCCCACGAAACCATCCTGTGAATGAGCGACTGACTACGACGGGGCAGGACGAACAGGCCTCGCTGGGTCGCAGGACAGATCAGCCTGGCTTTTCCTCCAACCCCACATGGGCGCGCAGGCGGTTGTAATCGAAGGCTGTTTTACCGAGACGCTGGCGACCTGGATCATGCCGCTCCATGTCGTCAATCAACTCCCCCACCTTCCCCCTCATCGCTGGAGCCACGGCAGCATGCCGAGGTGTCTGTCCACTGAGCGCGACGTGAGGCTGATCCGGCCATTCGAGGTAGACTTTCCCCAGAAAATGATCGAGCAACGCCCTGTCTTCCTCAGGGGTCACGACCAGCCTCGGTAGCGTATCCGACATCAGGTCGGCCACAGAGAGTTGCCGAACCGGCGGCACCACGGTTTCACCTCGGAAATGTAATGAGAATCCCAACTCAGCCGCAAGCCGATGTTTGAGGTGATCCAGCCGCTGTGGACGGTCGCATTCCACGAGCAGTTGATACGCCGTCAGTGTCAGCTTGGCCACCAGCAGGCCACTCTCCCGCTGGACCCATTGCTGGAGGGTAGGTAGCCTCCCCGTCGCACCTTGCCCGTGGGTGGAATCAGATTTCTCCACAGACAAGTCCGTCATCCCGGACAGCATATCGGTAAACAGTCGATGTTCGTGGTGATCATAGAGTGCAATCGCATACAGATAGGGCTGATCATCAGCCGTGCGATATTCGACATGAACGGCGGCATCAATCAGCGCCGCAAGACGTTGCTCCGCAAATGCCCAGAGGACCATGTAGCCGAACCGCTTGGTGAATTCTTTCCATTCCCCCAGCGCAAAGGATCCGGTGCTCATCTCCATGTCGCGTCGCCAGTCTGACGTCACGTCGAGCAACGCCTTCGCATCAGCCTGTGACACCGTGATCCCACAGCCGGCCCATACAGCGCGATCGGACTCCAACGGAGAATTCGGATCATGGATGACTCTGGTGAGCAACGGACGGTCCACCGTGAGGTCCTTGGCGAATTCACCGCCCGGCAGGACCACCCTTGTCCCATCAGCCAGCGACTGTAAGACGAGATCCTGGCCAACTTGCGGTAACGAGATCGGCTTCAGAACATCGAGATAGGAATGCTTCAAGGGATCGAGCCACTGCCGTTCCTCTTCGGGGATGTGTTCGGTGATCACGTCTCGCAGCTGTTCGATGAGAGTCAGCTGTCCGTCTTCGGGATAGTAGTCGCAGAAGAGATACAGACTCGCCAGCTCTATCTCCTGCTCCAGCGGCGCGACAAGCCGTCCTGCGCCCCCTTCCACATAGGGTTTGAGTGCCCGCGCATGGGCCAGTTCACGTTGCAGCATGAATTCCGGTTTGCTCGACAGACGTTCCAGTCGCGTGAGCAGTCCATCCAGAGACGGTGGCCGCGGAGTCCAGAATCCAGCTGCCTGGTCACTCACGCGATTCATGAATTTCTTCCATGACGATTTCTTCCGCGTCGAGCCAGTCTCGTAGGGCATTCCCATCCTGCCGGCCTCGCTGTTCCCAGAGCTCGTACGCTTTCTGCGAAATCCGGTCCCACATTCCCTCCGGCAATTCGATGGGCTTCTCAACACGCCTCGCGGCAGGGGCAGTTCGGCCCTTCCCCTTGCTGCTTGTGCTTTGTTTTTTGGTTGTCGGCTTGCGCGTTGGCATGACTCGCTCCTCGGCTAGACGTTGCTTGGCGTGGATGGTTTCACAAGGATACGGCGGTGGTTCAGGTGAAACTTCGGGCTTCGGACAGTCAGAACAGGGCACGAGGACTTTCGAAGAACGAACTCTGCGACGCTGCCGAATAGCGCGTGAGACAAACCTCGTCGACCATGAGTCCCCATCACAATCAAACTCACATCGGGGGCTACGGCTGCATTGAGGATCGAATCAGCCGGCAGCCCGCCGGAGAGGACGAAATCAGCCGCCACCCCAGCCGAGGTCAGTGCGGCAGCGAGATCAGACAACTTCTTCGTGATCGCCGTCCGATCCTGGTCACGTTTCGCCACATGCGGCAAGGTGAAATCCAGCCCGTACGAAACCGGCTCCAAGACATGGAGAATCCTGATAGAGGCTTTGGATCGCTGTGCAACCAGCGCCCCATACTCCAACGCGTCGAGGGAGCAGTCCGAAAAATCTATCGGCACCAGAATCCGTTCAATTCGCGAGGGATGGTGCCGAGGCCCATCCTTTCTCTCTTCGTTGTACGGCTCAGCGCGCACAGCCAGGACCGGACAGGGTGCCGCTCGGATAATTCGTTCCGCCGTACTTCCCAGGAACACATGTGCCAATCCGGTTCTGCCTCTCGTGCCCACCACAATCAGATCCGGTTCTTCACCCGTGGCGACTGCAAGAACCTCTTCGCTCGGGATACCTGTGGCAATCTTGGTCTCCGCCGCAATCCCTCGACCGGCTGCTCGTGCTTTGAATTCGACCAACTCCTGCGTGGCCTGCTTCATCAACTCGGCCAAATACAATCGATTGACCGGACTCTCGGGGTCGAGCCCAGATGGAAACTCCAACACATTCATGACCGTCAGCGAGGCACCCCATGATCGAGCGAGCGCACAAGCATAGACCTCCGCAGCCGATGATCCCTGTGATCCATCAGTTGCAAAGAGAATGTTCGGTCCTCCCGCAGGCAGGCTCACACCGCCTCCGCACTCAACAAGAGCAATTCCCCATTCATCGTCGGGTGAATGGAACATCGAAAGACGTGCCGACCTGGCCGCGTCATGTCGAAGCGAATCGTAGCACCCTGTTTCGGATCAAGATAGACCCCTCCCACTCCACGGCCATAGACAATGACCCCATCTTTCTCGATCTGCGTGGGGATCCCCTCAAACATGGTCGAGCTGAAATCGTGTCGCTCCGCATCTTCATTCCGTACGTTGATCACGGTCGGAAATCCCAGACGCAAGGGACTCTGTTTCGTCACAAAACGAGAATCCTTGATGGTTACATCCACCACCTGCTCGGTCTGCGCCACAAGGGCTGTACCATACATCCATGCGAGACACGCCATCGTGAAAACCATGCCCAGCCTCCGCCACTGCATCCCAATCTTTCCAAGGATCATGCCCCCTCCCTCTGGTCGCTATCGTGACGACCTCTGTTGCGAAGCGGAAACCGGAAGCGGCACTGTCAACACAGGGCAGCCCGCTGTGCGAACGACCTTTTCCGCCGTACTGCCGAAGAAAATCTTGTCCACACTCCCCACCCGTCCACCGTAGCCACCGATCACCACTAGATCAACATTCTCCGTCCGCGCAACCTTCGCGATTTCAGCGAACGGCACACCCTCTAGAATCTGGCGCTCGATCTTGACGTCCGCGGCTATCTTTGACTCCAACAACTGCCTGACTTTCAAACGGGCATGATGGCGCAGCCGGCGGCGCTGCGGGGTGGCATCTGACGGAACCGCTAGGAGCCCCAAGCGATGGAATGCGGCAAGCGTGCTCGTATCGATCACGTGCAGAACGAGTACCGCCGCACCACACAACCGCGCCATCTGACAGGCAACCCGAAAGGCTTCCTCGGAACAGGGAGAGAAATCCACTGGAACCAGGATAGTCTTAAAGAGATCCGTATCCTGCCGCATGGACAATCCTCCTACTTTCTAGGAAGTTGAGCAAGGGTGATGCCACCGACGAGAGCTGATGGGTGAGAGCCGATAACTTGAAGACGCGATGAAATTTGTTGTGTTCGCCCATGCCATTGGCCATCGACCAGTCGCTTCGTCTCCGCAAGCCGTGGCTCTCTGCCACAGTGGCCATTCACTCCCTGTAGCAGAAGGCGCCATTCATCATGGGGTAAGGAGTGAGGAGTGAGGGGACTACGCAGAAGAATATCTTTGCTCTTCACTTCTTCCCCACTCACCTCTTACCCCTTACCAGTTTTTTTAAGAGCGGCATTGGACTTGCTGAAGACCTCAGTATGTGATGAGGTACAAACATGACGCGCGCACAGTGGCTCCTGCTTGGAGCGGTCAGCTTAGGTCTCGCAATCGTTCTCTATTTTGTTTTCTTCTGCCCGACAGATTGTCAGTAACGAGTGACTCAGAGGCAAGGGGATGACGACGGCCGCAGACCTGATGACCCCGGACATTCCTCGGAGCGACAGAGACCGCACCGTGGGCGAAACAATTGCTGTACTTCGGGGCCACACATGGGACGAAGTGGGGCATGTCTATCTGGTCGACGATCAAGCAGTCCTGATTGGCCAGGTGCCGATCGAACGACTGCTTCAGGCCAAAGAAGAGACCGCATTGGCCGAACTGGAAGGGTTACCGCCGATCGAGGTGCTCCCAGGAGATGGAGCTGAGACAGTGGCGCTGCGCGCGGTTGAACGCCATGACGCCGATGTCGCTGTCATCGACGCTCGACGACGGCTGCTAGGCGCCATTCCGATCGGACGGCTCTTGGCCTTACTGCATGAGGAACATGTGGACAACTTTCTGCGCATGGGCGGTGTAAGCAGAATGGACCATCTCCATCTGTCGCTGACCGCCCAGCAAACCCTCAACCAGGTGCGTGCACGTCTACCCTGGTTACTGGTCGGCCTGGCCGGCGGATTCGTGGCCAGTGGCGTGGCTTCGGCGTTTGAAGCCTCACTGAAGAACGAAGTGGCGCTCGCATTCTTTCTGCCCCTGGTCGTGTACATGGCGGATGCCGTCGGAACACAAACGGAAACCGTCCTGGTTCGTCGATTGGCCTATGGAGAAGTCGAGTTGTGGACGCAATTGGTCAAAGAAACGTTCATTGGCGTATCCATTGGAACAATCGTCGCAGTTGTTGCTGCTGCCGGATTGTGGATCTGGAACGGGCATCCGGCTTTGGCAATGGTTGTCGGTGCCTCGCTAGGTGTGACAGCCATCGTGGCCACTGTCATGGCCAGTCTTCTTCCTCTGGGGCTGGTGCGTCTCGGAGCAGATCCAGCTTTAGCCAGTGGACCAGTGGCAACGGTCGTGCAAGATATTTTGAGCGTGGGGATTTATCTGATGATCGCGACGGCCTTACTGCCACGGTGATGCATGCTGAAACGGAACAGTACATCCACAGCTGGAAGGTGGTGCTATGAAGATATTACTCGCAGTCGACGGATCTGACCATTCGTACGAGGCAGTCCGATCCCTCAAGTACCTGACTCGGGCTGAGGAACTGCATCTTGTACATGTGCTCGACGTCCCAAGTCCGGCCTATCCTATGATGATGCCTGAAGTGGCACAAGAACTGTACGAAACGGTCGAGCGAAACATGCGTGACGACGGGACCCGTCTACTGGATCGCACCGCGTCCTTGCTCCCGTTGGATGTTGGGCCGGTCACGAAGCATTTGGTCGTCGGATCTCCGGCGGAACAACTCGTGGCCTTGGCCGAACAACTCAAAGCAGAACTGATTCTCTTGGGTACTCGAGGATTTGGCCCCATCAAGGAACGACTCATCGGAAGCGTCTCGCATCGAGTCCTGACGTTTGCGCCAGGCGCGAAGCTGATTCTTCCCGGTCCCTTGAAAAGGCTACATCATATTTTACTGCCCTTACAAGGAACCTATGATGCAGACCATGCCCTTTCGTTGCTTCAGCAGAAACCATTTCGTGAGTTGCCCACGGTAACCCTCTTGACCGTTTTGCCCCATACCAGGCCTCCTTGGCCGGTGGATGCGGTTTCGGCTGAGCACATGGAAACTCATTCTCTCCGCAAGGCCAAGGACTTTCTGGACGAAACAGCAGCCAAGCTCAACCGCTCGGGCTATCAAACCCGCGTGGTCACGATGTTGGGCACCCCAGTGGATGGAATTCTTCAGGAAGCCAAGGCCTTGAATCCAGATCTTATCCTCCTGGGATCCCGTGGCCGCCGTGGCGTGACCCGCATGGTACTCGGCAGCGTGTCCCATGCACTCTTACACCAGGGTACCTATCCACTGATGATTTTTGGCTGATGATCGAAAGAGGTGTACTATGCCGATGTACGACTATAAGTGTCTCGATTGCGGGAAGGAATCGCTGATCGTGGTAACATTGAAAGAACATGCAGCCGGGGCGGTCGCCTGTCCGGCCTGCGGAAGCAAGAAGTTGCAGCAACTGTTCAGCCCATTCATCGCTCACACCTCAAAAAAGAGTTAGCATCATGTTGTCAGCTTCGTGGCGATTCAGACGATATCGGATTTTCGGAGCAGGCCTCTTCGTGACCTTTTTCCTTGGCGGTGCCGCAACATCTTGCCTGTACGCCCAGGACTATCCTCCTGACCGTGCACGTGGAAAAGCGGTGTATGAGCGACACTGCCAGCACTGCCACGGCATGACCGGTCAAGGTGATGGACCGGACGCCGGTTCCTTGAAAGTCTCTCCCGCCAATTTTCAGCGGTTCCAATCCTTCTTGAAGTCCGATGAGGAGTTACTGCGAACCATCGAGCACGGCGTCGTCTTCAGCCCAATGCATTCGTGGCGCGGCCAGCTCACCGATGGAGAGATGCAGGACGTCGTGGCGTACATTCGCGTTCTGTCGCAACAGACACGATGATCTGACGGTCGTTCGTGAAGTGGAAGCGTTTTGAGTTGAACATTTCTTGTTTCGAGTTTCAGGTTTGAAACGGTTGCCGTTACGCAACTCGCAACCAGAAACCCACAACCCTTCCCCTTGAAGACGATCTACACCTCACGAGATGCCAGTCCCTTGTTCGATGAACACATAGGCCACCGATGGTGATGCTGACACTCCATGATGCCTTGCTCATTGTGGACATTCAGAACGATTTTCTACCAGGGGGGGCGCTCGGCATCAGTGATGGAGACAAGATTATTTCAGTCCTTGCCAACTATATCCGTCGCTTTCACGCTCAGAGCCTCCCCATTTTTTTGACCCGCGATTGCCATCCACCCGACCATTGCTCCTTCCGGCCGCAGGGGGGCCCCTGGCCGGTGCATTGTATCGTCGGCTCAGCCGGGTCTCTGCCGCCGCCGTCGTTTGTGACACCTCCATCAGCCGTCATCATTTACAAGGCCATCGACCGAGACCAAGATGCCTATTCTGCATTCCAACACACTGCCCTGGATCGGCATCTACGAGCCCTCAACACACAGCGCCTGTTCATCGGTGGATTGGCGACCGACTATTGTGTGCTGAACTCGGTGAAGGACGCACAGACATTGGGCTATGACGTCTGTCTACTCATGGACGGGATCAAGGCGGTTAACCTCCAGGCGGAGGACGGTCGGCGGGCCGAAGCAGAAATGATTCGCTTGGGAGCCGTGCCTGTGCGATGGGAAATGCTTGAAACATGAATCCTTCAACCAGTGCTCTGCTCACGGATTTGTATGAGCTCACGATGGCTCAGGCGTATCTGGAAGAAGAGATGGACAAACTAGCAGTGTTCGAGTTCTTCGTCCGTAAACTGCCCGCCCACCGCAACTTCTTACTGGCGGCCGGTCTTGAACAGGTGTTGGACTATCTCTCAGAACTGCGGGTCACGCAGGAAGAATTGGCTTGGTTGGATCAGTCGAAGCAGTTCAGACCAAGGCTCCTGCACTATCTGGAAACTCTGCGGTTCACTGGCGACGTCGAAGCCATGCCCGAAGGGACGACATTCTTTCCACACGAGCCGATCCTCAGAATCGTCGCACCACTTCCACAAGCTCAACTCGTCGAAAGCCGGGTGATGAACCTGTTGAGTTTTCAAACGATGGTGGCCTCCAAGGCAGCACGTTCGGTGCTGGTCTCAGGCGGAAAACCGCTCATCGATTTTGGGCTACGCCGCGCGCATGGTGCCGAGGCGGGTCTTCTCGCCGCCCGGGCGAGTTATCTGGCCGGCTTTGCAGGAACCGCGACCGTCTTGGCCGGCATGGCCTATGGAGTTCCTCTGTATGGCACGATGGCCCACTCGTTCGTGCTGGCCCACCAGGATGAAACCCTTGCCTTTGAACATTTTGCAAAAATTCACCCAGACAATGCCATTCTCCTGATCGACACCTATAATACGGAAGCCGCGGCAGATAAGGTTGTGGCTTTAGCCCAGCGCCTTCACACAACGGGTATCACGTTCAAAGGCGTACGACTCGATAGTGGTGATCTGGCCGACCACGCTCGAAACGTTCGGCAGATCCTCGACGGAGGTGGATTGTCTGAGGTAGAAATCCTTGCGAGCGGCAACCTGGATGAATATCGACTGAGAGATCTGGTGCAAACCGGAGCGCCTATCGACAGTTTTGCCGTTGGTACCGCCATGGCCACCTCCTCTGACGCCCCCTCGTTGGACTGTGCCTACAAGCTCCAAGAATATGCCGGCCGTCCCTGCCGCAAGCGATCGGAAGGCAAAGCCACCTGGCCCGGCCGCAAGCAAGTCTATCGGTCCTATACGGATAGCGGATACCTAGCCCACGACATCATCACGACCGACGACGATCAACAATCCGGCCAACCACTGCTCCAACCCGTCATGAAAAAAGGCCGCCGACTTGTTGTATCGCCACCGCTCGCCGAAGTGCGACGCCAGGCAGCTGCACAGTTAGGACGACTTCCTCCGTCACTGCGAACTCTCGAGACCGTGCCGGCCTACGACGTTCGGATTTCCCAGGCTTTGCAAAGCCTGGCGCAGACAGTCGACCGCAGCCTCTAACACCTAAGGAGATACGACATGAAGCACTCCTCCGTACCGACCCTCCTTGTGGGAATCACCCTCCTCATCGGACTCACCGCCACCGGGGCCTGGGCGGCTGGCCCTTCCGATCCTACTGCGATGTCGCCCTCAGCTCCTCTCTGCAAAAGTCCCTACAAGAAAAAGACGGTCCCGGCCAAAACGTTGCAAGAGCTCGTGCGTTCGCATGAACGATGGATGGAATATCGGGGCAACCCAAATGCCAAGCGTATGGAACTCTGTCAAGCGGATCTGAGTCACGCTGCACTCACGGGAGCCAATCTTGAACGGGCCGATCTGGAAGGCGCTGTCCTGCGTCAAGCAAATCTGTCTCAGATCATTCTGACTCAAGCCAGCCTGGCTGGAGCTGACCTTACCAAAGCCAGCCTTAAAGACAGTAACCTCTCTGGAGCCGATCTGCGTCGTGCCCGGCTCATGGGCGCCAATCTCTCTCGTGCTGTGGGTGACGAAGCCGCCCTGTTTGACGCCATCCTCATCGGCGCCAAGCTGAATGAAGCTGCCTTTGAACGAGCCCAGTTTGAGGGTGCCGATCTCAGCTCTGCCGACTTGACCGACGGCAACTTCACCGAGTCGTATTTTTATGGAGCAACACTGAAAGGTGCGGTCCTCGTGAACACTGATCTGACAAGCGCTGACCTGCGTCGCACCATCCTATCCAACGCCAATCTCCAGCGCGCGAACCTTCAGGGTGCACTGCTGGATCGGGCCCAGCTGGAACAGGCCAAACTGGTCGAAGCGGACTTGGAAAGCGCCTATCTGGACGAAGCGAATTTGCGCGGAGCGAATCTGAAGGCCGCAATCCTTCGCGGTGCAGACTTGCGGTACGCGAGCCTGCAGGGCGCCCTCCTGCCTGAGGCCGATTTGGAAGGAACCAACCTCGAAGAGGCCACTCTCGTCAAGGCGGATTTGAACTCGGCGAAGCTTAGGATGGCGATTCTCTATCACGCCACCCTCGATGAGACTAATCTCCTGGACACCACCCTCACCCGTGCGGTCCTGATCGGAGCCAAGGGATGGCACACCAACTTTATGAACGGCGATCTCAGCGAAATCTACGCACCGAAATCCTCGTTCCGGCAGGGTCAATTCAACCGGGCTAATCTGGAGTCGGCCAATTTCGTCGGCGCAGATCTTCGCGAGTCGAATTTCAGTCACTCCAACTTAACCCAAGCCAATCTTCAGGACACGAATCTGCAAGATGCCACCTTTATTTCAGCCAATTTGACAGGAGCCCGATTGGATTCAGCCGATTTGCGTCGCGCGAACCTTAAAGGCGCCACACTCTCGTCGGTCATTGGCCTCACACAAGCACAACTCAATGGTGCCTGCGTCGACGACCAGACCAAATTGCCCCCTGGGCTCAATCGCCCCGCTCCCTGCAGCTCCATCAAGAAAGAGGCCCGATGACATCACAACATGAGCACGGCGTCAGGATCAGAGAAGGGGGAATCACCCTAGACGGTATCCTCGGACTCCCTGCTGGTCCGCACGGTGTTGTGATCTTTGCACATGGAAGCGGCAGCGGGCGATTGAGCCCTCGTAACAATTTCGTCGCCCGCCATCTACAGCAAGTCGGCCTTGCCACATTGTTGCTGGATCTCTTGACCGAAGAAGAAGCGGATGACCGACGCAAGGTGTTCGATATCGATCTGCTCGCGGATCGGCTATTGATGGCGAAAAACTGGGTGGAGAGGGAGGAGCGAACGAGAGGGCTCACAATTGGTTATTTCGGCGCCAGCACCGGAGCCGGAGCAGCCCTGCAAGCTGCCGCGCGCGAGCCGGCTCACGTCAAGGCCGTCGTGTCACGAGGCGGACGACCGGACTTGGCCGAATCCTATCTACCATCTGTCACTGCTCCGACCCTGTTGATCGTGGGAGGTCACGATGAGCCCGTGATCGAGATGAACCAGGCAGCGTACGACTTGCTAGCCTGCGAGAAGAAGTTGGTGATCGTCCCCGGCGCCACTCACCTGTTTGAAGAACCAGGCACGCTGGAACAGGTAGCGGAGCATGCGGGCAACTGGTTCTGGCAATTTCTGAATTGAGCTGGGTATCGAGATAGGAATGAAGCGTGTCGTGCGAAAAAAGAAGGGCGCTTTGTCTTCGTCAAGCAGAGACCCGTTCCCACTCCCTGGCACGGGCGGCAAAGGCCTCTTTGTGCTCGGGCCAATCGTGTAAGGTTGCAGGATCGAAGTCGGCACCATTGGGCCACACCAGCGTTTTCACCTCTGGATCGATAGCCACTTTCTCGAATACTTGAAGATCAAGCAAGGGAGCGTACAGCTCGCCAGCAAGAACCGGCTTCAGATTGATGACTTGCTCTGTATTGTCGGTAAATTGTACCCGTAGCGTGTATGGTTCAAGCACCTCAACCGCTCGCACCTGGTAAATAGGATGGCTCATGTTTGAACTACGTCAACGGTGCAATGGGCAATGGCTTGTGGCCGGTTTGTAGCCGCTCCTAGTCAGCCATGAGTTCTATCTGGTGCAATTCTGCCCAGGCCTCGACTAACCTCTGTTGTCGTTTCGGTAACGGCCCTGCCAGGCGTTGAAGTTAGATCGAACTAGGTTGTCCG
>Ga0224500_10000750_pt1 | contig 20955 bp, 13 predicted proteins | sample SF_Oct11_sed_USG_FD_168126 | JGI IMG/M metagenome (GOLD analysis project Ga0224500, IMG submission 168126) | Sediment microbial communities from San Francisco Bay, California, United States - SF_Oct11_sed_USGS_4_1 | ecosystem: Environmental > Aquatic > Marine > Sediment | place: USA: California... | reverse complement strand
TCTGCCCGCTACGTCGTCATGCCCATGCGGCTCTGATCTGCTCCCTCTCCCACGCAGTGGGAGAGGGTTGGGGTGAGGGCTTCGGCTCCCTCTCCCACGCAGTGGGAGAGGGTTGGGGTGAGGGCTTCGGCTCCCTCTCCCGTGAAACGGGAGAGGGTTGGGGTGAGGGCTGTTCCACGTGGAACGTCCGGTGACCCCGCCTTACTGCCGCTTGCAGCGACGATCGAAGACCCTCATCCGGCCTGCGCCCGACCTCATCCGCCGAAGCGGGAGAGGTGAGGAGCAACGTTTCACGTGGAACATTCGCGATCAAACCTCATCCAGACGGACTGCGAATGCACGGAACCCTCACCCGCGCTGCGCGCGACCTCTCCCGCTCCAGCGGGAGAGGTGGGACCGAAGCGGGAGAGGTGAAGCCATGAGCCTTCTTCGACTCGAGATCCGCGATTTCCGCTGTATTGCGGGCGCCGAGCTCGAGTTCGATGCGCGCTGCAACCTCATCAGCGGCGCCAATGCCTCCGGCAAGACCAGCCTGCTCGAGTCCATTTTCTTCCTGGGCCGCGGCCGATCCTTTCGCACGGCTCGCAACGAGACCCTTATCCGCAAGGGCGTCCACGAGCTTCTATTGACCGGCAAGTTCGAGGCGGGCGAGAGCGTGCGCCCCGTGGGCGTTCGTTACAGCCGCGAGGGCTTCGAGGCCCGGGCCGCCGGCAACCGCATCGGCAGCCTGGCCGAACTCGCGACGATCCTGCCGGTGCAGGCGATCGACCCGGAGGTGCATCGGCTGGTCGAGGAGGGTCCCGCCGAGCGGCGCCGGTACCTCGACTGGGGAGTGTTCCACGTGGAACCAAGGTTCGTGGAGCAATGGCGGCGGTACCAGCGCGCCCTCAAGCAGCGCAACGCGGCCCTGAGGGCAGAGGCGCCCGACGCGGTTGTTCGCGCATGGGACCCCGAGCTGCTGGAGTCAGGCAAAGCTCTCGCGCAATCCCGCCGCGACTACTTCCAGAATCTGCAGCCTCACGTTGCCGATGTCGGCCAAAGGCTGCTGGGTGCCACCATTGAGCTGAGCCTGAGCGACGGCTGGCTCGCCGGCACCGAACTCGCAGACGCAATTGAACACGCCTGGCCACGAGATCGGGAGCAGGGCACGACCCACGCTGGTCCGCATCGTGCGGACCTTTCGATCCGCGTGGCAGGCGATCTGGCCAGGCACCGGGTCTCCCGCGGCCAGCAAAAACTGACGGCTGCGGCGATGCTCCTGGGGCAGCTGAAGTGCGACGAACAGCTGGGCAGTCCTACGGCGGCGCTACTTGTGGATGATCCTGCGGCAGAGCTCGATTCGGCCAACCTGGAACGCCTGATCTCCGTCATCCTCGACCTGCCCGGCCAGCTCTTCGTGACCGCCTTGGACCCCTCGATGGCCGCCTTCGAACGGCTGCCCGTGGCCCGAAGGTTCCACGTGGAACACGGAAAAATCACCCCTCTGCTATAATCCGCCGTCCCCCTGCATCGGGTATCCCATGAGCTCCGGCGACGTCTACGACTCGAGTAAAATCAAAGTCTTAAAAGGCCTCGATGCGGTCCGCAAGCGCCCGGGAATGTACATCGGTGACACCGATGACGGCTCCGGCTTGCACCACATGGTCTTCGAGGTCCTGGATAACTCGATCGACGAAGCGCTCGCCGGTCATTGCACCAACATCACCGTCACCATCCACGCCGACCAGTCCGTCACGGTGCAGGACGACGGCCGTGGAATTCCTGTGGATATCCATCCGGAGGAGGGGGTGTCGGCGGCGGAAGTCATCCTCACCGTCCTGCACGCGGGCGGGAAGTTTGATGACTCGTCGTACAAGGTTTCCGGCGGTCTGCACGGCGTCGGTGTGTCCGTCGTCAACGCCTTGTCCGAGACCCTGAACCTCACGATCTACCGCGACGGCAAGGTCTACACGCAGGAATACCGCCTGGGCGATCCGGTCTCGCCGCTGGCCGTCACCGGCAGCAGCGACAAGCGCGGCACCACGATCCGCTTCAAGCCCAGCGACACGATCTTCACCAATATCGAGTTCGAGTACGAGGTGCTGCAGAAGCGCCTGCGCGAACTCTCGTTCCTGAATTCCGGCGTCAAGATCGAACTGGTGGACGAGCGTGACGATCGCCGCGAGACGTTCTTCTACGAAGGCGGCATCCGCGAATTCGTGAAATACCTGAACCGCAGCAAAACTGCAGTTCACGAATCAATCTTCTGGTTTCGCGGCGACCGCGACGGCGTCGGCGTCGAGATCGCGTTGCAGTGGAACGACTCGTACGCCGAGACGATGTACTGCTTCACGAACAACATTCCGCAGAAGGACGGTGGCACGCACCTCGCCGGGTTCCGCGCCGCGCTCACGCGCACGCTGAACGATTACATCGAAGGCGAGATGGCCAACAAGAAGGACAAGGTGCCGACCACGGGCGACGATTCGCGCGAAGGTCTCACCGCCGTTCTTTCCGTGAAACTGAGCGATCCGAAGTTCTCGTCGCAAACCAAGGATAAGCTTGTATCTTCCGAAGTGAAGAGCGTCGTCGAGGCGATCGCCAGCGAAAAACTCGGGGAATTCCTGCTGGAAAACCCCGCGCAGGCGAAAGCGATCGTCAACAAGATCATCGATGCTGCGCGTGCGCGCGAAGCGGCGCGCAAGGCGCGCGAGCTCACCCGCCGCAAGGGCGCGCTCGACATCGCGGGCCTGCCCGGCAAGCTCGCCGACTGCCAGGAAAAAGATCCCGCGAAGTCCGAACTGTTCATCGTCGAGGGTGACTCGGCAGGTGGCTCGGCCAAGCAGGGCCGCGACCGTCGTACCCAGGCCATCCTGCCGCTGAAGGGCAAGATCCTGAACGTCGAACGCGCGCGTTTCGACAAGATGCTGTCGTCCGCCGAAGTCGGCACCCTGATCACGGCGCTCGGCTGCGGCATTGGCAAGGACGAACTGGATTTAGCGAAGCTGCGCTACCACCGCATCATCATCATGAGCGTCGACGGCGACGATCATGTGTTCGTGCGCGGTCGCGACCAGCAGACACGCATGGTGCGCATCGGGGATTTCATCGACGAAATGCTCGACGAGCATCGCCCGGGCGGCACCGTCGAATCCGACGGCCACTCCGACAAACTGCGCGCAGAGCATGTCGCGGCGGGCGAACTGGGCGACGTGCTTTGCTTCGGACTTGAAGACCAGAAGATCCGCTTCCGCCCGGTCAAGGCGATCATCCGTCATCCGCTCGAAGAAACGCTGTATCGCGCGCGCACGGCGTACGGCCGCACGGTGCGCGTCACTTCCAGCCACAGCGTGTTCGTGCATGAAGACGGCAAGGTGCGGCTGAAGCGCGGCGACGAGCTGCGCGTCGGTGACCAGATGGTGGCCCCGCGCACGTTGAACCTGCCCGTGGGCAACACCGATCGAGTCGACCTGCTGCATGCCGTGTGGAGCGATCTCGAGTCCGCCGAACAGGTCTGGCTGCGCGGACCGGCCGTGGCAGAGTGGTGCAAGACCGCCGTGCGTGCGAAGCACGCGGGCAATCCGTCGCTGACGGCGTCGCGCGTCCGGATTCCAGGTGAAGTGGGCCGCGAGCTCGCGGCGCGTCGCCGCGCCAGCGGACTCACCAATCGCGAGCTGTGCCGCACGATCGGCATCCAGCAGCCCGCGACCTTCTACGCATGGGAGAAGGGCACGTCGCGACCGACCACGCAGCAATTCCAGGCTTACGCACGGGCAGTGGGCGCTGAGGATTTCCTGACGGCCGGTCGCGTGACCGTCGGCGCGAGCCGCCTCGATCAGACCTGGGAAGTGCAGTACAAGGCCTCGGGCCGCAACATCGTGCGCAACCTGGTACGGCTCAGCGACCTGACGGCCGAGGACATGGAGTGGTTCGGCGACCGCGATGATTTCGTGCTGACGCCCGAGCACCACGCGGATCGCGAAGTGGCGCGCTACCTGCCCGTCAACGACGACCTGATGTTCATGCTCGGCTTCTACGTGGCCGAAGGTTCATGCTCCGACCGCAATGGCATCCGCTGGTCGATCGGCAGCAACAACGAGGCATTGGTGCCCGAGCTGCAGGCGCGGGTCGAGCGCGTGTTCGGTCAGCCGGCCGTGCTCTACCGCATGGCCGACCGTGCGGCCGAACTGAAGATCGTCAACCGTGTTGCCGCCCTTGGCTGGCAGCGGTTGTTCGGATTCCAGGGAGCCGAATCGCACACCAAGCGTATTCCGGACCTCGTCTTCAACGTGTCGCCCGAACTGCGCCAGGCCTTCCTGCGCGGCTACCTGGCCGGTGACGGCACGGCCGCGACCGGGACGCTGGCATTTGCCACGTCGTCGTACGACCTCGCGAGCGGCCTCATGTACGTGCTGTCGTCGCTCGGCGTCGTCGCGACGATGAGCGAGATCGCTCCCGACGGCGTGGTGCGCCAGATCCGCGGCGCCGATTGCGTCACGCGGCGCACGCACTGGCAGATCAGCGTCACCGCGATCGAAGACATCGTCGCGCTCGAACCGGTCTGGTGCGATCACCGTCAGGCGGAAGTGGTGCGCGCGAAGATCGCCGGCACGCCCAACAACGGCAATCGGCGCTTTACCACGCTGGACGGCGACCTGATGGCGTTGCCCATCACGTCACTGGAACCGGTCGAGGCGACGCGCGGCTACGTCTACGATTTCTCGGTCGAAAGCGACGAGAATTTCATCGCCGGCATGGGCGGCATCTGCTGCCACAACACCGACGCTGACGTTGACGGCTCGCACATCCGCACCTTGCTGCTGACGTTCTTCTTCCGCCAGATCCCCGACCTGATCGAGCGCGGCCACGTCTACATCGCGCAGCCGCCGCTCTACAAGGTGAAGAAGGGCAAGAGCGAGACGTACGTGAAGGACGACGTCGAGCTCAACGCGATCCTGCTGCGCACGGCGCTCGAGGGCGCGTCGCTGGTCGTGTCCGATATCGCCGAGCCGATGCGTGAGGCCGCGCTCGAGACACTGGCGCGCAAGTACATGGATTTCCAGAACGCGGTGCGCAAGTCACCGCGCCGCTACGACGCACACGTGCTCGAGCAGATGCTGCACCTGCCGGAGATCGCTCCGGCCGATCGCGAAGATGCGGAGAAGCTGCAGACCTGGGGCGCGCAGCTGGAGAAAATGCTGAACGACGTGCCGCAGGCCGGACGCCACTACACGGTGACGCTGCAGCCAGGCACGCCGCCGCACCTAGTCGTCACGCGCGTCGAGCACGGCAACGCCGTCGAGAAGCACCTGCATCGCGAGTTCTTCAATTCGAGCGAGTACCGCCGCATCACCGAATTGTCGCGCCTGCTGGTCGGCATGTTCGGCAAGGGCGCGATCGTGCGTCGCGACGACAAGGAACAGGCCGTGGCCAGCTTCCGCGAAGCCATCAACTGGCTGCTCGACGAAGCACGACGTGGCCAGTCGATCCAGCGCTACAAGGGCCTGGGCGAGATGAACCCCGAGCAGCTGTGGGACACCACCATCAACCCGGAATCGCGCCGCCTGGTGCAGGTGCGCATCGAGGACGCGTTCGTCGCGAACGAACTGTTCTCGACGCTCATGGGCGATGAAGTGGAACCCAGAAGGGAATTCATCGAGCGCAACGCGCTGCTGGTGTCGAACCTCGACGTGTGAGCTGTTGCGGGTGCCCGGTTTCCGTGACCGGTGGGGTACCGTGGACCAGGCGGCCGGGCGCGGCAAACGAGACGTCCCGCCGCCGGGTTGTGGACAGCCGTCCAGACTCGACCACATTGCCTTGCATGCCGTGCGATTGAATCCATCGGTCGCGACGCCCGCCGGCGGCGAATCTCTTCGCCTGTGCAAAGCCAGCCGACGCACTGGCCGGGACGCGGCCCGTGCCCTAACCTTCGCAAATCCGCCGGACGTGGGGTTGACGTGGATCCGTTCGAATTCCTGATCGGCCTGTACACCATCATCGTCGGTCTCGGCATTTCGCTGCTGGTGCGCAGCGTCGGCCAGATGATCGACGCGCGGGAGCGCATCCGCTTCTACTGGGTGCACAACGCCTGGCTGGTGCTGGTATTCATCGCGCACGTGGGCAGCTGGTTCGCGCTCTGGCAGTACCACAGCCTCCGGAGCTGGACCGCGCTCGAGTGCATGATGCTGCTGCTCGTGCCGATCCTGCTGTACCTCGTCAGCCACCTCGCCGTGCCCGAGATCGACGAGCTCGGGGACGAGAGTCATGACATGAGAGGCTTCTATTACGGCTATTACCGGCTCATACAGGGGCTGCTGGCCGCGGCCCTGCTGGTGCAGACAGCCAACGAAGTGCTGATCATGGACAGCTTCGCGGCTACACCCGCGCAGCTCGGTCGTTTCGCGATCCTCGCGATGCTCGTCCCCGGGCTCCTGAGTGCGCGACCGTCCGTACACTCCGCGCAGGTCGTGGTCCTGATGGCCCTGGCCGTGCTGGGTTCAGCGTACTTCGGCTACCGCATCCAGTGACGCCCGGAACCGCCGCCCAGGCGCTCCTGATCGGCTGAGCGCGGAGCTTCTCGCGCTGGACCTGCCTGCGGGGCGCAGCGTCAGCGCGCTGCCCTGCATTCAGCGCGCGGGCGCGCCCGCCCTCGGCAAGGATCGCGTCAAGGACGCGGCGAAGTTTCCGGTCCCGTCGGTTCGGGCGCAGGCCGGCGGTCTTGCACGGACCGCTTGGTTTCAGGGTGCTGGCGTGTACCAGATCGGCGAGGTGTAGGCGCGCTCCTGCACGTCCACCGGCGCGCCGTGCGGGATCTTCACGCCGAACACCTTGGCATCGTAGGTCGTCCAGCGCGGGGTCGGGATCTCGATGACGCGCACGTAGTAGAACGCGCGCAGGTCGGGGTTGAAGTTGCTGTCGGTCCAGAACGCCTGCAGGAAGGGCGCGCCGATGGCATTGGTATAGCTCGCATCGGCCACGTTGACGGTGTTGCCGACCGGCGGCACGTCACCGTCACGGCCCGGCTTGCGATTGCCCGACCAGGCGACGTCGTAGACCTGCTCCCGTGGGGTGCCATCGGCGGCAAGCCAGCCCTTGATCACCTGCACGCGATCGAGGTTGGCGCCTTCCGGATCGCGCATCGCGCGGATCAGGAAGCCGGGCCTGGCGCCGGCCGTCGCGTGCTCGAGATCGCCGCCCATCGGCACGCCATGCTCGTAGCCGTACCTGGCGAAGTCCGAACGGTCCAGGTCCGCGGTCTTGAAGCCCCAGCCGCCGAACACGCGGACCATCATCCGGGTGCCGGTCGTGGCGTAGACCTCCTTGCGGGCGAGCGCGTCCCAGATGGCCTCGCGGGTGTTCTCGCGCGCCCACACGGCGGCGAGTCCGGCGGCCGCCGTCTGCCACGCAAAGGTCTTGTCGCTGTCCTTCGCCGAAAACCGCCCGACCAGCGGCTCGTAGAAGCGGATGGGATCGGCGGTCGGTTCCAGGGCAACGATCTTGCCGAAGTAGTTGTCTTCTTCCGCCGTCGAGAGCCCGGTATGCGAGTCGGTGCTGCCGATCAGGCCGAACTTGAACGGGTTGGCGCCGAGCTTTGCCTGGTAGGCGAGGCCGCGCTTGAAGGCCTCGCGTGCGTACTCGCGGGGGAGCATTTCCGGCGTCTTGGGCTGGGGCCCGAAACTGCCCTTGTCCCAGGTGTAGAAGTCGGCGAACTTGTCCCTGGGCGAGAGCCTGGGATGCGCCTCGCCGTCGCCCTTCATCTGCGTGACCTCATAGATCGGCTCCCAGCGCATTCGCCGCTCGGCGTAGGCGCGGTCGATCGGGCGACGATCCGTGTAGGTCACGTCGTCGAACATCAGCCCGTTCGACAGGTTGCCGTTGTGCGGGATGGCGAGCAGCCGCACTCCGGCGGTCTTCTCCGCCTTTTCCATCCAGTCCCAGAGCCGCTCGGGATCCTCGGTGTCGTAGGCCGAGATCGGCACGATCTTGTCCGCCGACTCCTTGCCGCCGCGGAAGATCACGTTGCGGTGCAGGTTGTTGCCTTCAGGCGTCGAGGTCCACTCGAAGCCGATGAAGGCCGTGAACTGGCCCGGGATGTTGTTGCGCTCTGCGGCCTCGGTCGCCTTGAGCCACATGCTCTTGCCGAAATCGGATCCGGCAAGCGGGTCCTTGCCGGTCTGCGACGCGAGTTCCCAGAACTCATAGCCCTCGAACTTACTCTCGAGCGTGCCTGGCGCCATGATCTGCGAGATCTTGCGACCAAACTCGGTGGCGAGCAGCTGCGGGCTGCGGTTGGCGACCGCCGTCGGCAGCCCCAGGTTTTCGGAATGGTCGGAGACCACGAGGAAGTCGAGCGGCCGGCCGAGCCGGGCCGGCAGTCCGGTCGACGAGATCACCGTCTGGCCCCGGGCGAAGCGGAACGCATCGTCCGGCGTCAGGGTCGCACCGATGAGACCCGCATCGGGCGAGAACGCGGTGTGCAGGTGCGTGTCGCCGAAGAACACCCGGTCGGGGAAATTCTGCGCGGGATAGGGCGAATAGACCGCGCCCGGCTTGCGCACGACATTCGGCGCGTCCTGGGCGGCGGCAAGACCTGCCACTGCGCACAGGGTGGCCGCTGTAAGGGTGGCGATCTGTTTCATGCATGACTCCTGGGCGGGCCGAATGGCGCTGATGCAGTACTAGCGCGGGAACAGCAAGGTCACGGCGACCCTGAATCCAAGTCCTTCAGGTCCACCGTCGAAATGACTGGCGAAGTAACGCGGCCCGGCCTGCACCTGGATCAGCTGGTCGCCTATCGAAGTCACCTTCGACACCAGCAGGACCAGTGGCACGTTCCATTGCCCGCTTTCCCAATCGTAGGTGGTCTCGGTCTGCAGGTCGAACGACCAGGCGCTGGCCGTGGTGTACCCGACGAAAGGCTGCATGAACGTGGAGTTCACGTCGCTGCGCCCGGCATCGCCCGCAAACGACCAGATGTGGTTGGCCAGGATGCCGTACGTCCACGGGCCCTGCTGTTTCAATGCGACCGCCGTGGGCCCCACGCCCCACTTGCCGGTGCCAATGAGCCTGTCGGTCGCGGTGGGCAGCAGCAGCACGGGACCGGCACCCCAGATCCAGCCGCGGGCGGAAGGTTTCACCGGGGAGAAGAACAGGCTCTGGATCGTATCGCCGAACCCGGACTGACTGCCGCTGCCCGGGAAGATGTCGTCCTGGCGGATCAGCGGAACGATCGTGCGGCTGATCAGGTTCCAGTCTTCGTCGAGCGCGAAGGGGATCACGGGCTGCACCACAAATGCGGCGCGCGAGCCCTCGTCGAGGGGCCCAATGTTGTCGTCGAGATTGAGCTGGAGTGGAACCGAGATCAGCGCGGACACCGGGTTCGCCAGTTCCTTCGCCAGCTCGGCCGCGTCCGGCTCGGCGCGCGCCGCCGTGGCGACAGCGTTCGCCGCCAGCAGCGCGATGAGATACGACGCGACGCGGCGAATGCCCGGCATGTGCAACTGCTCCAGGGCACTTGGCATGGTGTGTCAGGTTTCCGAGGCCGCAAGGGACAGCGCCAGGTCGAGCCTGTCCACCAGCAGGTCCACGTGGTCTCTGGAGAACGGCAGGGGCGGCCGGACCTTGATCACGTTGCCGTGCCGTCCGGTGACGCCGATCAGGACGCCGTGCTCGCGCAGGGCTTCCGCTACGGCCAGGGCCGCGTTGCGCGCCGGTTCCTTGCTGCCGCGGTCCACGACGAGTTCGAGCCCCATGAAAAGGCCGCGGCCGCGCACGTCGCCGATCAGCTGGTGCTGCTGCTGCAACGCCAGCAACCCCGCGCGCAGACAGGGCGACACATTGGCCACGTGCTCCCGCAGGGCTTCGTCCTCGAGGACGTCGAGCACGGCATTGCCCGCCGCCGCGGACACGGGGTTGCCCCCGAAGGTATTGAAATAGAGATTGCGCCTGCTGAACTGCTCGAGAATCTCCCTGCGAGTGACGACCGCGCCGACCGGATGTCCGGCCGCTATCGGCTTGCCGAGGGTGACGATGTCCGGCACGACGCCGTAGTGTTCGAAGCCCCACATCGTTCCGGTGCGGGCGAACCCGGCCTGCACCTCATCGGCGATGCACAGGCCGCCGGCGGACCGCACGCGGCGGTAGACGTCCGCGAAGTAGTCCTGCGGCGCCTCCAGGGTGCCCTGGGAATCAAAGATGCTGTCGCAGAGAAAGGCTGCCAGACCGCTGCCGCCGTCTGTCAGTCGGTCGATCGCGTCACCGACCAGCGAGGCATACCGCGACCCCGCCAGCCTGTCAGGCCCGAACGGTCCGCGATACGTATTCGGCGGCTCGGCTGCGGCGACGTAGGCCGGCCGCGACGCGGGCGTACTGGTACACGTGGAAAGCTCGTTCGTCAGGCCGGAGTTGCCGTGGTAGGAATTCTCCATGACGACCGCGCCCGTCCGTCCGGTGACGGATCGAGCGATGCGCATGGCCAGTTCATTGGCCTCGCTTCCGGTGCAGACGAACAGGCAGACGTCGAGGCTCCCCGGGAACGTCCGGGCGAGGCGCTCGGCGTAAGTCACGACACCTTCGTGCAGGTAGCGGGTGTGTGTGTTGAGGAGCCGAGCCTGCCGGCAGATGGCCTCGACCACTCGCGGATGGCAGTGCCCGACGCTGGCGACGTTGTTATAGCAGTCGAGGTACTGGCGGCCATCCTGGTCGTACAGCCAGACCCCTTCCCCCCGCACGATGTGCACCGGGTTGCGATAGAAGAGCATCGAGCCGCCCACGTGCGCTTCGCGCCGGAGAATGAGCTCGCGATTGAGTGCGTTGCCGGCCAGCCCGGTGCTGCCCAGTGCGGCGGGACCCGGCCGTTCCGACGGGTCGTCGCTCACAGGTTCCCGCTCATCCGCCATCGCCAGGCGGGCTGGCCGCGAGGAATTCGTCCACCATCTTCATGACTCCTTCCAGCACGACCGGGCCGAGCGTCCTGGCGGTGTCGGTCTCGCTTCGGGTGTGGATCCAGCCCAGGTAGGCAAGACCGCGCATGAGCAGGAACAGCGGCAGTCGCTGCTCGAATTCCGGCGGGAGCGCGCGCACCTGCTGATAGCCCGAGGTCATCGCTTCGAGCAGTCCGTCGAAATGTTCCTCGCCTGACGCGAAGAACAGGGCGGTGGCGAAATCGAACAGATACCAGCCGAAACCGCCGTCATCGAAATCGATGACGCGCACGGTGCCATCGGCATCGACAAGGAAGTTTTCAGGCAGGGTGTCGGCGTGGATCAGTCCGTAACGGTCCTTGCCCTGGCCGTACGCCCGAAGCTCCGATCTCGCCTTGTCCCGCGCCGCAAGGACGCGCGCGCGTTGCGCATCGTCGAGCAGCCGGAGTTCCCAGAAGCGTCCCCACCACGGCTGCTCGCCCAGCAACCCGGCCTCGTCCCAGGCGTGGCGCGAGAATCCCGGGGGCAACTCCCAGCGACTGGAAAAGTCGTGCATGCCGGCCACGAGCTGGCCGATCAAGCGGTAGTTCTTGCGCGCCGCGGCCAGGTCCCCGAGGCCCGCCTCGATGGATCCGATGTCGTTCCCGTCGACCCAGGCCAATACGTCCACCTGGCGGGGTTCGGGGACGGCAGGCACGGAGACCGTCTTGCACAGATCTCCGTCCAGTGCCGGAATGACCGCCGGCGTGTGCACCCCGAATGCGTCGAGCGCCCCCATCCACTGCAACTCGGAACGCAGTTCGGCGTCCGAATGATAGCCAGCGCGGTGGACGCGCATCACGGCGCGCGTGCCATCGGCGCACTGCAGGCTGAACACCGCGTTCTCGCGCTGCTTGATGATGGAGGCACGGGCGCCGGACATGCCCCAGAGCGGCAAGGCTGCTTCGACCAGCCGCTGGAACGACGGTGTCTTGCCGGCATCGTCCAGCGCATAGAAATTGCTCACGGGTGCTCCTTGCCTCGGGCAGCGGCGCGTGTCGGGCGTTCCGTCGACTACCAGTGATAGTCGACCGAGAACGATGCCCACCGCGGCCGGACATACACGTCCTGACGCACGCCAATGGCGTCACCGAGATCAAAGGAGTAGGCGATGACCGCCTCGTCCGTGACGTTCTGGACCGCGCCCGCAACCGTCCAGCGGCGGTCGTCGCTCGTCCAGGCCACCCTCACGTTGCCCAGCGTATAGGAACCTTGCTCCATCGCCGGGCTCCCCAGCGGGTCGAAGTGCTGGCTGCCCACGTAGTTCATGTCCGCCTGCAGCGACATTTCGCCGCCCCAGGGCACCGCGAATCCATAACGAACGAGCCCGTTGAGGCTCCAGTGCGGCGCGAGCGGCATCGGCCGGTCCTTGACCGTGGTGACGCCGCCCACCAGCGCGCCCTTGTCCGCCACGTCTTCCACGACGGCGTCCAGATAGGATGCGCCCAGGACGATGTCCCAACCGTCCGCCGGTGACGCGGCGAGTTCCAGCTCACCACCCTTGACGTTGGCGTCGTTGTTGAAGAGATAGTTGGTGAGTGTCTGGCCGTCGAACAGGAAGGCCTGGTAATCGGTGTAGTCGTAGTAGAACACCGCGCCATTCAGCCTTGCCGCCCCGCCCAGGATGGTCGACTTGAATCCGGTCTCGTAACTGGTGAGTTCTTCCTGGCCGACCGGCACACGGGTCGGGTCGAACAGCCCGTCCGCGTCGGTGGGGGCGAAGAATCCGAGGTTGAAAGTACCGCCCTTGAACGCATTGGAAGTGGACGCGTAGAGCAGCAGGTCTGCGGAGGGCTTCCAGTTCAGGCGCGCAAGGTAGGAAACGTTGTCCTTGTCGAACTTCGCCAGGTCGCCCACGGCGGCCTGGTTGAACACGGCGCTGTCGACCACGCCCACCCCCGGGACGACCGTGTCCCAGATGGTTTCCATGTGCTTGTTCTCCTGCGTGTAGCGCAGGCCCGCCACGGCGGTCCAGTCCGGGGCGATGTCGTATTCATACTGCCCGAAGGCCGCCCAGGTGTCGGTATCCATGTCCCAGCTGACATCCTGGACGATGCCGAAAACGGGCACGTCGCCGACCTGCTTGCCGCGGTTCTTGTAGCTCATGTAGTAGAGGCCGCCGACCCAGCGGGACCGGTTGCCGTCGCCCTGCAGGCGCAGTTCCTGCGTGATCTCTTCGCCCCGCGGCTTGAAGGTGGTGTTGAACACGTCGACGGGGGACGCGTCGGGATCCTGGGAGAAATCCTTGTCGAGCTTTTCGAAGCCGGTGATGGACGTCAGCGTCATGTCGGCGACGTCCCATTCGACCCGCAGCAGGCCTGACTGCACCTTGCTGTTCAGGCTGCCCCGACGGTTTGGTTCCACCGATCGCGGGTCGCGGTTGTCGTTGGAGTAACCGAAGAAGTCCGTCGGCGCTTCGACGGAAAGGCCCGTGACCGGGTCTGGCGCCAGGCCCTGGTGCGCGTAGGGGTTGCCGCCGTCGTTGTCGTTTTCACCGGCTTCCAGTTTCAGCAGCACGGACAGCCCCTGCGCGGGCTCGAACAGCATCTGACCGCGAACCCCCCACAGGTTGAGGGCATTGCCGTCCTTGCCGCCCGGGTACAGGTTCTTGTTGATGCCGTCGTGTCCGCTGTAGATGGCCGAGAGGCGTGCGGAGACCGTATCCGTGATCCCGCCGCCAACGGCGCCCTCGGCTTTCAACTCGCCGAACTGCCCGGCGGTCAGTGCCGCATAGCCTTGGTTCTGCTGGGTAGGCCTTGCCGTGATGTAGTGCACCAGGCCGCCGGTTGCGTTGCGCCCGAACAGCGTGCCCTGCGGACCGCGCAACACCTCGGCCCGGTCCAGGTCGAACAGCTGGAAGTCGAGACCCGACAGGTTCGCCTTGTAGAACTCGTCGACGTACACGGCGGAAGGGCTCTCGTTGTGCTCCGAGTAGTCCATGAGGCCGACGCCGCGGATGCTCACCGTCGCGATGTTGCCCTCGCCGTTGTTCTGCGCCGTGATCAGGCCCGGGGTCTGGGCGGCGAGCTGGATGCTGCTCGCGAAACCGAGCTCCTTCATCTGGTCGCCGCTGAAGGCCGTCACCGAAATGGGCAGGTCCTGCACCGACTCACTGCGCTTCTGCGCCGTGACGATGACTTCCTCGAGCACTTCGGCCCGGACCGCCGTCGTGGCGAGCGCCAGTGAGACCGCGATTGCCAGCGGCATTGGCGTCGGTTCGCATTTCATGATCACCCTCCCGGATTGAAATCGGCGTGCTTCGTGTTTGCGTCTGGCCGCTCGCGCGTTGCGGCGCGGGATGGTCGCTGCCGGCTGCAACAGTGCGTGGCCCTGTTGTCTTCTCGCGCGCGACTCGGCATCGCGCGGCATGAACACTAGCAACGCGGCTGAACCGGCAGGGGTCGTTTCCGGAAAATACGCGGGTCATTAACGGCAACGACGGCGGGCCGGACGGGCGCTGCCGCGCGGCCCGTGCAGCGACGCGATGGCGACCGCGTCCTGCCGCGGGTGGCGTGACGTCCGCCCCGCCGTATTCCGTAAATGACCCATGGCGATGGCGGGACAGGACATAGACTCCGGCTGCTGCCACATCAGGCGAGGTCGCTCATGTCGAAACAGGACAACGGCAAACGCCCGGAACGCGGGCTGCAGAATCTCAACATCACGCGCCGGGACTTCGTCGGTGGCGCGTTGCTCGGCGGGGGAGCTTCGCTGCTGGGGATGGCGGCGCCGTCGATCGCGTGGGGCAACGCGCAGGCGGCTGCGCGCCCGAATTGGCCGCCGAGAGGACTCGGCCCGGAGTGGACCGGGCCCGGCGGCCTCGGCGACTACGCCCCGTCGAACGGCAACACCCACCACGTGGTCAACTCGGCGCACGCCATTGCGCAAGGCGCGTACAGCCCGCTGCCCGCAGATGCCGTCAGCACCGGTGAGATCTACGACGTCGTGGCGATCGGGGGCGGATTCGCCGGCCTGAGCACCGGCTATACCGTGATGAATGAAGGCCGGCACTCGTGCCTGATCCTGGACAACCACCCGATCTTCGGCGGGGAAGGCAAGATGAACATTCTTGCCGTGGACGGGTATCGCCTGTACGCGCCGCAGGGTTCCAACGACTTCCTGTTGCCGAATGAATTTTCCCGCCAGGTCGGTCTGCTGCACCCGTACTGGGACAAGCTGGGCCTGCCCAACCGGTTCGATTTCGTCAGTACGCACCCGCGGATCGAAGGCAGGATAAAAGTCGCAAGAGACAACTTCGGCCCGCAGATCCACCAGATGAGCGAGGCGACCCAGGCCCATTACTACTTCAGCGCGGACGGCAAGAGCGGACAGTGGGCGATGGACCCGTGGGGCACGGCGTTTCGTGATGCGCCGATTCCGGACGCGGAAAAAGCCGAACTCATGCGCTTCGTGTACCAGACCGAGGTGCCGCGGCAGGCGCCTGAGAAGGGCTGGGAAGCCTGGCTCGACACGATGTCCTACAAGGACTACATCGAGAAGATACTGGGCTACAGCCCGCAGATGACGCGCTTTGTCGACGACGTCGGCGCACTGGGCGCATTTGCATTCAGTGCCGAGGCGTATTCCGCCTACGGCGCCGCCCATTTCGTGTACCCGGGCACCGTCGGCTATTACGGCCTGCCGGGGCGCGAACTGCTGGAAAAGGTCGAATTCGGCACGTTCCCCGGCGGCAATGCCGGCATCGCGCGCTACTTCGTGAAGGCGATGTTCCCGACGGCGATCTCAGGCGGCTACAACTACACTGACATCCACGACGGCAAGCTCGATTTTTCGGTGTTCGACAAGCCAGGCAACCAGGTGCGGATGCGCCTGTCGTCGACCGGCGTGTACGTCAGGCACGATGGCGATCCGGCTACCGCAAAGACCCTCACCGTGGCTTACGAAAAGGGCGGCACCGTCTACACGGTCAAGGCCCGCTCGGTCGTCATGTGTGGAGGAGGCTGGGCCAACAAGCACATCCTGCAGGACCTGACCCCGGAAATCCGCAGTGCCTACGACCACTTCAATCACGGCCCCATGCTCACCGTGAACGTGGCGGTGCGCAACTGGCGTTTCCTCGAGAAACTCGGCGCGTCGGCGGTGCGCTGGTTCGGCGGTGAAATGGGGTTCTGGCTCAATGTCCGGCAGCCGATGAAGATGGACGGATCCACGATGCCGCTGGATCCCGACAAGCCGGTGGTGCTGTCCAATTACATCGCCTTCCCGTCACCCGGCTACGACGCGAAATCGCAGGGAATCATGGGCAGGGCGCGCCTGTTCTCCATGTCCTATGCGGACATCGAGGCATGGGTGGTGCGCCACTACACGCAGCTGTTCTCCGCCTACGGATTCGACGCGGAGCGCGACATCGCCGGCATCATCACCAATCGCTGGGGTCACGCCTACGTCTGCCCGGGACCGGGATTCTTCTTCGATCGCGATGGCGTGCGTTCGCCGATGAATACCGTCCAGGCGGGTTATGGCCGGGTCAGCTTCGGCCATTCCGAGACCGGCGGGCGGCAGATGTGGAGCGAAGCGGTCGAGCAGGGCCGCCGCGCGACGATGCAGGCGCTCGCAAAACTGTGACCGCCGGTGTCCGTCGACGTCGCGGCGGTGCATCGTCCGCCGGGCGTCGTGATCCGCGCCTTGGAAACGAGAAGCACTGACGGGGCCTTCACATGACTGTTCACGCCGGTCTGAACAACAGGTCGATTTTCGCCGCGTGCGTGATTTCCGCGGCTGGCGGCCTGGTATTCAACGCCTTCCCGCTGTTCCTCAGCTCGATTGCCCGGCAATACGGCTTGAACGACGAGGAACTCGGCCTGCTCGGGACCTACTATCTCGGCGCCGCTGCGCTCGTATCGCTGCTGGCGCCGCTGTGGATGCCGCGACTTCCCTGGCGCGGCACGGCAGCCGCAGGTTACGCGTGCATCGCCGTTGCTCTCGTGTGGATGGGCAATGCCGCGGCCGGCCAGATTCATTGGGTCATGGCACTGCTGGGGGCGGGCTCCATTGCGATATTCACCATCGCCCTTGGCATCCTTTCCGCCGCTGCCGACCCCAACCGCGCCTACGGCTTCAAGTTGACGGCCGAAATGGTGCTCGCCGGCGTGCTCATGCTCGTGATGACGGTCTTCGTCACCGCACGGTTCGGGTACCAGGGATTCATCTGGAGCGCGTTGCTTGCCTACGCCGTCACGGCGCCGGGCTTGCGGTGGGTCCCGCGCAACTTTCTCGGCGGCACGGGCGGAGCCGTCGGTGAGCCCGCGTCGTCCGGGGTCAATCTTCCGGCCATCCTGGCCTGCCTCGCCCTGTTCGTTCAATTTGGCGCGCTGGCGGGCTTGTGGGGCTTCATGGAGCGCATCGGCGCCGAGTCGGGCATCGACGGCGGCACGATCGGCACGGTCCTCACGCTGTCCCTGCTGACGGGACTGTGCGGCGCCTTGCTCGCGGCCGGCATGGGTGAGCGTTTTGGCCACCTCGTTCCCATTCTCGCGGCGATGAGTCTGGTCATCCTTGCCGGCGGCGTTCTGATGCTTGGCAGCGGCCCGGTTGCCTTCGGCATCTCGGCTTGCCTGATCAATGCATTGGTACAGTTCCTCGTGGTGTTTCAGATGGGACTGGTTACCGCGGTCGATGTGTCCGGGCGCTACACCGTGATCATCGCTTTCGTCTTGTGTCTTGGCGGCGCGGTCGGTCCGGGCGTGATGGGCGCCGCCATCGAAGCCAGGGGTTTCGACAGCGCTTATGCGCTGGCGATGATCGGGGCGGCGATCGCCATGGCGCTCACCGGCGCAGCCGTCAGGCTGGTTCCCGCACGGCGCGTCTGACCAGCCGGCCGTTGCCCGCGGCCTCCGGCAATACTCCGGCGCACCGCCTTCCACGTGGCGTCCGCGCGGCGGTTGTCCGCCATCGTGCGGATGCGGTGGCCCGGCGAATTTCCGTTAATGACCGGCAACGGTTCCGAAAGTAACCCGTCGCCGGAACCAGGTCGGACTAGATTCGAGCCTGGCCCGCGGTGCGCAGATGTGCGACCGCGCATGCGATCGAAGTCCATGGCACAGGTGAGGTCGTTGATGTCGAAACAGGATCACAGACGCCCCGGCAACGGGCTGCCGGAGAGGAGCATGACGCGCCGGGGCTTTACCGGCGGCGCGTTGCTGGGCATGGGGGCATCGTTGCTGGGGATGGCTGCGCCATCGGGCGCGCGGGGCGATGAGCCATCGCCGGCCCATGCGAATCCGCCGCGGCCGGGCAGCCCCACGGATTATCGCCAGGGCTCGATGCAGGCCGGCATCGTGCCCTACCACCCGCTGCAGGAAGATGGCTGGACCATCGTTGCCGGTTCGCCGGTGCAGAGCGTGCGCATGGATCACGGCTCGTTCGAAACGGGTCCCCTGGTCGGCATCTGGGCCTGCACGGTCGGCGTCATCGAAATGCCGGAGTTGCCGTACAACGAATTCGTCACGGTGTATCGCGGCAGGGTGATTGCCACGCTCGACGATGCGGCACCGGTTGAACTGAAGCCGGGCGACAGCTTCTACGTGCCGCGCGGTTCGCGGATTCGCTGGGACGTGCAGGAAGACGTCGCCAAGTACGTGCTGATCGCCGGCACCTGCCCCGTCGTGGGCTGATCCGGCGCCTGCGACGTCCGCGGCCACCTGCCCGGCGGCACCGATGGCGTGAATCGGTGCCACCGGCAGGTTTCGCTGCGCCCGCGCCGGTCCGTTCCGCGGTGTCGTATTCGGAAATGAGGTGATCTATATTCCAGTGGCCGTGAGGTCACTTGCGGTTTCCTCCATCCCACGACCGGAGCGCCGCGGAGCCATGTCGAGGCGGGCAGCGAACAGCACTGGCGGGAGCGCCGATCTCAGGACCGTGCCCGCAATCAACGTCCTGTTGATGCGCGAGGCACTGCTGGCGGAAGGAGTCAGCGAGGCCGAACTGCTGCGGGGAACCGGAATCTCCGCGAAACACATCCAGAACAACGATTCCCTGCTCACATTCGACCAGGTGATTGCGTTCACGGAGCGTGCCGCCCGGCTCACCAGGAAGCCCGGCCTGGGCCTGCGCATAGGGCGTGCCGAGTCGCCCGCCGACTGGGGCACCCTGGGTTACGCGATGCTCAGTTGCACGAACATCGGCGAAGTGATCAATGCCATCCTGCGCTTTCATCCCACCGCCGGCAGCATGGTGGACGTGCTGTTCTTCGAAGACGAAGACCTGGGCGTGCTCGAGCTGATTCCCGTTCGATCGCTGCGTGGCGCGCTGCCCTGCGTCATGGAGGAACACATGAGCGCAACTCACGCCGCGCTCGAAATGCTGGCGGGCCGGCGCATGCCGCTGGTGCGGGTCGACCTGAGCTACAACAGCCCCGCCTATCACCGGCAGTACCAGGCCCTGTTCGGGTGCCCGGTCCACTTCGGGGAGTCGAAGAACCAGCTGGTGTTCCGGGCGGGCTTTCTTGCAGCGCCGGTCGTCAGGTCGAACAAGTTCAACGCAAAAATGGCGCGTCAGATCTGCTCCGAGCAACTGGCCAGACAGACCGGCGTGGCGGATTTCGTGCAGCAGGTGCGCTATCTGATACTGCTCCAGGGCGGCGACTTCCCCGACATGGAAAGCGTCAGCGAACGCCTGCAAGTCACTTCCCGCACTCTCCGCAATCGGCTCGGGCGGTACGGCACCTCGTTCCAGGCACTGCTCGACGACGCGCGGAAGCAGCTGGCGGTCAGCTACCTGCAGTCATCGCGCATGAACGTAGACGAAGTCGCCATGCTGGTGGGATTCAGCGACACGAGCAATTTCCGCCGCGCGTTCAAGAAGTGGACTGGCAAGCAGCCGCGTGACTTCAGGTGAAGCTGCGCAGCGGTGCCCGCCAGGCTGCCCGGCCGGAGCCGCTTTGCCGCCGCGCCGACACGGCGCGTGACCTGGTGCCGGGGGGCGGCCTCTCCCCGCCGATCCCGCCGACCGTCCTGCGCAGCATGTCCTTGCCAGCGACCCGAGACCGCCGGAAAGCGCGCAGATGACGGCGTTCTTCGCAGCGGTCGCCGAGTTGACGGTCACCGTCTTTCTCCTCTCGAGCATGTCCGAGATCGGCCTGGGGCTGCGGCTGCAGCAGATCGTCGAGCCACTGCGAAACACCCGGCGGGTAGCGATGGCGCTGCTCGCCAATTTCGTCATCGCGCCCTTGCTGGCTCTGGAGGTTGCGCGGCTGCTCCGGCTGGACGCGCCGTTTGCGCAGGGCCTGCTGTTGCTCGGCCTGGCCGCGGGTGCGCCCTTCATGCCGAAGATCGCCGGCATCGCGAAGGGCGACCTCGCCTTCGCGACCGGGCTGCTCGTGATGCTGATGGTCTGCACGATCGCCAGCCTGCCGCTGGCCCTGCCGCTGTTGATCGAGGGGACGCAGGTCAACCCGTGGAAGATCGTCCGCCTGCTCGTCCTGCTGATCCTGCTGCCCCTGGTCGCCGGCCTGATCGTCAGGGCGCGCGCAGCCGCTCTCGCCGAGCGTCTGGCGGTCGTGCTCCGGCGGGTGTCCAGCCTCACCTTGCTGGCCGCGGTCGTGCTCGTCGTGTCCCTGCATGTCGACAGCCTGCTGAGTGTCTTCGGCACCGGCGCGATCTATGCGGGCCTCCTGTTTGTATTTCTGTCGTCGCTGTCCGGGTGGCTTCTCGGTGGCCGGCACGCGGCGCAACGGACGGTCATGGGCCTCGGCACGGGATTCCGCAGCTTTCCCGCCGCGCTGATCGTGAGCCTCCAGAGCTTCGAGGATCCGAACGTGTCGGTGATGGTCATCATGACCACGCTGGCTGCGCTCGTCTTCCTGCTGCCCGCCGCGTGGTGGATGGGGACGCGCCATCCCTGACAAGGATGCTGCGCTGCGAGCAGTGCGACGCTGCTGCGCTCACGCAGGCGCTCGGCGTGGTGTACCGCACGATCCGAGCCTTCCTGTTTGTGTAGGATGGGCCGGCGGGGCAGCATTCCAGCACAGGGGCGAGAGATGAAAGCCAGTGGCAAG
>Ga0224500_10000749_pt1 | contig 20963 bp, 17 predicted proteins | sample SF_Oct11_sed_USG_FD_168126 | JGI IMG/M metagenome (GOLD analysis project Ga0224500, IMG submission 168126) | Sediment microbial communities from San Francisco Bay, California, United States - SF_Oct11_sed_USGS_4_1 | ecosystem: Environmental > Aquatic > Marine > Sediment | place: USA: California... | reverse complement strand
TGGCATGTTGAAAGCGCAACTGAGCCTCGGCATCACCAGCCTCGTGCAAGCGGAGGATACGATTGGCCATTACCCGGAATGGGAACGCATTTACGCCAGCCATAGCGGCGACTTACCGCGGGCGGCGGTGCAGGTTGCCTGGGAAGGCAGTGACGTGATGGCGCAGTTCGGCCGAAAGAGCGGCGATGGAGACGAATTCCTGAAAGTCGGGGCAGTCAAGATCTTTGTTGACGGCGGATTTACCGGTCCGGCGGCTTTCACGAAAGAACCGTACCGTGGCGAGAGCGAGTACCGCGGCATGTTGAATATGAGTATCGAGGCGCTGCGCCGGATTATTCGCGAGGCACACAGCGCCGGCTGGCAGCTCGGCATTCATGCCATTGGCGACGCTGCGATCGAACTGACGGTCGATGAGCTGGTAGATGCACTGCAGGCATTGCCGCGGCCCGACCATCGTCATTACCTGAATCACTTCACGGTCATGCCTTCCGCTGACACGATGGATGCCATGGCAGCCAGCGGAATAGCCATCACACAGCAGCCCAATTTCACTTACACGCTCGAGGGCCGCTACGTCGAGTATCTCGACGGTGATCGCCTGCAGCACAATAATCCGCTGCGCACACCGATGCAGCACGGTATCCATGTCGCGATCTCCAGCGATATCCTGCCGATCGGCCCGATGACCGGTATCTATGCGGCAGTGACGCGCAAGGGAATGTCCGGCAAAGTGTTCGGTGCCGACGAGAAACTCACGGTTAACGAGGCGTTGCGTGCGTATACATCGCTTGGCGCCTGGCTGACAAACGAAGAAGACCGGAAAGGAACGATTGAAACCGGCAAATTCGCCGACCTCGTGGTTCTCGATCAGGACATCCTTAACGTCGATCCGGATCACATCATGAACATCAACGTGGTCCAGACATGGCTGGGCGGTAAACTGGTCTACCAGCGCGAATGAAAACGAGAAACACTATCAATCGTCGGGACTTTCTCAACGGTGTTGCACTGAGCGTTGCAGCCGGTGGTTCTCTTTCGCCGCTGGAATTGCTGGCAAAAATGCGAGGTGTTGATGTTTATCCGCCCGCGCTGACCGGCATGCGCGGCAGCCACGCCGGTTCCTTCGAAGTGGCGCATGCGGTCGCCTGGGCGGGCACACAATTTGCACGCCCGAGAAAACAGGCCGACGGAACCTACGACCTGGTCGTCGTGGGAGGAGGGATCTCCGGTTTGGCCGCCGCGTTTTTCTATCGGCAACGGGCTGGCAAAGGTGCAAGGATCCTGGTGCTCGACAACCACGACGACTTTGGCGGTCATGCGAAACGCAACGAGTTCGAGGTCGACGGAAAAAAACTGATTTGCTACGGCGGCAGCCAGACGATCGACACCCCGGGACATTACTCCGGCGCCGCGAGCCGGCTGTTGAAGGATGTCGGTATCGACACGGAACGATTCTACGATTACTACGACCAGGAATATTTTTCGAAGCGCCACCTGGGCCGCGGTTTGTATTTCAGCAAGGGTGAATACGGCCAGGATGTGACTGCGCCGGATGCCATTCGCGGCTTTTTCGCGGAAGGTACTGACAACATCGACCAGGCTGTCGATCTTTATCCGATCTCGGCGGGATCGAAATACGCATTGAAGCGATTGTTGAGCGCGAGGTCGAATTACCTGTCGGACCTCGGTCGCGACGAAAGGATCGCATTGCTGCGGCGCATCAGCTACACGGTATTCCTGCGGGAATACGCGGGCATACCGAAGGAAGTTACCGACATGTTCCGCGACAGCATTCGCGGATTCTGGGGCGTTGGCTGGGATTCGCTGTCGGCGCTCGAAGGCTATCGCCTTGGCATGCCGGGGACGCTTTACCTGGAGATCGGCGAACTGGAAAACGAACCGCCGGGTCGGGACGAGCCTTACATCTTTCATTTTCCGGACGGCAACGCCGGTGTTGCGCGAGCGCTGGTGCGACAACTGATACCGAGGTCACTACCGGGGAGATCAATGGAGGATCTCGTACTCGCCCGGGCGGACTACGATCTGCTGGATCGAAAGTCGTCCAAAGTCCGTATACGCTTGAATAGCACCGCGGTGGATGTTCGCCATGCGGACGACAGAAAAACCGTCGACGTGACCTATGTGCAAAACGGGGAAACGTTCCGCGTGCGCGGCAAACATGCGGTGATGGCATGCTACAACAACATCGTTCCGCATATCTGCCCGGAAGTGCCCGAGGCACAGCGCGAGGCGATCGCCTTTGCTTCGAAGGTACCGCTGGTCTACATCAGTATCGCATTGCGTAACTGGCAGGCCTTCGCCAAGCTCGGTTATAACAGCATCACGATTCCGAAACCGGACCTGATGCATTCCTTTGTCATGGATTTTCCGGTCAGCATGGGCGGTTACAATTATACGCAGAATCCCGACGAGCCTTCCGTCATACATGGAACCTACGTTCCTGCGTTTCCGGACGAGGGTTTGTCGTCACGCGAACAACACAGGCGCGGGCGCAGGCTGCTCTATGAAATGAGTTACGATGAATTCGAGCGCCGTATCGTAAACCAGATGAGCGGCGCACTTGCCCCGGGCGGCTTCGACCCCGATCGCGACATTGCGGCGATTACCGTTAATCGCTGGCCGCACGGATATGCCTACGAGTACAACGAGTTGAGCGATCCCCCGGGTATGAGCCGCAAGGACGGCCCGCACATTGCGGGACGCGCAAGAATCGGCCGCATTTCCATCGCGAATTCGGATGCGGAAGCGTACGCCTACGTCAATGGCGCAATCGATGCTGCGGATCGTGCAGTCAACGAACAGCTGGCGGCGTCGTAGCACGTGCAGGACCTCGGCATCGTCTCGCTGTTCCCGACCCTGCTGGTTTTCATACTTGCCATCGTAACGCGGCGGCCTATCGAGTCGCTCATTGCGGGTGCGCTGGTCGGTCTCGGTATCGTGCACGGTAGCGGCCTGGTCACGGGCTTTGCCGATACAACCCTTCGCGTACTGACTGACGAGGACGTCGCCTGGGTAATCCTCGTTTGCGGCTTCATGGGAAGTGTTATCGCATTGCTGATCCGCACCGGCGCAACCAAGGCCTTCACCGCCAAGATGACGTCGATGGTGCGCTCGCAGAAAAGCGCTCTGTATATGACCTGGGTGCTGGGCATTTTCATGTTCGTCGACGATTACCTGAACTCACTCGCGGTCGGCTCGTCGATGCGCGAATTGACCGACAAGTACAAGGTCTCGCGGGAAAAGCTGGCCTACATCGTCGATTCGACTGCCGCGCCTGTCAGTGTAATCATCCCGTTTTCCACCTGGGGCGCGTTCTTCGGCGGACTGCTCGTTGCCAACGGCGTTGCCGAGGAAGGGCAGGGACTGAACGTCTACATCAGCGCCATTCCCTACATGTTGTACGCTTGGGTCGCGATCTTCATTGTGCCGGCGGTAATTTCCGGCTGGATACCGTCGCTCGGCCCGATGCGCAAGGCGGAGGAGCGCGCGCAGACCACGGGAGTAACCGTGCCGCCGGGCGCTGAGCATGTTGAGAAGGCCAACAAGCTGATACAGCCCAAGGCTGGCGTCACCCCGCGTATCTCGATGTTCGTCATCCCGATGCTGGCGCTGGTATTGCTGACGCTGTATTTCGACAAGGATTTCCTCAAAGGCGTTTACGTTACGCTGGCTGGCACGCTGGTCGCGATCCTCGGTCTCAGGATGCTCGATATGAACGACACCTTCGATACGGTGATCGACGGATTCAAGACCATGATCGAGCCGCTTGCGGTGCTGGTTGCCGCTTTCATATTGAAAGACGTGAATGACGCGCTCGGCTTGCCGGCCTATGTGGTGCAGACCATGCAGCCGTTCCTGACGCCCGACCTGCTGCCGCTGATCGTTTTCCTGACAATGGGGCTCGTATCGTTCACGACCGGATCGAACTGGGGTGTTTTTGTCATCATTATTCCGATCGTGACGACGCTGGCGAACAATCTCGGCGCGGACATGACCATCGTGATCGGCGCAACGCTGTCGGCGAGCACTTTCGGCAGCCACGCCTGTTTTTACTCGGACGCGACTGTTCTGACCGCCCAGGCAACCGGAACGACATCGATGCAGCATGCGTTGACGCAGCTACCGTATGCTCTGATCGGCGCGCTGATTACGGCCGCGGGCTACCTCTTGATTGCTTATTTGTAAACTACAACACGACGAGGAGAGTTGGATATGAAAAAGATTTTGCTAGCGGCCGCTGTGCTTGCTGTAGCCGGGATTGCCGTGTCGGCACATCACGAGACCGTACTGCCCGCCAAGATCAGCAAGGAAGAAATTGCCGGCAGGATTTTCGAACGGCCGGACATGACGGAAACGACGCATGGCAGCAATACGACCCTGGATGTCACGACCCTGCTCAGCAGCGACAAGAAATTTGCCTCCGGCATGTACCGCTCCGGCAAAGTTCGCGCGGAGATCACCGAGCCTTACGGCGTCGATGAATTCATGTACTTCATTGAGGGTGGTGTGACGCTGACCTCGAGCGATGGCAGCAAGCAGGTCATCGATGCTGGCGAGGCGGTGACCATTCCGAAAGAATGGACCGGCATATGGGATACCGACGGCTACACCAAGATCTGGGTTATCTATTCCGAGGACGGTTCGGGGCTTTAGAAGTTAATTACAGGAAGGGGTGAAGGCATGAGTAAGTTCACACGCAGACGATTTCTGGGTACTTCGATGGTGGCGCCAGTCGGACTCGGCCTTGCGTCCTCGCCTGCGCGTGCCGAAAGTGCGTTGGGCGATGCCGACATGATCGTGACCGGCGGACGGGTTCTGACCATGGATTCCTACGAACCGCTGGCCGAGGCGCTCGCAGTACGCGGCAGCTTTATTCTGGCAGTCGGGTCGAACGACGATATTCGCAATCTGGCCGGATCGAGTACCAAACGGATCGACGCACGTGGCATGACGATTACACCCGGATTCATCGATGCCCACAGCCATCCCCTGTTCGCCGAAGAGGCGCTCGGTGTCAACGTCAACCTGCCTCGTATCGAGGACGTGAAACAGGCGCTGAAAGGGCAGGCGGCGAAAACTCCGCCGGGCCATTGGGTTCGCGGTGTCATGTACGACGACACGATCTTCGAGGAAGAACGGCCATTGACCCGCAAGGACATCGACGAGGCGGTTTCCGATCACCCTGTGTTCGTCGGGCACCGCGGGGGCCACACGGCAGTAGTCAACTCGAAAGGATTCGAGGTTGCGGGAGTCACAATCGATACGCCCGATCCGGTCGGCGGCAAGTACTTTCGCGAGGACGGCGAATTCACCGGCAAGGTTGCGGAGCACGCGCTCGACGTTTTTCGCGCCGCCGGCACCTGGCCGCTAATGGATCGTCGCATGCGCCAGCAGTCCGCGAAAATCTCCTCGCTTAACATGGCGGCAGCCGGACTCACGTCGACCACCGATGCCTACGGCGCCTACGACGATTTCATCGCCTACCAGGACGCTCGCGATGCCGGCGAGCTGTTCTTCCGCTTGTCATTCATGCCCGGTGGCAACAGCGAAGTTTACGAGGGCCTGAAAACGGCCGGCGTGCGTTCCGGATTTGGCGATGACATGCTGCGCATCGGTGCCGTCAAATTCTCCGCCGACGGATCCGCTTCCGAAAGAACGATGAGCATGAGCACGCCTTACGAGGGGCGTCCGACCGATTTCGGTATCCTGACGATGACCCAGGAACAGATCGATGACGCCGTGGACGATGCCGTAGCGCACGGTTTTCGCATTGGCATTCACGCTAATGGCGATGTCGCCATCGACATGGTGCTGAATGCCTACGAGCGCGTTTTGAAAAACTACAGCGGCCCGAATCCGCGTCATCGCATCGAGCATTGTTCGCTGATCAACGACAGCTTGCTGGCGCGCATCAAGGCGGCGGGCGTCGTGCCGGCGCCGTTATATACCTACGCCTATTATCACGGCAACAAGTGGGTCGAATACGGTCCGGAGAAAATGCAGTCGATGTTCGCGCATCGAAGTTTTCTCGATGCGGGAATTCCCGTTGCGCCGGCTTCCGACTACACACCCGGTCCTTACGAGCCGATGATGGCGATCCAGAGCATGGTGACACGAAAAGATCAGCGCGGGCGCGTTTGGGGGCCGGATCAGCGCGTTACTGTGACCGAGGCTATGCGCATCTGCACGATGCACGGCGCGTATGCGTCGTTCGAAGAAGATATCAAGGGATCGCTCGTCCCGGGCAAGCTTGCGGACTTCGTGATCCTCGAGAAAGATCCGCACGACGTCGATCCCGACAGCATTATCAAGATCAAGGTGCTGCGCACCGTGCTCGGTGGCAGGACAGTCTACGAAGCGTAGCAATGGCTCGCCTGCACTGCAGGCTCCTACAAGGGCAATAGGCAATGGCTCGCCTGCGATGCAGGCTCCTACAAGGGCAATAGGCAATGGCTCGCCTGCACTGCAGGCTCCTACAAGGGCAATAGGCAATGGCTCGCCTGCGATGCAGGCTCCTACAAGGGCAATAGAATGACTGTAGGAGCCTGCATTGCAGGCGACCCGACGTAAAATCGACCGCGACTTGCGGACTTGCTTTGTAGCCTGCATTGCGGGCGACTTTTCAATCCAGGCTACAAACCCGAATTCGCTCGACGCTGTAACCTTTTCCGCCCGGCGGCGCTATAAGCCTGTAAATTCACCGCTTGCCTTACAGGACTCCGACATGAGCAGAACCTTCAAGATGTTGATTTCATTGATTTGTCTGGCGCCATTGCTGGCAAATGCCGAGATGCGCACGGGCGATTTGCCCGACGGCACCCGCTGGTATCTGCATGCGGACCTGAAACAGATGCGCGAGTCCGCGTCCGGGGGCGAGCTCTACGGCTGGATGAACTCAGAAATTTTCATGGAAATTTACGATGACGTCGGCATCGATATCAACAAGGAGGCGGACCGCATAACGGCATTTTCCAGTGTCGGCCGGGGAACCATCGTCGTGCTCGAGGGCAACATCAGCAAGGAAACCCAGGACAAGGTGCTGGCTCTTTCCGCGGCAGAAGCAAAATTCGATACGCGAATGCACAAAGGCAAGGCCTACTATCACCTGCAGGACATGAAGCGCGAGTGGCATGAGGACAGAAAGCGGCGCGATTCGAAAATCGCGTTTGACGGGCTCGATGATGAAGCCTTCTTCAGCTTTGCAGTCAAGAACAAGCTGATCGTTGCGTCGACCGCCGGGGAAATGCAGGCCATGCTGGATAGTGGCGGAAAGATTACAGGAAGCGCAGCGCATAGCGGAGCACTGTTCGTACTGACAGCGGACAAGACTTTCATGCAGGCAGGATTGAAGACCGATGATCTGGGCAATGACAGCGACGGATGGCAATCGAATATCATCCGCAATACGGAGCAGGTTGCACTGCTGGTGTCGGAGAGCAATGAGCAAATCGCCGTGGAAGCGCAGCTGGTGTCGACAGACCCGCAATTGGCGCAATCAATTGGCGGTATCGTCAACGGACTCATCAGCCTGCAGGCTTTCAATACGGAACTCGATCCGGAGATTCAAACGCTGATTCGGAACACCCGCGTCCAGGTGAAGGAAAAGGTGTTGTCGATCAGTACCGTTATCAGTTCCAAGACCATTGTCCAGGTATTGAAAAACTGATTATTGCCACGGAGATCCGGCAATACCGTGGCAACGGATGAGCAACTGGCTGAGGCGGCACAACGCGGGTCAGCCAAAGCGTTTGACGAACTGGTTGAACGCTACCAGGGTCGATTGCTGCGATTCCTGCTCGGCCGGTGCAACAGCCGAGCCGATGCAGAGGACGCAGTTCAGGATACGTTCGTAAATGTATTCAGGTATTTGCACAGTTACGATCCGCAACGGCGCTTCAGCACCTGGTTGTACCGAATCGCGCTGCGAAACGCCTCACGGCAACCGCAGCAGATGGCGTTGGATCCGGTGGAGCCGGTTGACAGCCGCGATCCGTTGGTGGAGTGCATCGAGAAGTCCGATCGGCAGAATCTCTGGCTCGTTGCCAAACGGGCACTGGCCGCAGAAGCGTATTCGGCACTCTGGTTACGGTATGTCGAGGACCTGCCGGTGAGGGACATTGCGCAGGCGATGGATCGCTCGCTGGCATGGACCAAGGTATCGCTGATGCGAAGCCGAAGGCGCCTGCAGACGGAAATGCGCAAGGGTTCCGTGGCTTCCGGAAGGAGCAAGTCTTATGAACAGGCATGACAACGACGAATTCGAGCGACGCCTCCTTGCGGATGCGAACGACATCCGGGCAGACGTGTCGCCGCAGCTTCGTGCCCGTATAAATGCATCAATTCGTTCGGCGGCCGAGCAGCGGACCGTGCCCGTTGCGCCTGGAACGAGGGAGTCGTTCTGGTGGGCGAGCAGCCTGACCGGAATTGCCGCGGCACTGCTGGTCATTGTGCTGATCAACTGGAATCGGGAACCCGTCCCGGAACCGGCAAGCGTGACCACAGTTACACCCGAAATCAGCGAAAGGCCGGGCTCCATTCCGCTGAAGGTAAAAACGGCCGATCTGACGGGCCCCCTCGAAGAGGAATTGCAGCATCTGCAATCCGATCTGGAAAAGGCTCGCGAGACGGTCGAACGCGATCTCCGGCTGACCTTCTAGCAAGCCGCCGGGCCACGTCGTTTAATTCGACAGCAATCAATAGCTTGTATGCCGGATACCATATCCTGAATCGACCGTCTCTAGTGGAAATCACTGACCGAATAATCTATCCTGCCTGCAGGCCGGGCAGCGCTGTCTACCGTTGAGATGTCCGGGCTCGTATCAGTTTGCTAAAACCAGAATCAGAAACAAACAGAACTAGACGGCTCACAGATATCGATCGGGGGAGGCGTCCTGCCAGGGATTGCGACAAGTAGAAGCAGATTGAATAGACCAAGCGTGCTGATCAAGAACATGACGGACGGCTCATCGGAAGCCGCTCAATTCTTCCGCAGAATTTCAAAGAAAAGGATGCGACAGGTATGCCTTTAGCAGTTGTATTGATCCTGTTGGTTGTGGGGTCCCTCGTGTTCCACTTCCTGAGTCCCTGGACGTTTACGCCACTGGCATCGAACTGGAGCCAGATCGACGACACCATAGACATTACGTTCTGGGTTACCGGATTCGTCTTCGTCGCAGTCAATATTTTCATGGCTTATGCGATCATCAAATACCGGGCGAAGAAGGGCGGGCGCGCCGTCTATGATCCGGAAAACAAGAAGCTCGAACTCTGGTTGACGGTATTTACGACCATCGGCGTTGCCGCGATGCTGGCGCCCGGTCTTTTCGTCTGGGCAAAGTTCGTCAACGTCCCGGACGGCGCAACTGAAGTCGAGGCGCTTGGCCAGCAGTGGCACTGGAGCTATCGACTGCCAGGTGAAGACGGCAAGTTCGGCAACGTCAACGCACGCCTGATCGGTGCAGACAATCCCTTCGGCATGGATCCGGCCGATCCGCTCGGCCTGGACGACGTGCTGGTTTCCAGCGCGGAACTGCACCTGCCGGTCGATGTGCCGGTGAAGATGCTGTTGCGCTCGAAGGACGTGTTGCACAATTTCACGGTCGCGCAGTTCCGCGTCAAGATGGACCTCGTGCCCGGAATGGAAACCTACATGTGGTTGACGCCGACCGAAATCGGTACCTATGAAGTCCTTTGCGAGGAACTTTGCGGCATCGCGCACTTTGCGATGCGTGGAGCCGTGGTCGTCGAGTCGCAGGCTGATTACGAAAAGTGGCTTGCAAGTAATCCGACCTGGGCCGAAACGCAAGCGGGCGTCCAGGGCAATGCAGCTGTCGGCGCGGCTCAGTACGCGGTCTGCGCTGCCTGTCACGGGCAACAGGGCGAGGGACTGCTGGCGCTCAATGCGCCGAAGATCGCCGGCCAGAGCGGCTGGTATCTGAAGAACCAGATTCACGCCTACAAGGACGGCTTGCGCGGTGTGCACGAGGACGACATCTACGGCAGGCAGATGGCCCCGATGGCGAACATACTGGCCAGCGACGAAGCAATCAGCAACGTCGTCGCACATATCCAGACCTTGCCGGACAAGGCGCCGCCCGCAACGATCGAAGGCAATCCGCAAGCCGGTGCGAAAACCTATGCCGTATGTGCTTATTGCCACGGCGGCAACGGGCAGGGCATCCAGGCGATGAATGCGCCGCGGCTTGCCGGCATGACCGATTGGTACCTCGCACGCCAATTGAATAATTTCAGGGACGGCGTCCGCGGTGCTCATCGTCGCGATTACTATGGCCTGCAGATGGGCCTGATCGGCGCGACGCTGAAAGACGACCAGAAAATTAACGATGTCATTGCATACATCAACACTTTGTAAGACAGCGTTGAACAAGACATCAACACAGTACAGACAGCACGAACAGTGACAAGGGGAGCCTGATGGCCTACGTTGCAATTGCCGATCGAGACCATGAGATCGAGCATCACGATCCGGATACGTTTATCACCAAGTACATCTGGAGCCAGGACCACAAGGTCATTGCAATCCAGTACAGCTTGATCGCCATTTTTGTGGGACTGATCGCGCTGGGGCTGTCCGTGATGATGCGCTTGCAGCTCGGTTTCCCCAACGACTTCTCGTTCATAACGCCCGAACACTACTACCAGTTCGTCACGATGCACGGAATGATCATGGTGATCTACCTTCTGACGGCGCTGTTTCTCGGTGGTTTCGGCAATTACCTGATCCCGCTCATGTGCGGCTCGCGCGACATGGTGTTCCCGTACATGAACATGCTGAGTGTCTGGGTGTACCTGCTGTCAGTCATCATCCTGTTGGCAAGCTTTTTCGTGCCGGGCGGCTCCACCGGCGCCGGCTGGACGCTGTATCCGCCGCAGGCCATCGCCGCAGGAACGCCGGGCGTCGACTGGGGCATCCTGCTGATGTTGCTGTCGCTGGCGGTGTTCATCGTTGCATTCACGATGGGTGGACTGAACTACGTTACGACGGTATTGCAAGCTCGCTGCAAGGGCATGACGTTGATGCGCATGCCGCTGTCGGTCTGGGGAATTTTCACTGCAACCGTACTCGGCCTGCTTGCATTTCCGGCGTTGCTGGTCAGCGCCATCATGATGATCCTGGACAAGACGGTGATGTCCAGTTTCTTCATGCCCGCGGCTTTGATCGCGGGTGAACAGTCGAGCCACACGGGAGGCAGCCCGGTCCTGTTCCAGCACCTGTTCTGGTTCTTCGGGCATCCGGAGGTTTACATTGTCGCGCTGCCGGCATTCGGTATCGTGTCCGATGTCCTGGCGACGCATGCACGTAAGAACATTTTCGGTTATCGCATGATGGTCTGGGCCATCCTGGCAATCGGCGGTTTGAGTTTCATCGTCTGGGCGCATCATATGTACGTCAGTGGCATGAATCCGTACTTCGGGTTCTTCTTCGCCACGACCACGCTGATAATCGCAGTTCCAACGGCGTTGAAAGTCTACAACTGGGTGCTGACCTTATGGCAAGGAAATATTCACCTGCGCGTGCCCATGCTCTTCGCCATCGGTTTCATATTCACGTTCATCCACGGCGGCTTGACGGGAATTTTCCTCGGCAACGTTGTGGTCGACCTGCCGTTGTCGGATACCTATTTCGTCGTGGCTCACTTCCATATGGTCATGGGTGTGTCGCCGGTGCTCGTCGTGTTCGCGGCGATTTATCACTGGTTCCCGAAGATTACCGGCAAGATGTTCGATGAACGTCTCGGCCGCTGGCACTTCTGGCTGACCTTCCTCGGTACCTACTCGATCTACCTGCCGATGCACTACCTCGGCTTCCTTGGCGTGCCACGGCGTTACTTTGCGATGGGCGATCCGTCATTCATGCCGGAGTCGGCGCATTCATTGAATACGGCTATCACGGTATCGGCAATAATCGTCGCAATGACGCAGATCCTGTTCTTCGTCAACATCATCAAGAGCCTGCGGAGCGGCGAGAAAGCCGGTCCAAACCCGTGGGGCGCGACCTCGCTCGAGTGGCTGACACCGGACACCCCGCCGAAGCACGGCAACTGGGGTCACCACCTGCCGGAGGTACACCGCTGGGCATACGATTACAGCGTGCCGGGCTACCCAGACGACTTTATTCCGCAAACCGTGCCCGCGGACAAGGCGCCAAGCGGTCGGGACCATGGCGTGAAGCACTAGTACCTGGCAATGACGATTACGCTCATCTTCCTGGCGGCGATCATGGCTACGGTCATCGGCTGGCTGTTGAAACAGACACTCAACACGCAACCGTGGATGGCCAGCGCGGCGGATGACGCTGTCTCCGGCCGTTCGCTGGATACGCACTCGAAGACCATTGCGTTGACGACCTTCCTGGCAGTCGCAACATCGCTGTTCGCGTTGTTCATCAGCGCTTACACGATGCGCATGCACATGGCGGATTGGAGCCCGCTTACCGAGCCAAACATGCTCTGGATCAATACCGGGCTGCTGGTGCTGGCGAGCATCGCCTATCAGCTGACGCGCAATGCGGCTGTCGCAGCGAAACAGTCGTTTTTGAAGCCCGGCCTCGCGATCTCCGGCCTGTTCACTTTGCTGTTTCTCGGCGGGCAGCTGCTCGCCTGGCAGGGACTGTATGCGTCCGGTCATTACATGACAAGCAATCCGGCCAACGCATTCTTTTATTTGTTGACGGCTGTCCACGGCCTGCACATTCTCGGCGGGCTCTATGTCTGGGCGCGCTCGACAATCAAAGTGTGGACCGGCGCTGAAGCAGACAGCGTCCGCCTGAGCATCGAACTATGCACTGTCTACTGGCACTACCTGTTGCTGGTGTGGCTGGTGTTGTTCGGTTTGTTATTGTCGACCTGAACAAGGATAGCGAGATATGTCAGAAGCAGTTCTGAATCCCGGTCTGAAGGGAGTCGCCAGCGACTTCGCCGGCGAGAAGCAGGCGTTCCACGTGCCTTGGGGCAAGGCCATGATGTGGATCTTCCTGCTTTCGGACACCTTCATTTTCAGCTGCTTCCTGATTTCCTACATGAAGGTGCGGATTTCGACCACTGACCCATGGCCGCTGCCCAGCGAAGTGTTCGCACTGTCATTTGGCGGCGATCCGATCCCGCTGATTCTTATCGCCATCATGACCTTCGTGCTGATTACCTCCAGCGGCACGATGGCCATGGCCGTGAACATGGGATACCGCAAGGATCGTACGAAGACTTTCTGGCTGATGGTGGCAACGGCTGCGCTCGGAGCCATGTTCGTCGGCATGCAGGCGTTCGAATGGACAAAGCTGATCGTCGACGAAGGTGTTCGTCCGTGGGGCAACCCGATGGGCGCCGCACAGTTCGGATCGAGCTTCTTCATGATTACGGGCTTCCATGGAATGCACGTGTCAGCCGGCGTCATCTATTTGCTGGTCGTCGCTTTCCGGGTCAGGAGCGGCTTTTACGAGAAGCGCGGCGGCAATTACGAAATCGTTGAAATCGCCGGCCTGTACTGGCATTTCGTCGATCTGGTCTGGGTATTCATTTTTGCCTTCTTCTATCTTTGGTAAAGTATTCGGGAGTCATCGCACATGGCGAGCCAGGAAGGACAACAACATCCGCTAAGTATTTACTTCTGGATCTGGGGGCTGCTGTTCGTCGTCAGCTTCTTTTCTTACATGGTCGACTACCTGCATCTGCAAGGAAATTTGCGCTGGACCCTGATCCTGATTTTCATGTTCGTAAAGGCAGGATTTATCGTCGCCATATTCATGCACATGAAATGGGAGCGGCTGGCGCTGAAGCTCGCGATCCTGTTGCCGCCAATAGCAATCCTGGTATTTATCGGCCTGATGGCGATCGAGGGTGACTACACTTTCCTGACTCGAATAGAGTTTTTCGGCGAAAGTGCCATGGTGCCGGAGTCGCCCCACCACTAACGAAAAAGGGGCCGGATACATTTTTTCTTACGGAAAAATGTATCCGGCCCCTTTTTCGTCGCCTGCGTTACAATGCCGGCATGGGCAGGGCGATTATTCTTGTACTGGATTCGTTCGGCATAGGCGCCACCGCCGATGCCGACAAGTTCGGCGATGTCGGTGCCAATACGCTGGGCCATATCGCCGCGCAGCGCGCTGCCAAGAAACCCCTCAAGTTGCCGAACCTTGCCAGGCTGGGCCTTTTGCACGCCGCGGAAGAGAGCAGCGGCGAATTCCCGCAAGGCTGCAGCCGCGACACCGAAATCATCGGCGCATACGGCTTTGCCCGGGAGCTCAGCAGTGGCAAGGATACGCCAAGCGGTCACTGGGAGATCGCAGGTGTGCCGGTGCTGTTCGATTGGGGATACTTCAGCAAAAAGACGAACACATTCCCGCCGGAACTACTCGACAAGCTTAAAGCTCGCGCCGATCTGCCGGGCGTGCTTGGAAACTGCCATTCGTCGGGTACAACGATCATCGCCGAGCTGGGTGAAGAACACATGCGAACGGGAAAGCCCATCGTTTACACGTCCGCAGACAGTGTTTTCCAGATCGCGTGCCACGAACAGACATTCGGTCTCGAGCGGCTGTACAAGCTTTGCGATACCGCGCGTGAACTCGTCGACGACTACAACATAGGTCGTGTTATTGCCCGGCCCTTTGTCGGCAATAACGCTTCGGATTTTGTCCGAACCGGAAACCGGCGTGATCTGACGGTGCCCCCGCCGTCCGATACGCTGCTGGATCGGCTGGTTGCCAGTGGCGGCGAAGTGATCAGCGTCGGAAAGATCGCCGACATATTCGCGCACCGGGGCATCAGCAAGAAAGTGAAGGCCACCGGCAATGCCGCGTTGTTCGATGCTACGCTCGAAGCGCTTCGCAATGCGGGAGATCGTTCGATCGTCTTCACCAACTTCGTCGATTTCGACATGCTGTACGGGCATCGCAGGGATGTGGAAGGCTACGCCAAGGCACTGGAGTACCTGGACCGACGATTGCCGGAGCTGATCGAGTTGATGTCAGACGACGATGTGCTGATCCTTTGCGCCGACCACGGTTGTGACCCGACCTGGCCGGGCAGCGATCACACACGGGAGCATATTCCTGTCCTGGCCTACGGCGCGGGCGTGAGTCCGGGATCCATGGGCATGCGTGAGACATTTGCTGATATCGGCCAGAGCCTCGCGGGTTTCTTCGGCCTGCCGCCATTGGAATACGGAAAGAGCTTTCTGCACTAGTCGACTGACGCGCCTTGCGCAGCCATCCTCGTCGTTAGAATTCTGTCACATGGCCGACGCCCGGCACTCGACCGGCGCCGTTCCCGGAAAACTCCAGCGTGGATTTTCCGAATCGATGAACTCATCCGCATTCAAGGTGCCGCCGCGATCGCGCATCCACGCAACGATAACGTCGCGCATCAACGGACCGTCGTTGCCTGTGTCGAATCCTTCCGCCGGCATAATCGGTGTGAACACGACATCGCCGCCGGTTGTCAGGAAATCGTTGCTGACAACAAGCAATCGTTCATCATCACCGATCTCCCGGCCGGTCCTGTCAATCATGCTGACGATCAGCCCGTCATCATCGCAGTTGGCGATCACGCGGATGCCGCTGACATTGCCGCGACGAACGGGGCCTTCGATCTGGTTGGCAACAACCGCTCGCAGCTCTGCGCCGGTAAGCGCAATCTGGACGATGCGATTATCAAAAGGAAACATTTCGTAAACGCTGCCGTAGGTCAGCTCGCCGGCGGGCAGGTCTGCGCGAATACCGCCCAGTGTGTTGTGAATGGCGACGTCGGCCTGCGGATCGGATGCCAGCATGATGTCCGTCAGCAGGTTGCCTATCGCTGATGCGGGGTCCGGTTGCCGGGTAAACGGTGTTTCGAGGACCGGCCCGAGCTTTTCTGCCTTGAGTGCGGCCGCTGATTCGATTGCGGGCTCGATTATCCTTGCAATCCGCGCGTCCGGAATCACTGGCTTTCCTTCGTAGCTCGCGAGGATTGACTTGCCGGCGACGGCAGCAGGTTCGCAGTGCCCCGACTCCGTGTCGACGTAGCGACATATCCTGGTCGGTGCAAGAATCCGGCGCCCCAGCACCCCATCGCCAGCGATCCGGAAATCCACGCGACCGAAAAAGTTGCCGCCGGACCACGATGAAATGACCGCTATTCCGTTCACTTCGTGTGCCATGCCCTTGTGAACATGACCACCGATGATCAGGTCGACGGTTTGCGCCGGCAGTGCGCGGGCGACAGCGAAAATCTCCGAGTCCGGATCACAGCTGCCGAGGTCTGCAGGATCTTCAAAGCTGCCGCAGTCGCCGCCGGCATGGGCAGTCACAATGATCATGTCGGCGCCAGCCGCCCTGAGTTTTGCGGCTTCGGCGACTATGGTTTCAGCGAGGCCGGCGATGCGCAGGCCAAGCACATTGGCAGAGAGCGTGGTGCGCAATGTATTCCGGCTGGTGAGACCGATAATGCCGACGTCAATTCCCGCAACCGCGACCACAACCGACGGCTTGACGTTCGGCCAGAATACCGCAGCGCCCGTCGCTTCATCGATCAGATTTGCTGCGAGCAGTGGAAAATTCGCCTCGCCGGCGCGGGCTTTGAGGGCACCCCTGGGGTCGTCGTCAATCGACTTCGGCATAACTTCCGGTCCCACCGGCCCGAAATCGAATTCGTGATTGCCGACCGCGGCTGCTGCATATCCCAAGGCGTTGTAGGCGGCGACGACCGGTGCGCCTTCGGCAATGTTGGATTCGAGCGTGCCCTGCCACATGTCCCCGGCATCGATAAGCATCACGGCGCCGCCGTCGCGGGCTCTGGCATCCCTGAGATTGGCCAGATAGCCGCCGAACAGCGCGAGTCCTCCGGCGCCGTCGTCCTCGATAATCCTGCCGTGAACGTCGTTGGTGCCTACAATCGACAAAGTGATGCTCCTGACTTCGCCCGTGCCGTCAGTCGTATCGCGAACCGCTCCGGGTCCGCAGCTCACGGCAGTCAGCAGCAGGATCAGTACGCCCGGATATCGTTTTCGCATTCTTGCCCCAATCGCCATTCAGTTTTGAATGTCCTGCTGTCTGTCGCCGCGCTCGCTCGAGTCATCGGCGGACTGCCGCCCGGCTTCGAGCCGTTCCAGTTTGCGTCGAATCATTTCGAGTTCCCTGGCGTGGCGCTCCCTTCCAAGTGGCGCCATGAAGAAAAACCAGACGATCAGCGAGATCGCCACCAGCAGGCCGAGCGCAAGTGCATAGGCCATCGGGTTCACAGCGTGTCGGTTTGCGCCGGACCGTCGCCGTCCTGCTCTGGTACCTCGGCGCGACGAAACACCTGGTGATTTCCCGGCTTCCATGTTTCGCCGCCGTCGTCCGTGTACTCCATGCTCGATTCGAAACCGTCATCCGTAACGTTGTAGCGGGTAAAGCGAAGCTGCCCCGTGTCGCCGCTCGAATCGTCATATTTCTGCGAGTATCGCGTATCGCCGCCCAGCGGCCCGGTCATGATCCACAGCCGTCCGTCGGGACCGACGGAGACCATTTCGATAGTTCGCGATGATTCGTTGACGTAAAAAAGTATACCGCTGCTGATTCCAAGCTCGGGCATGTGGTTCCGACCGGTAGCTACGCGGTCCTCGACGATCCACGAAAAGCTGTAATGCCCGTCGACGCTGCGTGCCACGGATCCGTCTTCCCGCAGGAATTCGGTTACCACGTCCCACTCGCCTATGGTGTGCCGAATTTCGGAAACCGAATACTCGAGCTCCCGGTCACCGTCTTCAGCGCTGCACAAGGTCGCCAATACCAGTAATAGCGCGACAGTATGATTTTGAATCTTTCGTTTCGCCACGAAAACCTCCGGCCTCAAACGGTCCTTCGATCAGCTGCTATTTGTTTCTTTCGGCAAGCGTCGCCTGTATGCGTGCTGCCAGTGCACGCGCTTCTCTGGCAACGCGCTGTGTATCTATGGTCAGCAGTTGCCGATTCCTCATCAGCACGACACCGTCGACCACGACTGTCGCGACGTCCTGTTCGTCTGCGACAAAGACGAGATGTGACATGACGTCGTAGGTAGGGACAAAGTGCACATCGTCGAGAGAAACCTGGATCAGGTCTGCTTTGCGCCCGGCCACCAGATCTCCCACGACAGCACCAAGGCCTATGGCTTCCGCGCCACCCCGTGTCGCCATTGTCAGTACGGTTGAGGCAGAAAGCACTTCCGGGTTCATCTGCTCCACTTTCTGCAGGAACGAGGCGAGTCGCATTTCCTCCCACATATCCAGGTCGTTATTGCTGGCCGCGCCGTCGGTACCGAGCCCGACGCGCACACCGGCCTTCAGCATCTTCGTTACCGGTGAGATGCCTGATGCGATTTTCATGTTCGAGGTCGGATTGTGAATAACGCCGACCTTGCGCTCAACCAGGATCGGGATCTCCTCGTCCGTTGGCCAGACGACGTGTGCGCCGATCGTCGGGCCGTCCAGAAACCCGATCGATTCGAAAAGTGCGATGGTCGTCATGCCATAGGTCTGTTTGGAATACTCCAGTTCAAATGGCGATTCCGCCATATGAATACTGATCGGTACGCCAGCGTCGTTCGCGGCCTCCCGCGTTGCACGCAGCTGCTCGGCGTTCAGCGTGTAGTCTGCATGCGGTCCGAAGATCGGCATGATGCGACTGTTGCGGCCTTTCCAACGATTTATGAACTCCAGACCCTTGGCGATGGAATCCGTTGCGCCTTCGGCGTCGGGGCTTCGCTGGTCGATGACCGTTGCCGAGACGAAAGCGCGCATGCCGCAGGATTCGACCACCTCGGCGATCACGTCAGGGTAGTAGTACATGTCGACAAAGGTCGTCGTGCCGCCACGGATCATCTCCCAGCAGGCCAGCTCGGTACCGATTCGCACGAACTCCGCGTCGACGAATTCGACCTCGGCGGGGAAAATATAGTTATTGAGCCAGTCCATCAGGGCAAGATCGTCGGCAACGCCGCGGAGCAGGGTCATCGCGGCATGCGAATGGCCGTTGATCAGGCCGGGCAATACCACCCGGTTCTTACCGTCCAGGATTTCATTGGCTTTAAAGCGGCCGGCGATTTCTCCGGCCGGGCCGACCGCGACGATGAGGCCCTGGTTGACTGCAACCGCTGCATCGCGGAGCACCGTAGCCTGGCTGTCCATCGTAACGACGTAATCGCCGTTGACTATCAGGTCGACAGTGTCACGTGAGTCACTGGATTCTGCTGTCGTTTGTACAGCGCTATCGGGCTGGCAGGCCTGCAGTAGCAGTAACGATGTGACGAGGCCGGCGAGGCGGCAAATAGGGGTGTTCATTGCGGGTCCTTTTGCGCGCAATTGTAACACCACGGAATTCGATACGAGCGGACAAAAAAAAGAGCCGGTCGACTGACCGGCTCCGTTTTTCCGTTGCTTCTTCTTGTTGTAGCCTAGAGGCCGAACGACTTGGCGAATCGCACACCGAACTCGCTGGCATCGTTGCTCAGGATCCGCAGGATGTAGTCACCCGTATTCAGGCGGCCGTTGTCGTAGCGCTCGTCAGTTACGTTCCTGCCGTACAGCGCCGCGGTCCAGCTGCCGTCCGGCGACTGGTAGGCAAAGTCCACGTTCAGGATTCCGCGGCTGTCGATCATCGTGAATCGTGCGGGATCGGAGGTTGGCTCGCCGAACATGTCGTCGCGGTGCGAGTAGTCGGCACGGAAGGTCAGCTCTGCACCACTGGCCATCGGCATGCGGAACTCGGGGCTCAGCGAGAATGTCAGTTCCGGGGTCAGCGGCGCTACCGGCTGCACGTTTTGCTGCCGGTCGACACTTACGTCGATGTAACCAAGACTCGCACGGAACAGGAAAGCATCCGTGATGAACAGCGTGTTCTCCCATTCGAAGCCGGTCGACTGCTGCTTGACGATCAGGTTGACGGTGTTGAAGCCGGCGCCTGCGGTCGTGCTGACCTGGTACGGCAGGTCGTCGTAATCGGTGTAGAACACGGCCGCGCTCATCTGCAGATTGTCCATCGGCTGGCCCTTGATGCCGATTTCGTAGTTCACTGCGGTGATGTTTTCGCCGGCGACGAAGCAGTTCGGATTGCCGAACAGGCAGAATGGGCGTGCCGGGAACTGCCCGGACTGGTAACCGCTGGCGATGCTGCCGTACACCGAAAGACCGTTGTTCAATACGTAATTGGCCGAAAGGTCCCAGCTCAGTTCGTTCCAGCTGCGATTGCCGCTTACAAGCCCGGTGCCGACGTCTGTTACGGCATCTTTCTCATCACGCGTGTATCGCAGCCCGCCGGATACGCGCAGCTCGTCCGAAACGTCATAGCCGACGTTGCCGAAAATCGCGGTACTGGTGACTTCCTGTGTCAGGAAGAAATCGAAAGGACCGAACGTGTTAAAGGTGTAGCCGTCCTGGAAGTTGGTGCCGTCTTCGGTGAAGTAGTAGATACCGGAGACGAAATCCCAGGCACCCATGTCGCCGTTGAACTGCACTTCGATCGAGGTCTGGTCCGCGTCGCCGACTTCCGGAAACACCAGGAAGTTGACCAGCATGCTGTCATCATCAAGCCCGGCCTTGTACTCGGAGGTCCGGTGACTCGCGATGAATTTCGTTTCCAGCGTATCTGACAGGGCCCAGGTACCGGTGATGGAAAGACCACTGGCCTCGTTGGTGACGCGGGTCTGGGTGGCTTCGCCCGAATTGCTGTCGTAAGGATCGGCCGACACATCGGTATTGCGGAAACCGGCGTCATACAAGGCGCCGTTAGCGCCGAAAGCGATATTGTCATTGTCGGGATCGTCGGCCCGGCAATCGATCGGATCCGGCTGAGTATTGCGGCATACGAGTCCGACCTCGTCGATCAGCGTCGTGTACGGGTTCATGCCGTTGTCGCCGTCGTTTGCGTCTGCCGCAATGACCAGCGTGAAGTCGTCATTGACCTCCCAGGCCAGTGCCAGCCGCGC
>Ga0224500_10000747_pt1 | contig 20967 bp, 16 predicted proteins | sample SF_Oct11_sed_USG_FD_168126 | JGI IMG/M metagenome (GOLD analysis project Ga0224500, IMG submission 168126) | Sediment microbial communities from San Francisco Bay, California, United States - SF_Oct11_sed_USGS_4_1 | ecosystem: Environmental > Aquatic > Marine > Sediment | place: USA: California... | reverse complement strand
CTCGGATCCCTGACAGCGCTACCGACGGCGCCCACCATCGAATATGAGGAGCTACTGACGTTCATTGACACTCACAAGCTGTTTGGGCAGGGCCTGGGTTGGATCGATGTGCATCTCCTCGCCTCGAGCGTACTGGAGGGTGTGACGCTGTGGACCCTTGATCAGTCCTTGCGCCATGCCGCCAAGAAACTTCGTTGTATCTTCGAACCGTCAACCTGATCAGCCTATCCTATCCGAGTGGCATCGCCAGCTTATCAATGCACCTTCACGGAGTAGGTAGTCCCGGTTCTCCTGACAGCCGACCTCATCCTGGTTCCAAATCCTCAGCTTCCCACTTTTCCTTCATCGCAAAAATGCGTAGAATCTGTGCCCGAATATATTAGAATCCGTTCGTGGTGATCCCTTCGTCTAGCTCAGAACAGGCCAGTCGAACCACGAGCGGACAGCACTCGCTATAGTGTGACCCATGAGCAAGATCCTGATCTCGTATCGTCGCGAGGATAGTGCCGATGTCACCGGGCGGATCCATGATCGGCTCGTGAAGGACTTTGGGCCGGACGCGGTGTTCATGGATGTAGTTTCCATTCCTCCTGGTGTCGATTTTCGCATCTATCTGGATGAGCAAGTGGCCGAGTGCGAGGTGTTTCTTGCAATTATTGGGCGGAACTGGATGAAGGCCAAGGGCCGAAAGGGAAAGTCCAGACTCGAAGATCCAGGGGATTTCGTCCGCATTGAGATCGAATCGGCACTGAAACGACGGATTCCAGTGATTCCAGTGCTGGTGGGAGGCGCACCAGTTCCACCAGCTCATCAGCTCCCGGCCAGTATTCAAGATTTGTCCTACCGTCACGCCATCGTTATCCGTCCGAACCCTGATTTTCACAGGGATATGGATCTATTGATTACGCACCTGAAGCAACCGGTTCAAGGCCTCAGCCAGGCTCAGCCGAAACCCGATACCCAAGCCAAGTCTGTTCAACAGGAGAGTAAGTCATCCGCTCCTGCCGCACCAGTGGACATGGTGAAGGTGCCAAAAGGGCCGTTCCTCTATGGCGACGAGAAAACTCGTGTGGTGATCGATCACGACTATTGGATCGACAAGTATCCCGTGACCAACGAGAAGTATCGAGCCTTCGTTGAGAGAGGTGGCTACGAGAATCAGGCCTACTGGTCACCAGAAGGATGGAGGTGGAAGACTGAAAAGAGTATCTCAGGTCCCGAATATTGGAATGACACCAAATGGAACAAGCCCGATCATCCCGTGGTCGGAGTTAGCTACTACGAGGCGGAAGCCTATGCCAATTGGGCCGGCAAGCGTCTTCCCACCGAACAGGAGTGGGAGAAAGCGGCACGGGGCGAAGATGGGCGCCAGTATCCCTGGGGCGAGGAGTTTGACAAGGCTCGATGTAATGGTGGTGAGTCGGGTATTCACCGTACCACTCCCGTGACCCAGTATCCCGAGGGGGTCAGTCCATACGGCTGCTACGACATGGCCGGAAACGTCTGGGAGTGGTGCGCGGACTGGTATGAAGAAAAGGGCGGCGTGCGCGTGATCCGGGGCGGGTCCTGGTTCAACGGACCGGAGTTCCTGCGGGTATCGCTCCGGTTCAGGGTCAACCCCGACGACCGGATCAACGATATCGGCTTCCGTCTTGCCCAGGACCTTGAGCCCTAATCCTTTGCCCTTTGTTCTTTTACCCTGTGCTCCGATTCCTTCCGCTGAGCCTCCGTTCGTGGTGAGCCTGTCGAACCACGAACGGCTTTCTGGCCCCGACCCTAGCGCGCCCTCAGCTTTTTGATCTCTCCCAACGTCTTCTCGATTTCAGTCGGTGAGTTGATGAGGCTCGGCGCGAGTCTCACGTACTTCGTCGCATAGGGTGTGACACTGCCGACAATACCGCGTTGACGGAGCTTTTCCACAACGGCCCGAGGCGCCACGCCGGCCACGTCAAAGCACACGATTCCAGCCGAGAGGTCCTGCGACATCGGTGTGTGCAGCGTCACATGCGGCATGGTGGCTAAACCTTGCTTCAGCTGCTGGTTCAATTCATGGATGCGCTGTGTCACTCGACCCTTCCCGATGGATTGATGAAATGTGCAGGCTTCATCCAATGCCCAGCGATGTTCAAATGAGTGGAACCCGCCCGGAGTCATGTGGACTGACTGAGGGAGATCCTTTGACGATTTGTTCTCCATCCAGAGGTCATAGGCCTGACTGCTGAACGTTGGGATCGTCGGCTGGGCAATCGGCCAGGCCTTGGGATGGCCCCAAACCAGACCAGTTCCACGTGGACCGAACATCCACTTATGGGTCCCGGCCACCAAAAAATCGCAGCCAAGCTCCTTAACGTTGAAATCCTCAACGCCCAATGCATGCACGCCGTCTACGCAGAAGATGATCCAATCCTGTTTGTCTCGGGAACGATTGATGGATTGGATGGCCAACGCCATCTCATGAATCGGGAGTTTGAGACCTGTGCTGGAATGGACCCAGGTGACTGCGACAACGCGGGTTGTAGGAGAGATGCCCTTTGCTAGGGAATTGACGATCTCGTCGCGGGAGACGGTCTTAAGCGATCGGTAGAGGGGGATTTGACGTACCTTGGCACCCGTCCGTTCAGCGCGAAGCCGCAGGGCAGTTTCAGTTGAGTAATGATCGTGAGTTGTCGTGAGGATTTCCTGCCCAGCCTGAAGCTGCAAGCCGCCATAGAGTAGGCCCAGCCCCATCGTCGTGCTGTCGGTCAAGGCGATATCGGTGGCACTGCCTCCCAGATAATCAGCCGCAGCCTGAAGGACCTTCGCCTCCTGTTTTTCCTCCTGTTCAAACCAATAGCCGATGGGATCCGCATCCAGGCCGGCTCGGTGGCGTTCGATTGCCTCTCGCACCTGGGTGGGATGGGACGCCAGAAAAAACGTGGCGAGGTGGATAAGCTGTGGAGAGAGGGGAAACTGTGCCCGGATGTTCTCCCAACTCTCCAGCTTGCCCTGTGGGGACGATTGGCTGGCAAGTGCACGAGGATGGGCTCCAGCAAGCACTGCTGCGCCTAGTGCTAAGCCGGTCCTGACCAGAAAGCCTCGACGTCCAATGTCGGTCATGCCAACACCTCCTTCGCAATCTGTTTACGGTACTGTACTGCGGGTGATGAAAATCGGGTATGGAGGAACCAGGGTATAGCAAGGAGCGAACGGTCCAGCCGGGTGGGTGCCAGCGACTCGTGCTGGTGCAGCGTCCAGCACATGCGTTCGTGGTGAGCTCGTCGAACCATGAACGGAATTGCTCGCCCTTCGACAAGCTCAGGGCGAGCGGACTAGAAGCCTCACCACTACGATTGATAGCTTTCAATCGGCGGACAGCTGCAGACAAGATGGCGGTCGCCGTAGGCCTCGTCGATGCGGCTGACACTCGGCCAGAACTTGCTCTGTTTGACCCAAGGGGCCGGAAACGCCGCTTGCTCACGGCTATAGGGACGGTTCCATTCCGAAGCTGTGACGCTCGCAGCGGTATGAGGCGCATTCTTCAGCACATTATTAGTCCGCGGTTGGCGACCCTCGGCGATCTCCTGAATCTCGGCCCGGATCAAGATGAGGGCTTCACAGAGACGATCGAGTTCGTGCTTCGATTCGCTCTCCGTCGGTTCAACCATGAGTGTCCCGGCGACGGGGAAGGACACGGTCGGCGCATGGAAACCATAGTCCATCAATCGTTTGGCCACATCCATCGCTTCGACACCAGCGCTCTCTTTGAATTCCCGCAGGTCCAGAATGAATTCATGCGCCACCAGTCCTGACTCTCCCCGGTACAGGATCGAAAAGTGCTTTTCCAGGCGTTTGGCCATGTAGTTGGCATTGAGGATAGCCACCTGGGTTGCCTTCGTTAGCCCGTCGCGTCCCATCATGGCAATATAGGTCCAGGAGATCGGAAGAATACCTGGGCTGCCGAATGGTGCCGCTGACACGGGGCCGATGGTTTGTGGACCACCGAGCTTGACCACTGGATGCCCTGGCAAAAATGGCATCAGGTGCCGGGCCACGCCAATGGGTCCCACGCCCGGCCCACCGCCGCCATGGGGAATGCAAAACGTCTTATGGAGATTGAGGTGGCATACATCGGCTCCGATGTCGCCCAGACGGCAGAGGCCGACCATGGCATTCATATTGGCTCCGTCGATGTACACCTGTCCCCCGTGGGTATGGACGATTTGGCAAATGCGCCGCACGCTTGCCTCGAACACGCCGTGGGTGGAGGGATAGGTCAGCATCAGCGCCGCTAATCGGTCTCTGTATTGAGCCGCTTTTGTTTCCAGATCCGCGACATCCACATTGCCGTTTCGATCGCAGGCGACAACGACCACGGTCATGCCCACCATGGCGGCGGTGGCCGGATTCGTTCCATGGGCTGAGACCGGGATCAAACAGACATCACGGTGTCCCTCACCCTTTGACCGGTGGTATGCGCGGATCACCATCAAGCCAGAGTATTCGCCCTGGGAGCCTGCATTCGGTTGAAGCGAGAAAGCCGAAAATCCTGCAATCTCGGCCAACCAGCCCTCCAGTTGACGAAACAGGGTTTGATAGCCACGGGTTTGATCACCTGGGGCAAATGGATGCAGACGGGCAAATTCCGGCCAACTTACCGGGAGCATTTCTGATGTGGCATTGAGCTTCATCGTGCAGGAGCCCAGCGGGATCATCGAGTGCACGAGTGAGAGGTCTCGCGCCTGCAGTCGATAGAGATAGCGGAGCATTTCGTGCTCAGAGTGATAGCGATGGAACACCTCATGTGTGAGATAGGGACTGATCCTCATCAATGGCGTGGGGTAAGTCAGGTCGATGGTGGAGGCAAGGTCAGCGAGGCGGAAGGGCAATTGGTCATGGCCGACGAAGATCTGCAGGAGGCGGAGCACCTCCTGTTCTGAGCTGACTTCGTCGAGCGATAGCCCGATGGAACCGTCGTCGTACTGTCGGAAATTGACTCCTTGTCCTTCCGCCCTCGCGATGATCTGCTCGGCCTGGGGTTTGGATGCCGGTACTCGAATCGTATCGAAAAAGACCTTGGGTAACACCTCGAAGCCCAGACGGCGCAGCCCCTCCGCGAGCAATAGCGTCAGACCATGGACTCGTTCGGCAATGCGGCGTAACCCATCCGGTCCGTGGTAGACCGCGAACATGGCTGCCATCACCGCCAGCAAGACCTGGGCGGTGCAGATGTTACTCGTGGCCTTCTCCCGCCTGATGTGCTGCTCGCGTGTTTGAAGAGAAAGCCGGATGGCTGGCTTGCCGGTGATGTCTTTGGAGACGCCCACGAGTCGACCAGGGATCTGCCGCTTGAACTCTTCCTTGGTCGCCAGAAATGCGGCATGGGGTCCCCCGAAACCGATCGGGACGCCGAACCGTTGAGTCGAGCCAACGGCGATATCGGCGCCGAATTCTCCGGGCGAACGGAGGATCGTGAGAGCGAGCAGATCAGTGGCCACAACGACCAGAACCCCGGCCTCATGAGCCTGAGTCACCAATGCACTGAAATCACCCACATAACCGTCCGTGGCAGGGTACTGCAAGAGTATGCCGCATAGCTCGGGGCGAGCACAATCAGCAGCTGATGGGACTCCGGTCTTGAGGGTGATGCCCAGAGGTTCAGCCCTCGTCTGCAGCACGGCGAAGGTTTGGGGATGGCAATCGCGCGACACGAAGAATTCGGGACGTTCCTGACCAGCGTGGCGGGCGATCGCGTAGCACATGGCCATCGCTTCCGCGGCCGCCGTCGCTTCATCTAATAGAGATGCATTGGCCAGCGGTAGACCGGTCAGGTCCCCAACCATGGTCTGAAAGGTGACGAGAGCTTCCAAGCGGCCTTGTGAGATTTCAGCTTGATACGGAGTGTACTGTGTGTACCACGCCGGATTTTCGAGAATATTCCGTTGAATCACCCCGGGCGTGACGCAGTCGTAGTACCCCATGCCTATCAGCGACCGATAGACCTTATTCTGGGCCGCGATACCTTGGAGTCGAGCGAGAACGGCTTGCTCGCCTTCACCGGTGGGAATATCCAGGGCTTGCCGAAGGCGGATATCAGTCGGAACAGTCGTATCGACTAATGTCTCAAGTGACTGGTGGCCTAACGTGGCCAACATCTCTTGAATATCCGCATCGGTAGGACCAAGGTGTCGGTGCACAAAGTCGTCGGTCGGTTGAAGCCACGTCGGAGTGTTCATGAAGTCATCCATCCCTCTGTTCGATTGTCGAGACTGCTGCCACCCACACAAGGTTGGCTGATCGTCGCGTTGACCGGGGAGCCTACCATGGGATCACCACATTTCCAAGGGATCGGAACCGTTTCTTGTGGGGAAGGTTCATGACGGCGAAGACAAGCTCTGGGCGGTCAGGTATGATGACCATGTCGACCATTGGAAATTATTCGCTCCATTTCCCCATGAACATGCATGGCCTCGCTCTTTCGTTGCTTTTTGGAGAATTCCCGCTATGGTGAGGTGGTCTCTCAAGTCCGGAGCGTTGACCATGCTCTCCACAAGTCGAAGCTCCAGTCAGGATCCTGAAAAGCCAGCCACTGGTCGCTCCTTGAAGGGGATGGCCCTCGTCCTCACGCTGACCCTCGGCGTCCTGGCTGTGGGCGGATACATGATCTTCAACGGCCAGCGGCTCTCGACCAGCTTCTTGGTCTCTCCTACTCAGCCGACCGGCTCCCTGGCAGAGCATCCATCGAATTCCGGGATGGCGGATGTGCGCCTCACTCGAGAAGGAATCGACCGGCTTCTCGGAGCCCTCGACGATGCCGTCCGCAGAAAAGATGTCGAGGGCGTCCTCCGTTACATTTCGCATGATGCAACGATCACGATCCATCTGAAGCAGGGGCCACAACAGCAAACCGCCTTGCTGACCCGGTCGGACTATCGCAAGACCTTGGCCATGGCATTTGCCTTCCCAAGCGCCAATGATTTCACGCGCACCAATACGTCGGTCTCGTTGTCTTCGGATGAACGAAGCGCCAAGGTGTCATTTAAATCCATGGAGACCCTTCGACCAGCTAATCATGAATTCAAAGCAGAAGGCGAAGAAACCATGGTCTTCACTATCCGCGAGGGGAAACCGATGATTACCTCGTTGGAACAGACCTTTCCCGGCGACTCCACCTAGCGGAGTGCGTCAGAGATCGCTGGACATACCTATCGTTCTGAGCCTCTCGAGACCGGTGAATCGGACTTCTCCTCAGCTTTCTCGGGTTCCGAGATTCATGGTGCGTCGTTTGGTATAATCACCTCCTGATTCATCTTTGTGGGAGTGGGTATGCGGGTGCTTGTTCTTGAAGACGAAACCAAAGTCGGTTGCTTTATTAAGCGGGCGCTGGAAGAAGAAAGCTACGCCGTCGATCTCTGCGAAGACGGGGCCAAGGGGTTAGAGATGGCATTGGCGACCGACTATGATCTCCTGGTGGTCGACGTCATGTTGCCGGGGATGTCCGGGTTGGATGTGCTCAAGAATCTTCGTCGTGAACGGATTCAGACGCCGGTGCTGATTCTGTCCGCTCAATCGCAGATCGATCAAAGAGTCAAAGGCCTGGATGCCGGTGCGGACGACTATCTCACGAAGCCGTTTGCCATCGATGAGCTGCTGGCGCGGGTTCGTGCCTTATTGCGCCGTGGGACAACAGAAAGTCCGGGTGTGCTCCAAGTCGATGACTTGATGCTCAACCCGGCGACCCGTGAGGTGACACGAGGCGGGCAACGGATCGATCTGACCCTGAAAGAATATGCCTTGCTGGAATACTTGATGCGTCACACCGGTCGAGTACTGACCCGGCCGATGATTTCTGAGCACGTCTGGAATCAAGATTTCGACACGTTTACGAATGTCATCGACGTCTATGTGAACTATCTCCGGAACAAGATCGATCGAGGTCGGACGAGAAAACTGATTCATACAATCCGCGGAAGTGGATACATGCTGAAGGCTGAGTAGCCGGATGCAGAGACTTGTGGTCCTAGCCCACGCTGTTACTGCGGTAGTCCGATACGGGTACCGGGGTTGCTCTGCGGTTCTCATGTACCCTCATAGACCAGGAGGTGACTGATGCCGCTACGTGTCCGGTTGACCCTCTGGTACGGGACCGTACTCGCTCTGGTCTTGATCCTGTTCTCTGTGGTTCTCTATGCCATTACGGCGAGAAGTCTCCGCGACACCGTCGATGAATCATTGGAAGACACGGCGACGACGGCCGTACGTTCGCTCGAAATGCATGGGTTTTTGCCACTGATAGATGAAGAGGAACTGCTCTCTCAGTTTCCGGAGCTCACGCGAATCGATAAATTCTTTCAGATCTTCAGCCCTTCCGGCACCATCACCATTCGCTCCCCGAACATCAAACAACACGAGGTTCCGCTGAGCCGGACGGCTCTCGACGCCGCGTTCGCCGGACAGAGCATTTATGAATCGGCCAAGTATCCCAAGGAGCCTCCCTTGCGATTGATTTCCATGCCGATCATGTACCGAGGCAATCTGTTGTACATCGTGCAGGTCGGGACGTCGATGGAGTCAGTCGGAGAGACCCTTCATCGCTTCCTCGTCCTGGCTGTGGTGGCGATCCCGATTGCGTTGGCCGTGTCGCTCGCTGGTGGTTGGTTTCTAGCCGGGCGGGCGCTCCGCCCGGTCGATAAGATTACATTGGCTGCGCAGCGGATTGCCGCAGGCGATCTGAGTCAGCGGCTGAGTATGCCAGGGGCTCAGGATGAAATCGGGCGGCTGGCGGCCACCTTTAACAACATGATCGGCCGGTTGGATGCCTCGTTTCGCCAAATCCGTCAATTTACCAGCGACGCGTCGCATGAGTTGAGAACCCCTCTGACCGTGATGAAGGGGGAAACGGATCTGGTGCTGAGGAAATCACGCCCGCTCGAAGATTACAAGGCTGTGCTGGAGAGCAATCTTGAAGAGATTGATCGGATGACTCGCATCGTAGATGAACTGTTGTTTCTCTCCCGTGCTGATATGGGGGAGGTGAAGGTGGAGTCCATGCCGGTGTCCCTGCAGGCGTTGGTGGAAGACGTCCATCGCCAGGCGAAATTGCTGGGACATGAACGACAAATCGAAGTAGTGCTGGGAACCGTCATGCCGGTCATGGTTCAAGGGGATGACTTGCGGCTTCGTGAATTGTTGCTCAATCTGGTTGAGAACGCGATGAAGTATTCGAACCCTGGTGGCAAAGTTGAGATTTCATTATTGAAAGACGGACAGGAAGCACGGCTTTCCATTACCGACCATGGTATCGGCATTGCTGCAGCCGACCACAAGAAGATTTTCCAACGGTTTTTCCGCACCGATGTGGCTCGTTCTCACACAAAGAAGGGAACAGGGCTTGGGCTTGCCATTTGCGCCTGGATCGCCGATCTCCATAAGGGACGGGTTGAGGTCAAGAGCGAGCTTGGGCAGGGATCGACTTTTACGGTTGTGTTGCCGCTTGTGACGCTTCCAGCTTAGCCAGGTTTAATCCTCGATTAATCTCCCTCTCATCACGGCCTGGTAGTTCTAGTACTCGATGCTGAACGCAGGTCGTGCGCTGATGAGTTCGAGTCGTCTCAAGCATGTGATCCGAAGCGTGATGAAGGAGGGCATCATGTCATCGCATCCGTATCCTACAGTCGGTTCTATCCTTGGAGTTGGACTTCTGAGTGGGGTTCTACTATGGGGTGGCCAGTCACTCCCTGTATCCTATGCCTCCAATACCCCGTCACAGACCATCGCGTCTGCCGCCATTGTTCCGCCGGCGACAGGTTTTACAGACGTTGCCAAGCGAGTTACTCCGGCGGTTGTGAACATTTCGACAGTCATGATGGAGAATGTGACGGACGGCTCCTCCGTTCCAGACGAGCTACGAGAGCGAATGGAAGAATTCTTTGGGACACCCTTCGGACCTCGTGGCCGGCGACCAGGAGACTCGTCTGATCATCGAGCGCCTCGGAGAGGACAGGGATCCGGCGTCGTCATTTCATCGGATGGTTATATTGTGACGAATCATCATGTGATTGCCCAGGCTCGTGAGGTCAACGTTACACTTCCAGACAAACGGGAATTTAAGGGCAAGATTATCGGAGTGGATCCAAAGAGTGACCTTGCCGTGATCAAGATCAATGCCGGCCATCTTCCGACCGTGAGCTGGGGTGATGCGTCAAACCTGCAAGTCGGTGAGTATGTTTTGGCGGTTGGCAACCCTTTTGGGCTCAACTCCACCGTGACACTGGGGATCGTGAGCGCGGTGGGTCGCGGCCAGATGGGGATCACCCAGTACGAGGATTTTATTCAGACGGATGCTGCCATTAACCCGGGCAACTCAGGTGGTGCGCTGGTGAATACCAAAGGAGAGCTGGTGGGCATCAACACGGCCATCTTTTCACAGACTGGAGGCTATCAGGGCGTGGGGTTTGCCGTGTCGACCACGATGGCCAAGCCGATTTATGAGAGTCTGATTAAGTCCGGCAAGGTCGTCCGAGGGTATCTCGGGGTCGGGCTTCAGGGACTGAACCAGGATCTGGCCATGGCATTTGGTCTGAAGGATGCGAAAGGTGTGTTGATCAGTGATGTGAAGGCCGGGAGTCCTGCGGATCAGGCTGGACTCAAGCAAGGGGATGTGATTGTCCGCTATCAAGGGACAACGGTGGAAGATGGTGTCGCCTTACAACGGCTCGTCACGAGGACCACTGTCGGTGCCAGAGTGACACTCAACGTCGTTCGTGATGGCAATGAACGAGAGTTGACCGTCAGGGTTGGGGAGCAGCCGGACGAATCGAAAATTGCAAAGGCACAGGACGGGGACTCCCAGGATGCTCTGTCGGGACTTGTGGTTGAGGAGTTAGATCAGGACCGGGCCAGACAGGTTGGATTCCAGGGAGTGCAAGGCGTTCTGGTGACTCGGGTTGATCCAGACAGTGGCGCCGAGCGGGCCGGCCTTTCTGCTGGTGACGTGATCCAAGAAATGAATCGGCGACCAATCAAGTCAGTCAAAGATTTTGAAAAGGCATCCTCTGATCTCAAGAAGGGAGCTCACATTCTGATCTTGATCAATCGGCGGGGAAATTCATTGTTTGTATCGGTCAAAGTGTAAAGGCTGTACTCGCCCCGAAGCAGGGGGAGGAGATAACGTCTTGCTCCCTCTGTCTGGGCGCCATTCCAAATCCCTCAATCGAAGACCACGGTTTTTCTCCCGTACACCAACACTCGGCGCTCGATGTGGCGACGAACAGCTCTTGCCAGCACGACTTCCTCAAGATCTCGCCCTTTGCGAACGAGATCCTCTACCGTGTCCCGATGTCCCACGCGAATCACGTCTTGTTCGATGATGGGCCCTTCGTCCAGGTCTTGGGTTGCGTAATGGGCGGTCGCTCCAATGATCTTCACACCGCGGTCGTAGGCCTGTCGGTAGGGGTTGGCTCCGATAAAGGCCGGAAGAAACGAATGGTGGATGTTGATGACGGGGCAGCCGACCTGAGCCAGAAAATCAGCACTGAGGATCTGCATATAGCGAGCCATGACCACAAGCTCGACGTGATGTTCCTTCAGGAGAGCTACGACCTGTTGTTCCTGCTGAGGCTTGGTTTCCTTCGTGACGGGATAGACGGCGTAGGGGATGTTGAAAAGCTTAGCCCAGCTTGCGCAGGTGTCATGGTTCGAAATGATGATGGGAATATCGATGTGCAATTCGTCTCGGCGGTGCCGCTGGAGGAGATCAGCCAGACAATGATCCTGTTTCGAAACCAGAAGGCCGACACGAGGCCGCTGGTTGGACGGATACACTTCGTAGTGCATCTCGTACACTTTCGCGATCGGATCAAAGGCAGCCGGAATGTCTCCGGGAGGCAGCTGCAGTCCATCCGTGGCAAATTCCATTCTCATGAGAAACGCGTTTGTCTCCTCATCGGTATGGTGGTCGGAGTCGAGAATGTTACCGCCGAAATCATGAATGAACCCCGATACGCGTGCCACGATGCCCTTGCGGTCCTTGCAACGGATCAGGAGAACGATCGAGTCTTTCTTCCGTGCCGTCATGGCGGTGTACCCCGATGCAGTCGTTACAATCAGCGTGCTGGAAGCAGTAAGGTGCTCCACTCAGTGAGCAGTTGTCGTCACAATGTGTCCGACGAGATCGAATCCCGCGGCGTCGGTGATCTCCATTCTACAGAAGTCACCGGGTGCCGGATCTGACGACTTGGGCCCAGCGTTGGCTGAGTCTTCGTCGACATAGACCACCCCATCGATTTCAGGCGCCAACCCTTCGTGACGTCCTTCGAGCACGCCCTCTGTATCCTCGGACCGCCCCTCAATCAGGACATCGAGGATCGAGCCGATCTTGGCCCTGCCCTTTGAAGCAGCAATCGTTTCCTGGAGGGAGAGAATCGCATTGCGACGGTCATTCATGACCTCCCGCTCGATTTTGTCGTCTAACATGACTGCCGGGGTATCGTCCTCATCCGAGTACACAAAGACGGCAACTCGGTCGAACTCCGCCTGTTCCACATAGTCGTGCAGCTCGGTGAAGGCGGCATCGGTTTCTCCCGGGAAGCCCACGATGAAGGCTGTCCGGAAGGTGACACCGGGGATACGGGTCCGGATACGATCGACCAGTGATTCGATGGCCGTACGATTTCCAAGCCGATGCATGCGGGTGAGCATGCGATCATTGATATGCTGGAGCGGCATATCAATATATTTGGTGATCTTGTCTTCTCCGGCGTAGAGGTCCAACAACTCATCCGTGATTTGTTGCGGGTAGAGATAAAAGGGCCGGATCCATCGGAGGCCATCCACCTTGACCAATTCACGAAGGAGCGGAACGAGGCCTTGGCGAAGGCCGAGATCGACACCATAGTTGATGGTGTCTTGCGAGATGAGGTTGATCTCTTTGACCCCTTCCGCGGCGAGCTGGCGTGCTTCTGCCACGATAGATTCCACCGGTCGGCTGCGCTGTTTCCCGCGCATTAACGGAATCGCACAGAATGTACAGTTGCGATTGCAGCCTTCGGCGATTTTGACGTAGGCGCTGTGCTGCTTGCCGAGTCGTAGACGGGGGGCCAGTTCATCATACAAATAGGGAGGCTGACTGATCCAGAGCCGTTGCTGTCGCTTTTTGGGAGCTAACAGGTCTCGGCAAATATCCGCGATCTTGCCGAACTCACCAGTGCCGACAACCCCATCCAACTCTGGTAATTCCTTCAGCAGGTCTCCCTGATACCGCTGGGCCAAGCAACCGGCTGCGATCAGGACGCGGCAACGTCCGGTCTTCTTGAGATGCCCGTGTTCGAGGATTGTGTTGATCGACTCCTGTTTGGCCTCTTCGATGAAGCCACAGGTGTTGATGATGACCACGTCGGCTTGTTTCGGATCACCGGTGAGTTGAAACCCGTCCGTAACCAACGTGCCGAGCATGATTTCTGAATCGACCTGATTTTTCGAGCAGCCGAGGTTGACGAACCCGATGGTCGTTGCAGCATGGTTGACACGAGAGGTCTTCGTGGAGCGCGCGCGCTTTGGAGTAATCAAGGGTTGTGACATGCCAGGCAGTCTACGGGAGGGGTAAAAAGACTGTCAATGAGACCCTTGCAGGGCCCGATGAATTTCCCTACAGTGTGCCGTATGATTCGCACCTTTCAGGGCATGAAGCCCACGGTCCCCAAGTCCTGTTTTATCGAGACGACGGCAGTCGTGATCGGTGATGTGGTCATGGGGGCGGAGTGCAGCGTGTGGTTCAATGCTGTGATCCGAGGCGATGTGCACTACATTCGGATCGGTGAACGGACCAACATACAAGATATCTGCATGTTACATGTGACACACGACACCCATCCTTTGATCATCGGCAGTGACGTCACCATCGGTCACAATGTTGTGCTGCATGGCTGTACCATTCACGACCGAGTCTTGGTGGGAATGGGGGCTATCATCATGGACGGTGCCGTCATTGGGGAGGATTCGGTCGTGGGAGCCGGAGCCCTGGTTGTTGAAGGCACGATCGTGCCGCCGAAGAGTCTCATTCTCGGGTCACCTGCGAGGGTTAAGCGACCGGTCACCGAGAAGGAATTGGCCTGGATCAAGGAATCGGCGGGAAACTATGTGCGATATGCCAGGCAGTACATGGGTGACCCAGCCAAGAAAACGGGCTTTGAACTCTGATGGATCACGATCGTCGATCTTCTTACATCACACCTTTTACTTTTTCCCAACCTTGATAAAACAGATCGGGTCACCGACGAGTGCTGTGGGATATTGTCTTCGTTCCACACGATAGGGAACATGGTGCCGATGGCACCAGTCTGCTATCCAGACGGCTTCTTCTGTTGATGTCGTGACCAGACCAGGGACAGCCAATTTCGGCATGCATCGATCGATAATAGCCTGTACGATCCTCCGTTCCTTCTGAAACGCGATAGGATTGAATGTCACCGGATCTGCTTGGCCGTAGGACAGGGGAGAGAGGTGCGGAAACCGTTCTGGATCGTTCAGGACGCTGACCATCCAGAGATGATCGAATCGCCCTTGTGCCGATGCGGCATCATGGGCAACAAAGCGAACCGGCAGGCCACGGCAGGCGTGATTGAGGACTGTTACCTCAGACCGTCGTAGATTATAGGGGGCCACCTGACGCTGCAGTTCGATTGCTTCCGCTATGAGTGCGGGTATCTCCATCACACCGGCACCGACGTAGAGACTCCGGCCACCACAAGGTAACTTCCCTGCGAGGGCTTCAGCCACTTTCGTCCCCAATCGTCGACAAGGTTCTCGTTTGGCTCGCCAAAACTCATCGCCGCCTTCATAGCAGTAGACAGACTCCAGCCTCTTGTAATCGAGATGGTCAAATACGGACGCGATGGCCAGACGAGTTGAACCAGAAAGGTGTGTTCCCATGTGAGCGCTGCCGGAATTCTTCAGTCGGCGATCGGAGCAGTGGGCAGTCTATCCAAGTCAGTTCATGAAAGCTACGCGCATGAAGAACTGGCCATGGCCGAAACTACCGCGGTGACCCCATCAGCCACCGACGCGATGAAATCGAGGTTCAAGGTTTCGAGGGTGTCGGTTGGCCTGTGGTAGTTGGGGTTACGAAAGTTTGCTGTGTCGGTCAGCATGACTGCAGGGAAGCCCCGTTCCCAGAAGGAAGTGTGGTCGCTCCGCCTGGTGTCCGGGAGCTTTTCTCCGTTACCCGGCACGATCAGCGGAACAATAGGAAGGTGCGACTTCATGGCCTGGGCAACAGAGCCGGTCAGTGTATGGGATTGTTCATTGCCGATGACGGCAAGAAAATTCCCGGTCGTAGGAACGGCTATTGGGACACCAGGCGGGATTTTCTGTGAGTTGGGAAGATGACTTGCATAACCGACACATTCCAATACGATCGCTCCATGTATCGACTCATCATTGTTCCGTAGGAGTGATGTGTAAGCCTGGCTACCGAGAAGGTTTTCTTCCTCTAAGTTAAAGGCGATGAAACGGATCGGTCTGGCCAACGTCATGGTTCTCACCTGACGAACCACATGAAGCATGACGGCGAGGGCGCTGGCATTATCGTCGGCGCCTGGAGATCCTTGAACGGTATCGAAATGCGCAGCGAGGATCAGCGGGGGGACAGATTGTAATGGGCCACTCTTAGGAAGCGCTGTTCCAATCACATTGTGTGACGTGCCGCCCAAGGCTGGGAAGGCCTGCGTGGTCACGGCCAGCCCAGCTTTTGAGAAGCGACGAAGTAGATAGGCTTCCGCCTGTCGTAAGCGATTTGGCGAGGTAATGGGATGGCGCTCCCCCACCAGGGCCTTAAGATCTTCTCTGAGTCGATTCCGATCGATGGGCACTGAACAGGTTTCCGGCTGCAAGCAGGTTAGGTCACGATTTCGGTGCCGATACCCTTCCGCGTGAAGATTTCAAGCAGTATGGCGTGCGGGATACGCCCATCGATAATGTGGGCTTTCCCAACCCCGTCGCCCAAGGCATCTAAGCAGGCATGAACCTTTGGGATCATCCCTTCCGTGATAATCCCTTTCTTCATCATCCGCTGCACATCTTTACGGGAGACGGTGGAGAGGTGGCGCCCGTTGGCGTCACGAATGCCTTTGATATCCGTCATCATCAGCAATTTTTCTGCTCGCAAGGCTCCGGCGACCGCTCCGGCAACGAGATCGGCGTTGATGTTGTAGGTATTCCCCTCACGGTCCGTGCCGATGGGCGCGATGATCGGGATGTAGTGGTCTTCTTGGAGATTGCGTAACAGCCCCGGGTCCACCTTTTCGATATCCCCCACCAAGCCGAAATCTCCTTCGCTGTCCTCTCCATGGAGATCGCGATTGAGGCTTTCTGCCCAGGCCTTCGCCGTCAAGGGCTTGCTCAGGATCAAGCCGCCGTCCTTCCCGCTCAACCCGACGGCACTGCCGCCATGGCGGGTGATCAGGTCCGTCAGTTCCATATTGATTTTCCCGGCCAGGACCATTTCCACGATTTCCATCGTTGCGGCGTCGGTGATCCGAACACCATGGCGGAATTTTGCTTGAATGCCGAGTCGATCGAGCATTTTGTCGATTTGCGGTCCACCGCCGTGGATGATGACCGGGTTAATGCCGACATACTTCAGCAGGACGACATCTTGTGCAAACCGTTCTTTGAGTGACGCATCCGTCATCGCGTGGCCGCCATATTTCACGACCACGGTTTTGCCGCGAAACGTCCGGATGTAGGGCAGGGCTTCGATCAGGACATCGGCTTTTTTGATGAGTTTGTTCATAGGTGGCTCCCCGCTATCGGCTGCCAGCGTCCAACCATCAGCCTTGTGATCAATAAGAGATTGACTGATGACTGACAGCTGGTGGCTCCTAGAGAATATACCGGCTCAGGTCCTGGTCTTTGACGATGTCCTTCAGTCGATCCCGAACGTAGGCGGCGGTGATGTTGATTCGCTTGTCGGGCCAGCCTGGTCCCTCAAAAGAAATTTCCTCCAATAGCCGTTCCATGATGGTGAAGAGGCGACGGGCGCCGATGTTCTCGGTCCGCTCATTCACTTGCACCGCGATCTCGGCGATTTCCTCCAAGCCGTCCTTGGCAAACTCGATGGCCAGTCCCTCCGTGGCCATCAAGGCCTGATATTGGCGGACCAACGCCCCTTTCGGTTCCGTCAGAATACGGACGAAATCCTCTTTCGTCAAAGGACTGAGTTCCACACGAATCGGGAAGCGCCCTTGGAGCTCCGGAATGAGATCGGATGGTTTCGCGACGTGGAAGGCTCCAGCGGCGATGAACAGAATGTGATCTGTCATGACCGGGCCATGTTTCGTGGTGACGGTGCAGCCTTCTACGATGGGTAGCAAATCTCGTTGCACACCCTCTCGGGACACATCAGGTCCCGCCGTGCGCTCGCGACCAGCGATCTTGTCGATCTCGTCAAGAAACACGATCCCGGTCTGTTCCACCTTGTTGATGGCTTCACGCGTGGTATCGTCCATATCGATCAACTTCTGGGCTTCTTCTTGGGTTAGGTGTTTCAGTGCTTCCGGCACCTTCATGAGCCGCTTCTTCTTCTTGCCCTGGAACATGCCACCTAACATGTCACGGAGATTATTCTCGAGGTCATCCAGCCCACCCACATTAGAGATGACGCCGACCGGAACTCCCCGCTCTTTGACTTCCATTTCAACGGTCCGCTCATCCAGCTTGCCCTCGCGGAGTTGCAAACGGAGTTTCGATCGAGTGGTTTCGTGGGAGTCAGGTGGGGCTTGGGTGGTCGGTTCGGTTGTGCCGTCCACAAAGCCAGGTCGAGGCGGGGGCGGAGGCAAGAGGATATCGAGTAATCGTTCCTCAGCTTGTTGTTCAGCCTTCTGTTGAACGAACGCCAGGCGTTGAGTCTTGACCATATTAATGGCTAGCTCGGTGAGGTCGCGAATGATCGATTCCACATCGCGCCCGACATAGCCCACCTCGGTGAATTTCGAGGCTTCGACCTTGATGAAGGGAGCCTCAGCCAGCTTGGCCAGCCGTCGGGCGATTTCCGTTTTACCCACACCGGTGGGACCGATCATGATGATGTTCTTCGGCATGACCTCATCGCGGATGTCGGGCGACAGTTGCTGACGACGCCAGCGGTTCCGAAGGGCAATGGCCACCATGCGCTTCGCATCCTTTTGTCCGATGACATAGCGGTTCAGTTCTTCGACGATCTGGCGGGGAGTCAGACTATTGAGATTCAATGCGACGGGCTCAGTTGTGAGCGGTTTCATCATTGTGGATTATCCTCGAAGTTCTTCAACAAGAATCTGTTGGTTCGTGTAGATGTCAATGGACCCCGCGATGGTCAGGGCTTCCGTGATGATCACCGGGGCTTCCAATTGTGAATGGCGCAGCAAGGCTCTGGCCGCTGCCAGGGCATAGGGGCCACCAGAGCCGATGGCCAGAATGCCGTCTTCCGGCTCGACGACGTCACCGGTCCCGGTAATGATGAACGACTGCTCACGCCCGGCGACGGCCAGGAGGGCTTCCAGACGGCGAAGCACACGATCCGTCCGCCAATCTTTCGCGAGTTCGACGGCGGCCCTCGTGAGATTCCCGCGATACTCTTCCAGTTTGCTCTCGAATTTCTCGAACAGCGTGAAGGCGTCCGCCGTGGCGCCGGCAAACCCAGCCAAGACCTGATCATGGTGCAAGCGCCGAATCTTCTTGGCGTTGTGTTTCATGACCGTAGTGCCGACAGTGACTTGCCCGTCACAGCCCATGGCGACCCGTCCGTCTCGACGGACACAAAGCACGGTCGTCGATCTGATTTTCATGATGACTTGTGATCCTTTCCATGTGGGGGGCGAGTCGTCTGCGCTCGAGGATGGGCCCGGTCGTAGACCGCGAGCAGTTGGTCCATTGCCACATGCGTATACTTTTGCGTGGTACTCAGTGAGGCATGGCCGAGCAATTCCTGGATTGATCGGAGATCGGCTCCTTCGTCGAGAAGATGTGTTGCGTACGAATGCCGGAGGGTATGGGGACTGACCGCTCCGCTCACGAGCCGGCTTGAGTACCGGGCGACCATCTTGGCGACGCTTCTGGTAGTCAGCCGCCCACCACGATGATTCAAGAACATCGGCGACGACGGATGGCGGTTGCGAGGAGTCAGCTTCAAGGACGAGCGATACGCGCGGATGGCCTGCAATGCCACATCTCCGATCGGGACCAGCCGTTCCTTGCGACCCTTCCCTTTCACACTCACGATCCCATCCGCTTCGTCGAGGTCATTGAGGTTGATCCCGACGACTTCGCTCACTCGCGCGCCGGTCGAATACATCGTTTCCAGCAGGGCACGGTCACGGATAGACAGGGGTGATGGCCCTGAGGGAAACGTCATGAGGGCTGCCGCATCATCCTTAGTGAGTACGCGAGGGAGTCGTTTGGGTAGTCTCGGGCTCCTTAGTGTTTCAGTCGGGTTAGTTTTTACGATCTCTTCACGGAGGAGGAAACGGAACAAGCTGCGCAGACTCGCTAGCTTTCTCGCGAGGGACGCCGCCTTCTCGCCTCGGCGATCCAACGAGTGGAGATAGGCGCGAATATCGTCGCTGGTGATCGCGTCGACGCGAATGGGTGAGGAGTCTTTCTTGGTGTTTCTGAGGAACCCGGTCAGCTGTTGAAGGTCGGAGCGATAGTTGCGGATCGTCTCGGGGGACGCATTGCGCTCGACCTGGAGGTACATTACGAAAGCCTTGATTGCGTCTTCCATGCCTCAAAATCCTCAAGGGCTCGCTGGCTCATTGCACGACGCTTCTTCTCCTTGTCCCTCGGAGAATTTGCCAAGGGGGGGAACAGGCCGAAGTTGGTGTTCATCGGTTGGAAATGGCGCGGATCCGATGAGGCGACATGGGACACGAGGCAGCCATGCGCGCTCGTGGGTGGCGGTGTAATCAAGGATTCTCCGGCAAGGGCCCGCGCTGCGTTGATGCCGGCCAACCCTCCCATGGCTGCTGATTCTGTATAGCCTTCGACGCCGACGAGCTGCCCCGCAAAGAAGAGGGAGGCGCGGGCTCTGAATTGCAAGGTGTTCAATAGCAGCTGGGGCGAATTGATAAATGTATTGCGATGGAGACTGCCATACCGGAGAAACTCCGCCTGTTCAAGCCCGGGAATCATGCGAAACACGCGCTTCTGTTCCGGGTACGTGAGTTTGGTCTGAAAGCCCACCAGGTTGTAGCAGGTCCGATGGATATTTTCTGTCCGCAGCTGGACGACTGCCGCTGGTTCGATCCCCGTTCGCGGATCTTTAAGACCCACTGGTTTCATCGGACCGAACTGCATCGTCTGTCGGCCACGCTCGGCCAGCACTTCGATCGGCACACAAGCCTCAAAATAGGGGGTCTTCTCAAATTCCTTCGGCTGTACTTTCTCCGCGGCCATCATGGCATCGTAAAAAACATTGTACTGCTCTGCCGTCATGGGGCAATTTAAATAGTCATCCCCGCCCTTGTCATAGCGAGAGGCGCGAAAGACGATGTCCATGTTGATCGAGTCCGCATCGACGATCGGTGAGATCGCGTCATAGAAATAGAGGTGCTGCGACTTCGTTGCCGCGCGGATCGCTTGCGAGAGTTTATCGGACGTGAGTGGGCCAGTTGCGATGATGCAGAGGCAATCCGTCGGGATCTCTGAAATTTCTTCATGGAGAATTCTGATGTTCGGATGGCCTTCCAGCGCGCGCGTGATGTGTTGAGAGAACTGATCGCGATCGACAGCCAGCGCCGATCCGGCCGGCACACGGGCTTGCTCGGCGGCGGCGATGATCAGCGAGTTGAGCCGCCGCATCTCTTCTTTCAGAATACCAGGCGCATTGAGCGGGTCAAGAGAGCCGAGCGAGTTCGAGCAGACGAGCTCGGCCAACCCGCCGGTCTTGTGCGCCTTCGTCATCTCTTTCGGGCGCATCTCGTAGAGCGTGACCTTGGCGCCGCGATTCGCCGCTTGCCA
>Ga0224500_10000745_pt1 | contig 21046 bp, 14 predicted proteins | sample SF_Oct11_sed_USG_FD_168126 | JGI IMG/M metagenome (GOLD analysis project Ga0224500, IMG submission 168126) | Sediment microbial communities from San Francisco Bay, California, United States - SF_Oct11_sed_USGS_4_1 | ecosystem: Environmental > Aquatic > Marine > Sediment | place: USA: California... | reverse complement strand
CATTTCATAGATGCCGGCTACTCCTTGCCCGCCTCCAACGCAAGCCGTAACGAGCCCGTATTTTTTATTTCTTCTCTTCAGTTCATTAAACAACGTTAATGATAGCCGGGCTCCACTACTTCCAAGCGGATGCCCCAGGGCAATGGCCCCGCCGTTTACGTTTAGTTTAGCAGGATCAATTTCCAGGTCCCTAATTACGGCTAATGACTGGGCCGCAAACGCCTCATTCAACTCAATCAAATCAATATCATTTAATCTCAACCCTGCACGTTGAAGGGCTTTGGGTACAGCTGCCACAGGGCCAATACCCATGATGCGCGGATCGACGCCTGCAACCGCATAACTCATCATTCTGGCAATTGGTTTCAGTCCTAATTGTTTAACCATTTTCTCAGACATAACCACGGCGAAAGCTGCTCCATCATTAGTGGGTGAGGAGTTTCCGGCAGTGACTGATCCGCCCACAGCGAAAACAGGCTTCAGTTTTGCCAGCGCCTCTATGGAGGTTTCCGGGCGCGGGCCTTCATCGGTATCTACAACCGATTCTCTTGATTTCTTTTTGCCATTCTCATCCACATAAACCTCTCGCGTGGTGATTGGTTGAATCTCTTCGCCTAGCTTCCCATCCCGCTGTGCCTGAAGCGCCTTCATGTGCGACTCATACGCAAACTTGTCCTGATCCTCCCGCGAGATCTTATACTGCCTGGAAATCTCTTCCGCAGTGAGTCCCATGCTGGTATAATACGAAGGATGGTCCTTTGCAATCTGGTAGTTTAGGGCTGTTTTCCAGCCCATGACAGGAACAAGTGACATTGACTCGGCTCCGCCGGCGATAATACAATCGCCTGTACCGGCCTGAATTTTCGCGGATGCAAGATGTATGGCCTCTAAACCAGATCCGCAATAGCGGTTGATGACCATGCCTGCGTTGTCGATACCTAATGCAGTGAGTGCGATCATTCTGCCCATTTGCATGCCCTGCTCCGCCTCCTGAACAGCATTGCCAACAATCAGGTCATCTACCATCTTGTTTTCCAATCCAGGCACAGACTGTACCAATGCTTTGATAAGGTCTGTCGAAAAATCATCGGGGCGTGTAAAACGAAATCCGCCTTTTTTTGCTCTTGTGTTTGCCGTTCTTTTGGCGGCTACGATGTATGCATCCATATTAATTTCGTAAAGGTTTACCTCCTGTTAAGATTGATTGTATTCTCTCCAGTGTTTTCCTTTCACCTGTAAGAGATACAAATGCTTCTCTTTCGAGATCCAATAGATATTGCTCACTTACCTCCTGTGGCGAAGTAAGATCTCCTCCACACATGACGTTGGCTATTTTCAGCGCAATTTTCTGATCATGTTCAGAAATATAGTTTCCCATCTTCATGCCGTAGACGCCCGCCATAAAGAGCGCCAATCCAGCGCGACCCTGTACTTTTATGTTTTTAGCCTGAGTTGGCATGGTATAACCAGCGTCGAACAACTCAATTACAGCGGCTTTGCCATCAAGCAGCTGACGATCCTTGTTTACAGATACGCGATCCTTGCGACGCAAAACTCCCATCTCACGCGCCTCTTCCGCTGATAGTGCCACCTTTGCTGTTGCTATATTCATGAATGCGTTTTGGAGGGCATTCAGCTCAACGTCACCTGCTTCGATAGAATCACTAACACGCTTTGTAAACTCCTTCGTTCCGCCTCCGCCAGGGATTAGCCCAACGCCAACCTCAACGAGCCCTATATACGTTTCAGCGGCCGCTTGCGCAATATCCGCGTGCATGGTCATTTCACAACCTCCCCCCAGTGTTCTTCCCTGAGGGCACACCACTACCGGAACTGATGAGTATCGAATGCGCATCACCGAATTTTGAAATTGACGAACCATAAAATCGATCTCATCATACTCCTGTTCGATGGCAAACATAAACACAAGTCCAAGGTTTGCGCCAAGTGAAAAGTCCGGTCCCTGATGTCCAATCACAAGTCCTTTGTAATCTTTTTCAGCAAGGTCGATGGCTTTATTCAGTCCTTCAATTACCGCACTACCCAGGGTATAGCTCTTGCTGTGCCATGCAAAGTCCAGCACCCCATCCCCAAGATCTGTTATTTTTGAATCAGCATTTTTCCAAACAACATTTTCGCTAAGGTTTTCAAGGATTATGAATTGTTCCTTACCCGGAATAAGCTTATACGACTTGCTTGGTATATCGTAAAATTTTCGTTTCCCATTCTCAACTTTATAAAATGATGTGTTTCCGGCAGCTACCATTTCATAAACCCATTGATTTGGCTTATTATCTGCTGCCTCCATTTCTTTCAGGGTCTTCTCAACACCCACAGCATCCCAAGTTTCAAATGGGCCAAGTTCCCAGCCAAACCCCGCACATACAGCGTCATCTATTTTATAAAGCTCGTCCGCGATTTCCGGAATTCTATTTGAGGCATATTGAAACAACCCGAAAAAAGAGTCACGATAAAATTCACCAGCTTTGTCTTTCCCTGCCAAAAGTACTTTGAAACGGTCCTTCAGGTTGTCGATCGACCTGGTTGTTTCAAGTGTCGCAAATTTGGCCTTGGCTTTTGTCCTGTATTCCAACGTTTTTAAATCAAGCGTTAGAATTTCTGTTTCCCCTTTTGCGTTTTTCGTTTTTTTGTAAAATCCCTGACCCGTTTTATCGCCTAGCCATTTATTTTGTTCCATTTTCAACACCACATCCGACAACTTGAAGTAATTGCGACCCTCGTCATTTTTCAGTCCCTCGTATAGGTTTCCAGAGACCTTTATTAAGGTATCCAGTCCAACGATATCAGAAGTTCTAAAAGTAGCTGACTTCGGTCTTCCAATTACAGGGCCTGTCAGTTTATCAATTTCATCAATATTGAGATCAAGCCTGTTCATAGAATTTACCACCTTCATAATAGAGAAAACGCCTACGCGGTTGGCAATAAAAGCAGGCGTGTCTTTGCATAATACAGTTGTTTTCCCCAGAAAGAGGTCGCCATAGTGCATCAAGAATTTCACAACTTCCGGGTCAGTATATGCCGTAGGGATGATCTCCAGCAGTCTTAGATATCTGGGTGGGTTAAAAAAGTGTGAACCGCAGAAGTTTCTTTTAAAGTCCTCACTCCTGCCTTCTGCCATTAAGTGAATGGGAATTCCCGATGTATTTGAAGTAATCAGTGATCCGGGTTTTCGGTGTTTCTCAACTTCTTCATACACCTTTTTTTTGATCTCTAAATTTTCCACAACAACCTCAATAGTCCAATCATAGTCTTTGATCAGTTGCATATCATCAGTAAAATTACCCACCGTCACACGTGAAATAAACTGCTTACTGTAAAGCGGGCCTGGGCTTGATCTAATAGACCGGTCGAAAGAACTTTGAACAATTTTGTTTCTTACAACTTTGCTCTCCAGCGATAGTCCTTTTGCGCGTTCCTCTTCTGTAAGTTCCTTTGGCATGATGTCCAGCAACAATACCTGACAACCAATGTTAGCGAAATGGCAGGCAATGGCGGAACCCATCACGCCTGAACCTAGTACTGCAACTTTGCGAATTGAACGTTTCATGTTATTCTTACTTGTTTAATCTCCAAATACAGCCCGCCTTTTTTATCATTCAGCCTTTCGCCAGTGACACTTCCGGTTAATCCTTTCCTATGCAATTTCTCTTGCAGCGAGTTGGTTAATTTCATTAATCACTTCGAAAAATATTCTCAGTTTGGTGTCAGGGACAAGTTCTCTTACTTTGTTGTTGAAATAAAGTACCGCTTCCCTGGAAATTTCTTTTTTCCTTTTGCCCAGATTTGTAAGGAAGATTCGAACAGATCGCTTATCTATAGGATCAGGTTCGCGGTAGATAAGTTTCTTTTCCTCCATGGTCTTTAGCATCCGTGTAAGGCTCCTGGCCTCCAATCCCATCAACGGCGCTATCTTGGTTGCCGGTGTTCCTTCTTCTGAATGAATATTAATTAAGACAAAACCTATCGACGTGGTAATATCATGCTTACTGGCTTGCTGATTATACATGCGAGAGATGGCGTGCCAGGCTGACTTGATATTGTGATCAACAGTTTCTTCTCTACGCATGTAATTTAGATAAGCCTACGAAGGTAATAAACTTTGTTATGCATGCATACCATTTTTTTGGAAAAGTTTTACTGTAATTGAGCCCTGTTGTAGAAGTTCTCTTGCTGACCATGGGGAAAAGTCTCTCACTTTAAAACCTGCACTTCGCAGCCGCCCTGATAACCATAAAATCTTCTCATTACCCCTGATCCTAAACTAGCTTGTTTTTAATATGCATATAGCGAAATTGCCGCAGATGAGAATTCTATTCGTGATTCTGTTTGGTTTTGTCTCTTGTCCTTGGCTTAACGCCCAGAAAATTAATGAAGCCTATCAACTCCATATTCGGCAGGCCAGCGCCGGCATAAAAATTGACGGCGTCATGGATGAGGAGGACTGGTTACAAGCCGAAGTGGCAGCCGACTTTTTCATGGTACTGCCAATGGACACCAGCCAAGCCAGGGTAAAGACAGAAGTGCGCATGACATACGACCAGCAAAACCTGTATATTTTTGCCACTTGTTTCCTCTTTTCTCCAGGGAGATATTTCGTTGAGTCGTTGCGCAGGGACTTCGCTTTTGTCAAAAACGACAATTTTCTCTTGTTCATGGATCCGTTTGATGACCAAACAAACGGGTTTGCATTCGGCGCAAATGCAGCAGGCGCACAATGGGATGCGATGCTATTTCAGGGCGGCTCAGCCGATCTCAGCTGGGATAATAAATGGACGTCCGCCGTAAAGAAAGACGATGAAAAGTATGTCTTTGAGGCCGCCATTCCGTTCAAGTCCATTAGATATAAGAAAGGCATAATGAAGTGGGGCATTAACTTCAGCAGAAATGATCTTAGGACTACCGAAAAATCCAGCTGGGCTCCCGTTCCCCGTCAATTTCCAACGGCATCCCTAGCCTATACAGGTATTTTGGTTTGGGACAAGCCTCCCCCACAGACGGGGTCGAACATCTCAATTATTCCATATGCCCTGGGAGGCGTGACGAAAGATTATGAGGCCGAAACTGCCCCTACGTATAGAAAAGAAATAGGAATGGATGCTAAAATTGCAGTTACTTCCTCGTTGAATTTAGACCTCACGATTAATCCCGATTTTTCGCAGGTTGACGTTGATCAGCAAGTCACCAACCTTGATCGCTATGAATTGTTTTTTCCGGAAAGGCGGCAATTTTTTCTTGAAAATGCTGACCTCTTTGCCAATTTTGGTTATGCCACAATTCGTCCTTTTTTTTCCAGGCGTATTGGGTTAGGTACACCCATTGAATATGGTGCCCGTTTCAGCGGCAAGCTCAACAAGAATTGGCGAATAGGCATAATGGATATGCAAACTGCCAAGGTGAGTAACGAATACTTGCCGCGCCAAAATTTCGCTGTTATGGCATTGCAGCGAAGAGTCTTCGCCCGATCCAATATTGGATTCATCTTCATCAATAAACAATCCATAAATTACGAATTAAGTGAAGATCCTGACGCACCTGTTTATTCCCAGTATAACCGAAACTTGGGCCTTGAATATAATTTGGCGTCTTCAAACAATTTGTGGACTGGCAAAACCTTGTTCTTAAAATCCTTTAGTCCGGACAAAAGCGGCAAGGATTTTACGCATGCGGCAAATCTCCAATACAAAAATCGGAGACTTCTCTTAAGTTGGCAGCACGAATATGTGGGTGAGAATTATAACGCTGAGGTTGGATATGTGCCTAGAAGAAAATTCGTGAGAATAAACCCTCAGTTTGGATATCTATTTTTCCCTAAAGGCAAAAATATCCTCAGCCACGGTCCGACCCTAAGCACGTCGTACTTTTTTGATGATTCCTTCCGCAAAACAGATAACACCACATTCCTTTCATACATGATAACGTTCAGGAAGCTGAATCTTTTAACAGGATGGGTGGCACATGACTACGTGAAACTACTTCAGCCATTTGATCCCACAAATTCCGGTTTAGATTCTTTGGCCGCGGGCACTGAACATGCCTGGAATTCCTTCGGTATTAACTTTACCTCAAAACCGCAAAGTTTATTTACATACCTAATTACCAGTCGTTATGGGGGGTACTATGAGAATGGCACACGATTAAATTTGGGCGCCGAAGTGGGTTATCGCTTCCAGCCTTATGTGAGCCTAGCGGTTACACTTAACTACAACGACATTGATCTACCACAACCGTGGGGCAGAAATAGTTTTTGGCTTATCGGACCGAGGCTCGATGTAACCATGACCAACACATTATTCTTTACTGCCTTTGCACAATATAACGAACAACAAAACAATGTCAATTTAAATACCCGTTTTCAATGGCGCTATAGGCCTGCTTCAGATCTATTCATCGTCTACACTGATAATTATGTGCCTGACACATTTGGGGTGAAGAACAGGTCCCTGGTACTGAAATTCACGTATTGGTGGAATATCTAGGCTTTGCTAACGCTGGTAAGATTGTATATGGGCTACTGGGGTGTTTGCACTTCACCGGCGAAGTCGCCGCGCAGTAATCGAAATCTCTTTCTCGCTTCTGCCGCAAAAACGCTTCCCGGGTATTTCGTTAAAAAGTCGCGGTAAATTTCCATCGCTTTTTGTTTATCGCCAAGTTGTCGTTCATAAATCTCACCTTGTAAAAAATACGCATCATCGGCAAGCACATCATCGGCGTAATCATCCAGGATTTTCTGCAATAATAAAATGGCCTTTTCAAATTCCCCGCGTTGCATTCTGATATTCGCCTCAAGCCAATAGACATCATCCAGTATGGTTTGATTGGAGATTGAAGCTCCGCTATCAGAAACGCCTTGCTTCAGTTTTTCAATTTTCTCTAAAGCAAGATCTGTCTTGTTCTGATACAAAAGTAATTCAATTGTGGCATACTCCATTAATGCCGTTCCAGCCGAATCGAATGCAATGTTTTCTTTTATGCGCATGCTAAGCGACAGGGCGTCGTTCGCAATCTCCCGCGTTGTGGCCTGCTTCAAAATATCCAGATGCTCCTGGGCAAGACGAAAATCACCTTTGTAATAAGAAAGCTTTGCGTTTTTTAATTTTGCCTCATAGCCAACAAGATTTTCTTTTTGTGTTTTTTCCACCTGAGAATACAGCAATGTTGATTCCCATGGTTCACCCTTCAACATATATATGTCACCAAGCACTAGTTTGGCTTTTGATTTCAAATATTGAGAAGCCTTTGGATTAGCAATCAGCTCGACTAAAATTTGAATTGCTGAATCTTTTAAATCAAGGTAGTTGGCAAACAGCAATGCCTGATTTTTTGAAGCTTCCAACGCATTCATGTCATTCGGGTATTGGCTGATAAAATTTTTATAATCTGCAATCAGAACGCGTACCGAATCCTCCTTTACAGGAAAACTGTTTTTTACACGCTCCTCTCTTGTGCGAAGCATGCCCAATCGGGACAACAAGTAATTTGGCGAGTTCGGATATTCGCGAACTAAGTAGCGGTAGATTTTCAGTGCGTTGTCATAGTCCTCATTGTCCAAAGCAACTTTGGCTACCTCAAGGCATTTTTCGCCGTCACTTTTGTACCGCTTATCATATGCCCGTGCTTGAATGAAGGAAGCATAAAAGTTCTTTTGTTGCATCGTGACCCAGATTAACAGATCTGCATAAACTTCTATGTCGGGAAATTGCTGGACTTTATCATATAATAGATTTTCAAGACTTTCGAGTTCTTCTGATTTTGTTAGTAACGTCTGAAGAACATTTTTTACGTACTGGATGTTAGCGGAGCTCTGTGTAACGTAGGTCAAATATTCCTGCACCATTTTATCCTGATAGCCTTTTACGCGGTACAACATGGCCAGGTCAAGGCAGAACAGATTTGGATTTCCAAGGGCCCTTCGGCTTTCCGTTAAGGTCAGAATTCCATAGTCCATTAATGACCGCGACATAAAATAATTAGACATGACCTTTGCGCGCTGTACATTCCCCATGTTTTCTTTTATAAGCTCCTTAAAATATTTGTCCGCCCGGACCAGGTCGCCTGAGCGCACAAAAGTGAAACCCATATCTAATCTGTATTGTAAATTCTGTGGATCACGTTTGGATATTTTCTTTAAGTAATTCTGCGCCTCATCGAATAAATTCAGATCAATCAATACGTTTATATAATTGTTGTAAATAAACGAAGTATTATCTTCTTTCTTAGCCAGATCACGATAAAGTTCCAGCGCTTTTGCTTTATCGCCTTTCAGTAAATATTCGCTTGCCAATTGTATTTCTTCATCTGTTTGGGCATTGGCTAAAATTCCTGAAGAGAGTATGCAGAAAGTTATCCGCAATACGTGGTACCTTATTGTTTTTATATTATATATTATTTTATTGTTATTATTAGTCATGTTGAAGTGTTGATATCTTCCTGTTGTTTTTTAGTGTGAATGTTATGTGGATTTGTTTGTTGCGATAAGAAGGTCTGTTTCAGTGAATTATTAAGTTATAAACATTATACACAGGTGTTGATAGATGTGATGTGTACAGCTTTCCGTTATTGCTATGTTGATAAGTTTTAAGTTGTAAACATTTATGTTTCGGATCTAGTTGATTTATATTGGATATTGAGATTTACGCTCTTTTTGTATACCTGTCAACAAGTTGTTAGTTGGTTATCAACAAGGGTCCTATCTCCCAATTGGCTTTTAGGTTAACAGTGGTTTCTTTTTTTTCGTTTCTGTAAAATATTATCTTTTCTGGTTCTTTTTTTAAGTAGAAGTTGCCGGGGGTCCATTGTGCATCTTTGTTGGTGTCTATGATTAATCTTATTTGGTAGGTTTTAGGGTCCAGGTCTTCAAATGTTGTTAGGTTATTATTTGCTACAGTAGCTAGTACCTTATAGTCTCTTGTAAGTAGCTGGACCAGGAAGTGTGTTTCATTTGTTTGAACGCGAACGGAGATTATTCCGGTAGTCTCAAGGGTAGTTGGCTTAAGTGTTTCTTTTATGACGATACTGCTGTCTTGTTCTATACTGATGAGGCTTCCTTTTCCAATGTAAAGCTGGTGCTCAACTGGTTTAGTCGATTTGGGTTTTCTATTCTGCTGGATTTTGGTCAAGTCTGGGTTTAGTACCCTTTGGGTGTTTGGTTCCGTCGGTTGTGTGGATTCTTGTTTTAGTAACATTGTTTTGTCAAAGGTCTTGTTTAAGATGAGTGTGTTCATAACGGTGTCTATTACCAGGTCTGAAGGGGTGAAGGCTATTCTTTTTGTGGAGTCTATTTGGTAGTAGATGCTGTCATAGTTTATCGAAAGCAATGGCTTATTGTAGGATATTTTGCCTGATATGTTTCCCTTAGGACCGATAACGCGAAAGTCGGAATAGCTTGTTTTAAAAGTTTCAGGTAGAAGCTGTCGGTCTGTGAATTTGGCGTATAGTGTTGTGTCTAATGAATTGTTTATACTATCGTGGGCGAGTAAGTGTATTTGCAGACTATCCAGGTCAGGAAAAGTATTGTAAATCCTGATGTTTGCTTTGTCTTCTCCATAGGCTGTGATGAGGGGGATATTGGCTATGCTGGTAACTTTATAGTCGGCGAGACTTTTGGTGGTCTTGATGTTGAAGTATTTTCCTGATGGCCTGGCACTTGTTAAATTAAGTGGCCGTGCGTCAAGTTTGAATAAGGGTATACTTATAGTGTCGATATTAGTATGCAGTGATATCTTATCTGAGAGGTAGCCGTATGACTCTGACTTGCTTTCGACGGTTAGATTTTTGTTTTTGTCATCCATTGCATAGATATAGTAATCACCAGGTTTTAGGTTGCCAATAATAAAGTTGCCAGTCTTGTCGGTCTTACTGAAATACTTGGGCTTATGTTGAAATATGTCGAAAGTGTCGCTTTCATAGAGCCCAACAGTAGCGTCTTTATATTCTGTTGATCGTAGGAGATCGTATACCGTGCCTGCTATAGAAAGAGAGTCGATATAGCTTCCTGTGCTGAATGCTAGTTTTAAAGCCTGAGTAGGATTCTTTTCTGTGATGTCTTGAATAGCTTCTCTGAAGTTAATGGAGTAGGTGGTATTATCTGTTAGTTCCTTTTGGAAGGTTATGACGATTTTGTTTTTTTTTGCTTCAGCGTCGAAGTCTTTGCCGATATCAGGGATGATAATGATTTGTTCTTTAGGGTTGTTAAGTATTAGCGTTTCATTAAACGTTAATTCAAGGGAAGATCCTTTGTAATTGGTTTGATCGTTAGTAGGGTTTGCCTTAATGAGAATGGGAGGGATTGTGTCCTTGGGGCCACCAGTTGGCGCTGTCTGCCTTGCACAGGATAGGAAGAACAGCGGGTATATGATCCAATGTAGTTGCTTGGATAAAGTCATTTCTTCACAATATAGATAAGGCTTGAGTACTCATTTTGCTTGTGTGCAAAGTAGTTTGATCTTATTCCGTTGATGATAGCCTTTATAAACATAGTGGCCTGTGGTTTGCGCTGATATTTTTCGCTTAATAGACTCACATAGAATGCATCTAGTTTCATGGGAAGTGTGTTTATTATCCTCAAATCGTGTCTTTTTAAAAGGCTTTTCATGTTGGATTGGGTGAAGTGCCAAATGTGCCGGGGCACATCATAGCCGGCCCAATACTGTTTGTAATGTTTAGCGTCCCAACTATTGTGGTTCGGAACCGCGATGAACATAGTACCTGAGTCGGTAAGCGCCGTTCGAAGACTTTGTAGCGTTTCGTTTAGGTCTGGTATGTGCTCCAGTACGTGCCAAAGAGTAATAATTTCAAAAGTCTTAGCTGCAGGGTTGTCCAGATTGGGCGCGATGGTTGTTTGTGTTAATCGGGAAGATAGGCTGCGTGCGTGTTCCGATGGTTCTACTCCCTGTATATGCCACCCGTCAGCCTGACATTTTTGTAAGAACTGGCCAGTACCGCAACCATAGTCTAATAGAAAAGACTTGCCCGATTTGCGGGACTGTTTATTTATGATTCGCAATTTCCATGACAAGGTTAAGTTACGTGCGAGTTTATATATTTTGTCCTGCAGGGAGGTTGCTTTTGCTGAGTGGGAAATATAAGCATCGGATAAGTAGTAGTCGCCTAGTTTGTCAGGGTCAGGTATTGGTGATGTGATTAGAAGGTGACACTGAGAGCATTGAATAATGGGAAAGGTTTTGTGGGAGACTGTGAAATCTTCGCAACTGATGTAGGGCGTAAACGTAGTACCAGAACATATTGGACAAATAGAAAAGTGTGTCATTTGCCCATATATATTGTCAGTACCGATAGGTCCGCCGGGGATACGCCGCTTATGCGCGAGGCCTGTCCAACGGTTTCCGGCCTTATTCTTTTTAGTTTTTCGCGTGACTCCAAGGATAAGGCTTTGACACGGTCGTAGTCGAAGTCTGTTTTGATTTTGTAATGTTCCAGGCCGTTTAGCTTTTCGACTAGTTCTTGCTCTCGTTGAATATAACTTTCGTATTTGATGTTTATTTCTGCTTGTTCTTGTACTTCGCGCGAGTGCTTATTCACCAGGTTCCTTATGCTGTCGCTAAGTGTCTTCAGTTGTTCGAGACTGATTTGAGGTCGCTTGAGGAGCTGGCTGAGTGATATTTTTTCTTGAATTGGTGATGAGTTTGACTGTTCGAGCAGTGAATTGATTATGGTTGGATCAACTTTAGTTGTTAGTAATTCTGTGGTAAGAAGCTTGATGGAGTCCTTCTTGGCTAATACTGCTTCGAATCGGGTGCTAGAGGCTAGGCCGATTTTATGACCGATTTCGGTTAATCTAAGATCGGCATTATCCTGACGTAGCAAAATGCGGTACTCTGCTCTTGAAGTAAACATTCTATAGGGTTCTTCTGTGCCTTTATTCACGAGGTCATCGATAAGTACGCCTATGTAGGCTTGGGACCTTTTCAGTATTAATGGCTCCTTACTATGTACTTTGTTATGGGCATTAATGCCGGCCAGTAAACCCTGGCAGGCTGCTTCTTCGTAACCTGTTGTGCCGTTGATTTGACCCGCAAAGTACAGATTATCAACAAGTTGCGTCTCCAACGTCATATTCAGTTGTGTTGGTGGAAAGTAGTCATACTCAATGGCATACCCTGGTCTGAACATCTTTGCATTTTCAAATCCGGGGATCATCGTTAATGCCTTATATTGAATATCCTCGGGAAGTGAGGTTGAAAAGCCATTGACATAAATTTCCACAGTATTCCAACCTTCTGGTTCTACAAAAATCTGGTGCCGTTCCCGTTCAGCGAAGCGATTGATTTTATCTTCTATTGAGGGACAATAGCGGGGGCCTAGCCCTTTAATTCTCCCCTGAAACATGGGAGATTTTTCAAACCCTTTTTTCAGTTGATTGTGTACAGATTCGTTGGTATACGTTATCCAGCAACTAACTTGTTTTTCCAGCGGTTTAGTATCTGAATATGAGAATTTGGCAGGGGTCTGATCACCCAGCTGTTCTTCCATTCGGGAATAGTCCAATGAACGGCCATCGACTCTTGGTGGGGTCCCTGTCTTCATGCGACCTGATTTGAAGCCAAGGGTGGTAAGTTGTTCAGTTAAGCCGACAGCAGCCTTTTCTGCTGCGCGGCCGCCACCGAAGCTTTTTTCACCGATGTGGATTAATCCGTTAAGGAAGGTACCGTTCGTGAGTATTATCGACTTGGCTCTTATTTCGATACCAAGACCAGTTTTGATCCCCACAGCAACCCCATGTTCAACGATTATTTCCTTGACCATTTCTTGCCAGAAGTCAATATTTTGTGATTGTTCGAGGGCTAGCCGCCACTCCTCTGAAAATCTCATTCTATCGTTTTGGGTCCTGGGGCTCCACATCGCAGGTCCTTTGGAAAGATTGAGCATTCTGAATTGAATCATTGATTTGTCTGAGATGATACCGGACATCCCACCCAGGGCGTCTATCTCTCTTACAATTTGTCCTTTTGCGACTCCTCCCATGGCCGGATTGCATGACATCTGGGCGATCGTATTCATGTTCATAGTAACCAAAAGCACCTTGGACCCCATTCTTGATGCAGCAGCAGCAGCCTCACATCCTGCATGACCAGCACCTACAACTATCACATCATATGTCTGAAACATATTTTCCTATATTTATCTAGATTTCGCACGACCAACATTTTGCCCAAATGTTCTTCCATAATTCCACATTCTGTTTCACGTGGAACTCATAGAAATACTAGTCGATGAAAGTTTCACGTGGAACTTAGTTTCGCAAAGATAAGTAAGCATCCTCTCTTTTTCTCATGGCTGCCTTTTCTCTATTGCTTTTGTCAGAATAGCCCGAAAGGTGCAAAACACCATGTATTATCACCCGATGTAGCTCATCATCAAATTCAGAGAGATACTTCACGGCATTTTCACGAACACGGTCAATGCTAATATAGATATCTCCTTCTATGCCTCCGAAACCGTCCCCCGTGTCAAATGTTACTATGTCAGTGTATGTCGAGTGGTTGAGATATTGCGTGTTGATTTCGCGCAGGTACTCATCGGAACAAAATATAATATTGAGTTCGACGAGTTTCTTTTTTTCTTTCTTAAGTGCTGCTCTTATCCAGTGCGAGGTTTTCCGAGGATGCTGTAACTTAAACTTGACTTGTTCCTCAAAGAAATTGATGGAGGGCATTATGCGTTCATATAAAAGCAAAGTTCCACAACACTACCGTTCTCCTTGAAATCAACTTCATCAGAAAGGTGCTTCATCAAGAAAATTCCTCGTCCCCCAAGCTTTTCGATGTTTTCGGGTGCCGTAGGGTCAGGAAGGTTTTCATAATTAAATCCTCTGCCCTCATCCTTAATTATGAAGCGGAGTATACTATCATCAAGAAATAGGCTCAGGAGGACGTTTTTTGATTTGTCGTTCGCATTACCATGCTTAATTGCGTTGTTTACTGCTTCTGTAACAGCAATCATAATATTGCCGTACATGTCATCGTCCAGGCTAAAGCGTTCTTTCGCATTGTCGATAAAACTCTCTATCATTCTTATATTCTCCGCAATAGACGGAACCTGGATGCTGATGGTATTCATGCCGCTGTGTCGCTGATGTGGTTTGGTTAGTTTTCTCCTACCCTTTTGAAATATTCATTTACTTCTTTCTTGTAATAAGGGTAAAGCTTTGGAGGAATTGTTTTTAACAATTCTACCTCTTTTTCTTTTAGTCGCAAATAGTCTTCGAATGCTTTGGGAATTTCTTTCTCGTAGTCCTTTGCCGTCTCTCCTTTTCGCTCATCATCCATGTCTTGCTCTCGCGCAGACTTTTCCGCCTGCAATAGTCTGGTGACGATGTCTTGTTGCCGTCTAATAAGTTGATCAGTAAGTTGTTTGTTAACCAAATCCATTTCCGTTTGTTCCATTTTCGAGGAAATATCACCTCCCGGCATCTTACCATCTTTCATCTTGTCTTGCATTTCCTGAAGTGCTTTTCTTATGCGCTCTTGTTCAGCAGCCATTTGGGCCAACTCTTCTGATAATTGTCGACCGGACTTTCCGCTTTCCTTAAGCTCTTGAATCTTGCTATTGAGCTGTTGCTGCATTTGGCTGAGACTTGGTTTTTGTCCTTTCTTTTTAGACTTGCCCATCGATGGTTGAGCATTAGCCATCATCTGCATCATCGCATCAAAGTGATCATCGAGCATGAGCGCAAGATTATTTATTGAGGTCATCGTCATTTGCATTTCGCTGGAGGCTTGAGGCCTCCTGCGATCGCGATTAGCTTCAATTGCCTTGTTAACATGATCATTTAACTCTCCAACTTCCCGGGTAACAATAGAACCCATAAATGGATCTCGCTTTCCGAGAGCTAACAAGCTGTCTTCCAGCACTTTGGCATCGTCTTTGAGCTTGAATTGCGCTTGCGCGATGCTATTAAAAGCAGGATCGTTCTGACTAAGCTCATTGAACCGCTTCATAAGGTCCTCCTCATCAAATGAAAGCTTTACAAGCCCATGAAGGATATGACGCAAAGTTTCAAGATTCTGCATATCAATTTCCATTGACATTGAACTCTGGGCACCTTCCATCTGCTCCTGCATCTTCTGCATCTTCTGAATAGCTTTTTGCTGAGGGGCCTTGGAGTCCGAAGGATTGTTCTTTTCGAGCATCTCCTTGCTCTCTTGCTGCTGTTGCGCTACATCTTGAGTGTCCTCGTTGGATGGAAGGTCATCATTCTTTTGAAGCTCTTGCCCCAATTCTTTGAGCTCTTCTATTTTCTCAGATAACTTTTCAAATTCCTGTTTGAGCTGATCCTGATTGTCTGCTAACTCCTGACTTTCACTCTCCTTTCCTTCTTCTTCACCTTTCTCGTTGCCATTTTGTTTCTTATTCTCTTCCCCTTTCTTGTTTTTGTTCGAGACATTGGCTTCTTCCTTCTCTAATGATTTGGTTTTTTCCAATAGTGCTTTCTGCTTGGCCAATTGTTCTTGCAAGCCCTGCACTGTTTGATCAAGCTTAAATTCATATTGAAGTTGCTTGAACAATTCAAGCGTGCGCTCAAGTTCTTTTTCGAGATTATTTGTGTTCTGGTTAAGTTTGTCGAGGATCTTTTGGATTTGTGAAAAATCGCTCTTCTCACTGAGCAGTTTCTGAAGTTCGTCAAATAACTTCCTGGTTTCCTCATCGAGTAACTCGTCCATTAACTTCTGTATTTGGGCCGCTTTTTCTCGAATTCGTTCATTTTGTTCCGTAAAAGCATCCTTCTTTTGTTCAAGTAGTCTGTTTTGTTCCATGATTTCCTCCAGGATCCGATCTAATCCCTGCTTTTGCTCAACAATATCTTCAAGCATTTTCTTATCCTGCCAGTCAAGGTTATTCTTACCCTTTAACTTCTGACCGGCCTCCTCTATTTGTTCATGAAGCTTATTTGCTTTACCCACTCCCTGATCAATCTTTTGTTTCGTTTTCGATTGGGAGCTTTGAATGTCAGCAATTAAGTTGTCTTCTGTAGGAACCAAAAAAGTATAGGTTGAAGTCTTGGTGGACTTGCTGCCATTAACACCATCGTTGTCCCAAACCTCCAGAAAGTATGTCAGCTGATCCCCTGGATTGAGTTTCAACGAATCTAGTTTCCATGGATGGAAGAAGCTTTGCCGTGCCTCGTTCTTCACAATAGGAATAGCAGCCGTTCTTGCCAGAAGTTCTTGTTGGTCGTCATTGCGAATGCTGAAGTGTAACGCGAGTTTGCGTAATCCATGGTCGTCAGAAAGCAGACCGCTGAGAACGACCATTTTATAAAGCACGGAGTCTTTATAATGATTCACCTGTATTTTTGGGAATTCGTCTTTGATTACATCAACGCGATAAGCAATTTTTTCCTTGTTTCTGCTCTTATCGTTTTCCAGCAGAATCTCATAGTTATCCGGATTCCTGAACCCTTTACTATACGTAAAGAGCTGTTTATCAGCCTTTTGAAAGTTGATTGGCGCATTCTCGGAGCCGAATAGGATTCGGGCATTTTCTGCATAAGCAGTTGATAATTCCCATCGTACAACAGTCCCTTCAGGAACATCAAGATTTCCTGCATTGATGAGTGATTCATCTTTTCTTTGCAAATATGCAGGGTAATTTAGTTGAATATTGAACTGGGCAAGATCGGGACGATTAACTAGTGAAACCTCGAAAACGTCAGAGAAAAATCCGGCAGCCTCCACTTGAAAATCAAACCCTTCCTGCACATTATCAAATAAATAGGAAAACTGACCTAGAGATTGATGCTCTAATTTAAGTCTTTGGCTCCCGATGATGAGGTAGGCATTTTCCGGGAGCGCACTACCGTCCAGCGTAATATTCAATGTATACGCTTCGTTGAAGAATGCATTAAGCGCCTCACTCTCAACAACAAATCTGAATGGTGCTTGGGGTGAATATTGCCGGTTAAAATGAACAAGGCGATCTGTGCTTTGCGTCAAGATACTGCGGTTCAGAACGAGTATTGTGATGACAATCAATAAAGGAACAAAAAGGTATTTCAGGTATTTCTTGTTCTGGTTTATATCCAAGAACCCATCGAACGAAACCGATTCAAACTCTCTGGATTTTTGTGCTACGCTAGCATAAGCAAGGGAAGAATTATTCCGCCGAGCTGATAACTGAATCAAATTAAGCAGCCTGTCTTTTACCTGGGGGACATACTTTCCTATAATTTTAGCGCTCTGCTCTTCATTGATTCCACGCCGGGCAAACCACCACTTGATTGGTTCTCTCAAGTATCGATAAAGACATAGCAGGGCGATAGCAAAAAAAGCGAAAAAGATAAGGAACCTAGCCCATGGGCCTAGCCATAAGCTGTATTCCAGCAAGGCTGCCAGTAAGAAGTAGGAAATGAGAATAGACAATGAAAGCAGTGCACCCCGGACAAAGATGTTCAGGTAGTACTTTTTCTTGAACAAATTGATTTTTTCATGAATGCGCTCTACACCTGCTCCCATAACATATGGTTTATTTATCAAACGCAACAACGCCATCAAAAGTTGAATAGTCCTAATATAATGGCTTATTCACTCTTGGCAAAATTACCTATGATTGAAACACTTACTTGGGTGATGACTGCCCTGGTGCAGACCAATCGAATTCCTGCTCAAAGTATTCGATGACATGCATTTTCAGGAGTTTTTCCTGCTCGAGCAAATCGAAATGAGGTAATTTCTTAACAACCTTCCAATGAGGCCAGCCTTCCTGGTCAAGGCCTTCGAGCTGATAATAGCCAGACAAACTCAAGATTTTGCAAATTCCGATGTGCATAAGATCCTGCTTTTCTTCCTTGCTGAAGACCTTCTTGCCTTTCCCCAATTCCTGTACGCCAATCAGGAAGAGTACAGCGTTAAGGTCTTTGGGTTTTTTCCCGACCATCGCTTCCAGGCTTGACAATAGCGAAGCCCAGGTTCTTTCCAGATCAAGATCGCGTTTAAACATGCTGTAGTTCCTCCCAATATTCAAAGGCCCTTCGTAAGTGAGGAATTACAATTGTACCCCCAACAAGTGTTGCGATTCCCATTGCTTCATATATTTCTTCCTGAGACAGGCCGATCCCTTTACATTTTCCCAGGTGATATTTCACGCAGTCATCGCACCGAAGCACAAGGGAACAAGTAAGCCCGATGAGTTCTTTTGACCTGGTATCCAAATGGCCTTCCCCATATGCCTTGGTATCCAGGTTAAATATTCGTTTGATAATCAGGTTATCAGCAGCCAGGATTTTATCATTCATGGTGCTTCTATAGGTATTAAAGTCTTCTACTAGTCCCATTGATGATTTCGCAATTTGAGTTATATTGGAATACAGTTGTAGGCAAATATATTCTTAAATGACGAATTCAGCAGTCAAACAAATCCTAGCGGATTTTGTGTCCCTGTTTTTTCCCAGTTATTGTCTTGCGTGCGCCGATTCATTGGTAAGAGGTGAGCAGGTGATTTGCACCCGGTGTATGCTTGAATTACCGCAGACAGATTATCACACAGAATTAGAGAATCCCCTCCGAAAGAGATTGTCTTATAGAATACCAATAAAGTATGCCTTGGCCTTATTCAAATTCAGTAAGAATGGGCGTGTTCAGCATTTATTACATGAGCTGAAATACAGAAATCATCCGGAGATTGGCGAGGTGTTGGGCAGGGTTTATGGCGACAAAATGAGGGAAACAAATCAATTCCAGGAACTTGATATAATTATTCCAGTCCCGCTGCATCCTTCACGAAAGAGAAAACGCGGTTATAATCAAAGTGCGAGATTTGCATCTGGGCTCTCAGAAAAGCTTGGCGTCCCATTCAGCGATGACCTCATGGCAAGGAGAATCGTAACCGGTACACAGACACTAAAGACAAAACTAACGCGGTGGGAAAATATGAGCGGTGTATTTAGCGTGAAAGAATCAGCAGCTATACATAATAAAAATATACTCTTGGTGGATGACGTTGTCACGACCGGATCAACACTAGAGGCATGCGCTGAACCTTTGCTGAGAGCGGGTTGTAAAGCGTTAAGTATCGCGTGCATCGCAGAGGCGTAAATCACAAAAGCCTTGGTAATATTACCAAGGCTTTTGTGACTTAAAGAGTTAATTCTATTGTAAAGACCTAGTAGTTGGAGCCAGCTCGGATCATAGCACACCTAAAGCCTATGGTGGCAGTGGCGGAATCCTGATCAAGATACCTTCTTGTACCGGGCGACATCCAATAGGCGACATCTTTCCAGGAGCCACCTTTGTAGACACGCGCGCGGTCCGTAATTAGTGATGTAAATGACTCAGGATTCTTTTCGAAATCGCTGTTGTAACCCGAGTTCATGCCAGAGGCGGGATCCAGGAAGCCATCTCTGCGAATAGGATTGAGGTCATCAAAATCCTGAAATGACATAGGCCGATAGATATCCTGCACCCATTCACTCACATTTCCAGCCATATTGTAAAGGCCATAATCATTAGGCGGATATTCATAGATATAAGAAGTTATAAGGGCACCATCGTTTAGACGTCCGGCAATACCAGCGTAGTCGCCACGGCCGCGCTTAAAGTTAGCCAACATAAATCCCATTTGCTTACCATATGGATTACGAACGGCATGTCCATCCCAAGGATAAATGCGTTGATGGGTCTGCAATTCTTCAAGCCATTGGGTTCCAATCAGTGCCTGCGCAGCATATTCCCACTCTGCTTCAGTAGGCAGACGGTAGGCGGGAACAACTATACCCGACTCCAAAGGGATACGTCCATCACTTTCAGCAAAATCTTCTCCGGCATCCTCGGCCAACTTTATATTTACAGCCCGCGTTCTCCACACGGCAAACTTGCTGGCCTGGTTCCAGGTAACCCCCACAACAGGAAAATAGCGAAATCCGGGATACCTAAGGTAGTGTTCAACATATGGGTCGTTGAAAGCAAGCTTTCCAACCCATACAGTAGTATCTGGTAAGGCTGCTTGGTAGGCTTCCTGAGATGAATCTTTTGCAAGATAATGCATGTATTCTAACCAGTGAACATTGGCGATTTCTGTTTCATCCATGTAGAATGATGCAACTGAAACGGTCCTTTCAACATTGTCGCGATACGACATGACATCTTCTTCGAAAGATCCCATAACAGCACGGCCACCTTCAATAAACACCATATTCGGCGCGTCAGGCTGTCCTTCATAGGGGTTAACCATAAAACCTCCCTGATCTTCATCATTATATGCCAATCCTGTGGCAGTGCTGACCTGGCCTGGGTTGGAGGCAGTTGGTTTTCCACCCTTTCTACTAAAGAGCGAACAGGCAGACAGGGCTACCGATCCGCCAATCACATACAATAGAACCCTGAAAGAATACTTCATTTTAGTTTTCAGTTTAAACCAAATGCTAATTAAATGGATAATCCCATGTTTTCCAAGTGGGCGCAAGTTTATTCATGTATCTGTTCGAGGACAAAAAACCTGCACCTTATGAACGGTGAATTATTGAGCTTATTGTTTTGGGAATCCTGAATCCCTTTTTGGGAAGACGAATTATCAAAACAAGGGTTCAAACAACGATTTGCAACGATAAGCGTAATGGCACGGATTTTTGATATCCCACTATCAAAAAGAACCAGCTATGTTAACCCTTCAAAATTTTAGAGTAATGCCCTTCGAAAAAAAATGTGATGTAATTACATTCTCGGGCAATTATTTGGCGCAACGTACCCTTGCCGACTGCAAAGTATTTCTGTATTTCACAGAGGGCTTTTTCGTTGAAGTATTCTATTCATCCAAATACCAGAAAGTCTTAATGATTAATGCTTTTGAGAAAGCAATTGGGCTGGACCCTTACCTTGATAAGGTTTCGTTAGCCGACTTGATAATTGTCTGACCTGACATTTGGAGAAGTAACTCAATTGCGGTATCAACTGTTTTTATTCCTTCTGTTACCAGGATTGCTGTCCCCGCCCGGTCTTTCATTTTGCAACGGCGTGGGTGTTTTTGTACAAAAGATAGGATATGACCAAAAACATCCGAATTGAAGTACGACTCG
>Ga0224500_10000744_pt1 | contig 21076 bp, 27 predicted proteins | sample SF_Oct11_sed_USG_FD_168126 | JGI IMG/M metagenome (GOLD analysis project Ga0224500, IMG submission 168126) | Sediment microbial communities from San Francisco Bay, California, United States - SF_Oct11_sed_USGS_4_1 | ecosystem: Environmental > Aquatic > Marine > Sediment | place: USA: California... | reverse complement strand
AGCGGGTCACCCGCCGTGCCTATGACCGCATCTCCCGCATGCAAACCGATTGCGACGGATGCCCGGATGCCGTAATCGCGCTCCCATGATTCCTCAAACTCGGGAAAGTCACGCTGTATTTCCTGCGCGGCCTGCACGGCACGCTCTGCACTGCCCCCATCAGCAAAGGATGCCATCAAGGTGTCGTTCATCAGATTGCGCACCTCGCCGTCGTGCCGCTCGATCGCACGCTGAACCAGGGCGAAGAACTCGGAGACTCGCGCAAAAACAACGTCAGGTTGCAGCATTTCGGATGTGCGCGTGAATCCGCGCGTCTCGGCAAACAGGATGACGACCGGCGAACGTTCGGGCGCGGATCCTTTCGCTTTGGTTGCTGCCATGGTGAAAACTCCTTCATTCCGGGAATCAGGCTGGCTCAAGAGCTCTGCGGCCATTATAAACAGGCGGCGGATTTCTCCCACCTTCTTGCCTCATAATATTGATCTGTCCGGACTTTTGCGGTGCCAGAGTGCACGTCATATTTCAGACTGCACCCTGAAAATGCGCCCGCAGGCGGTGTCCATGGGCAAAGAGAGGTCCGGCATCAGTTTGCCGTGCCTGTTGAAGTCGATGCGCTGTAGAAAATAACACGAGGATATTCGTCCCATCGGGGAGGCCTGAATAATGCGCTTTGCTGCCGTTTTAGCTGCTTTGATTCTCAGCGTCACCGTGTCCGGTTGCGGCGGCGAAAAACAATCTGTGCCGACTGCCAGTGTCGCGACGAAAGACGAGAAACCGGCGCTGATAGACATTAACCGCGCCAGTGCCGCCGAACTCACGGCGCTAAAGGGTATCGGCGAGGCACGAGCCAAGGCCATCATCAAAGGGCGGCCCTATTCCAGAAAAGATGAACTGGTGCAGCGGCAGATCATCCCGAAGACCGTTTACGACAAGATCAAAGACGAGATTATCGCCAGGCAGAACTAGCGCCGTCGTTCCAGGGCCTCCCGAGAGGACGTCAGAAGCCTTTCAGGTTTCCGCTTTGGTTGCAACCTGATGGATATGTACATCGCGCTGCGGAAACGGAATTGAGCAGCCGCCTTTTTCCAGTTCTTCCTTGCAGCGCTTCAGCAGGTCAAGTTTTGTTGGCCACCAGTCCTCACGGGCAGTCCAGACCCGGAAGAGGATATTCACCGAATTGTCACCCAGGCTTTCCACCTTGATCAGCGGCGCGGGATCCCTGATAACACGAGGCTCGTCCGCGGCGGTACGTTCAAGAATGGCCAGCGCTGTATTAATGTCATCGCCGTAGGCAATACCGTAGATCTCGTCGATGCGGCGCAGGTTCCTGTCTGTGACCGACAGATTGACGATTGTATGACCCCAGATTTCGGAATTGGGCAGATAAACCGTGGGGCCGTCCGGCAGGTGGCCTTTGCACAGGAAAAAACCAAGAGAATCGATGACATAAATCTCACCCTTCAACTTGACCGTATCGCCGATCTTGAACGGACGAAAGAACAGGATCATGACGCCTGCGGCAACGTTGCTCAGTGTGCCCTGCAATGCCAGGCCGATGGCGAGGCCGGCTGCACCCAGCAGCGCTATCAGGCTGGTGGTTTCGACTCCGAAGCGGTTCAGTACCGCGATGAGTGTAAAAACCAGGATGGCGATACGAACGATTTTTCCGGGCAGCAGGTGGAAGACCGGGTCGATTTTCTCGATCTTGCGTACTGCGCGCGTGGTCAGGCGTGACAGCCACCCGGCGACCAGATAACCGGCGATCAGCGTGACAAGCGCGCCCAGCACATTCATCCCGTAGCTCATCAGGTACTGCGCCAGCAGTTCGGTGATATTTTTTACTTGCTCGTTTATGGGTTCATTCATGATCGTTTCCTGCGCAAAGATCCGTTTCCGGCGAACTGCCCGCCCGGGGGGCGGCCGGGCGCCCGAAACAGAGCCCCGGACTCATGTATGCACTGCGCGCGTTCCGGAAAATACACCGCGTAGCGGAAAACACACCGGAGCCCTTGAGGGTATCGCCGGCGATGCGAGGCGGTCAACACATGGCGTGCCAACGGTGTCCGTCACACGTACAGCCGTACCCGGTTCCGGCCCAGCTGATTTCGTCGTAAGCTGCTGTCTGTTCCGGGCCGAGTGGCGGGGGGCAAATCCTTATGGCAAAAAACAGTGACCGGTTGAATCAGGTGATCCTGGATGCGCGTCGCAGCGCCGACAAGAGAGCCGCGGGTTATCGGGAGCAGGCGCTGAAGCTGTACCCGTGGGTGTGCGGTGTATGTGCGCGCACGTTTACGCACGGCAATCTGCAATTGCTGGAGGTTCATCACAAGAACGGTAACCACGATGACAATCCCCCGGACGGCAGCAACTGGGAACTGCTCTGTACGTATTGCCATGAACACGAGCATTCCAAGATGAACGACATGGCGGGGCGCAGCGATGCCGCGACAGGACCGGCAGCGGCCACGCACAACCCTTTCGCGGATTTGCGGGCGCTGATGGATTCGAAGAAGCAGGGCTAGGCGGAGGTGCCAGCCAGATATGGAATACGAATCGCTCGTGTTCCACGCAGCGTCATTTGCCGCCGCAGAGTTCCTTGGCGCGGGTCATTGCGTAGTAAACATGGTTGAAGCCGGGAACGTTCAAGGTTTTGTCGTCGTCCCGGAAGATGAATGGATGCTCGCCATGATCCCTGTAGTGCGAAAAAAGCGCTTTGGCGTCCATCCCCGGCACGTGATTCTGTTGCAGGAATCCATCAACGATTTTTTGTGCTGCCGCGATGGCTTCGGCCACAGTAGCGTACTCGCCGGCGCGTCGCACCTCGGTTCTGGGGGCTAGGTGTTTGCTCAGCGCTTCAACCAGAAAAGTCATGCGAGTTCCTGAAAATGTTTTCTTCAATGAACCGGAAATGCAAACCGGGTTGCACTTTGGATCGTGATCGTTGCGCTGTCAAATCGTCATGACTCGACGGATATCGAGCCGAGCCCGTCGCAGCAAGTGGTCCGGCAGAATGACGGCGGATGGGTGCTGGATATGCTCGCGATAGGCTGGGGCGAATTTTCGGAATTACGGGCGTTTTGCTGCATTTGAACGCCGCTTGTGCGGTATTTAACAGACATTTGAGTGATGCCGGGGTATAAAGAAAACGGTATCTGGAACTTACTCCTCCGTCCGGGTGCCGATAATTGCCGCGCACGGGTGTTTGACCTGCGCGGTTTTTTTTCCCTCTGTGCGGATATTGCAAGCCAGCGGGCGTGCCTGTGCCCGTTGGCACGATCCGCGCGGTTGATCCGCATTTTTGCGGCTAAAGGCCCCACCCTGAAGATGACCGACATGCCCAAAACCGTTACGTCATTTGACCAGCGGTGGCAGCGGCAGCGGCGTGCCTGCGGGCACGGGCGTGCGGTCCACGTTCAGGCACATGGAGACCAGCACATAAAACCCGTTGACTGAAATCAGGTCGACGACACCGCGTTCTCCGAACCGGTCCAGCGCCCGATTGTAAGTGGCATCGCTGACAGCCTGGGTCCGCTGCAACTCGCTCGAAAACTCGTAGACGACGGTTTCGTCTGCATCCATGTTCTGCGGTGGCCGGCCCTGCGAAATGGCCTCGGCGATGGCCGGGTCCAGACCGCCTTCCAGCGCGAGCTTGTGATGGGCCACCCATTCGTATTGCGACGTCCAGTGGCGCGCCGTGATCAGTATGGCCAGTTCGTTGAGTTTGCCCGCCAGCGAACTGCGGAAGCGGATTTCCTCACCGAGTTTCTGGACCAGGTCGCCGATACCCGGGCTGCGCAGCCAGACATTGAATGGCCCGCCCAGTGGTCCCGGCTTCGAGGCGCCGGAACTCTTCAGTTTGGCGCGCGGGCCCGACTTGATGGCATCGGACAGCGCCTGCTGCTCGGGCGTCAGCTGGTCAAGTGGTATCAGCTTGAAGCGACGCTGATCCGCGGCGCGGGTATCGTTTTCCGGATTGCTCATAATCAGACCTGCTGTTGAAAAAAAGAAAACTTAACACGGCGCAACCTGCGCCACCAATTATGTTCGGCCGCGCAATGTGTTGCCGGGCGGAGTTAAAGTCGGCGGCTTTCCGGCCGGAAGCGCAGGTAGCGTAGCGGCGGTAATTCAGTCTTTCAACGAAAATCCCAGCCCCGGTACGGCAGGCACATGCAACTGCCCGTCCCGGAATTCGGGTTCTGTCGCAAATCGCGCACGCAGCGCCACATGCGCGCCGTGCACTTCGAGCATGCCGCCGTGCGCGTGACCGGCCATGGCCGGCAGATTTGCGGCCTCGAAGCCGCCGGCGCCGGTGACCGGCACACCATGGGCTTCGGCGAGTGCCAGTATGCGCAACATCGCGGTGAGGCCGCCGCAGAACGCCGCATTCGGCTGCAGGATGTCGAGCGCACCTGTGGTGAGCGCATCGCGAAACCATGTCACGGACTGGATCATCTGCCCCGACGCCAGCGGTATGCTGATCGCGCGGCGCAGAGCGGCAAGGGAAGGGATGTCGTTGCCGCGCAGCGGCTCCTCGAAAAAGGCGATGTCGCAGTCGGCGACCAGCGCGGCCAGACGTTTCGCTTCGGCGACCGTGTAGGCGCAGTTGGCATCGAGCATCAGCGGGGCCGTGCCGATTACCGCGCGCACCGCGCGGATGCGCTGCGCGTCTTCATCGATGCTGCGGCCGGCGCCGACAATGATCTTCGCACCGCGGAAGCCGTTTGCGAGCGCTTTCTTGCAGGCCGCGACCAGTTCGGCTTCGCTGAATGCGGGCAGGCCGGCGGTGGCATAGGCGGGCATCGCGGTATGCGCGCCGCCGATCAGCCGCGCAACCGGCTGCGCCAGTGCCTTGCCTTTAATATCCCACAAAGCCAGATCCAGTGCAGACAGCGCAGAAACAAACACGCCAGTGGACTGGCGCGGGTTGAATTTTCTTGCAAGTAGCGCGCTGACGGCTTCGTGATCCAGTGGATTCACACCGGCCAGCGCGGCGGCCATGCCGCCGTTGAGCAGATGGGCAACTTCTGCGGCGAGAAAGCGCCCCGTGACGCCGGCACCGGTCAATCCGTCATCGGTGGTCACCGTGCAACGCAGGAAGGTCAGGCTTTCCTGGCCGGCGTAGGCGTCGCTGTCGCGTTGCGGTTTGATGTGTTCGACTGTGGCTTTGATGTCGGCAATTTTCATGGCGGGCAGGATGGTGTGCTGAATCAGTGTCGATCTGGTGGGTGTAGGCGACGGGGGCTTGGTTGATACGCTACGCCGGCCGGTCGCCTGCAAGGGTGATGCGGTGCATTATCCGTCTGTGGCCGTGATAATCATTCACCGGATTGTGCTGCACGCAGCGGTTGTCCCAAAAGGCCAGCGACCCGGGCTGCCATGAAAAACGGCAGGTGAACTCGGGCTTGATCTGGTGCGCGAACAGGAACTCCAGCAGTGCGGCGCTTTCGGCCTCTGACATGCCGCTGATGGCGGCGGTGTGCGCAATGTTGACGTACAGCGCCTTGCGGCCGGTTTCCGGGTGCGTGCGCACCAGTGGATGTTCTGCGCGCAGTTCGGCCGGCGCCGATTCGCGGCCGTCCGATTTCTTGCGGTCTTCGCGTGTCCGGGTGACGTCTGCTTTGGCAGAACTGTTGATACCCACCAGTCCGTCGAGCACCGACTTCATGGTATCCGACAGCGCTTCCCATGCCAGGTACTGGCTGGCGAACAGGGTGTCGCCGCCATACGGCGGCACTACACGCGCCAGCAGCATGGACCCCATCGGTGGTTGATCGAGATAGGTGGTGTCGGAGTGCCAGATGCCGCCGAAGTTAACGCGTTCGTGCTCCAGTTTCTTGACTTCAATGACGCAGGGATAGCCTTCCAGTCCCTTGACGAACGGATACTCGACGGGCTCGCCCATGGTCTGCGCAAACTGCATGAACTGCGCGGGCGTGAGCGGTTGGTCCCGGAAAAAGACGACCTGATGTTCGAGGAACGCCGCGCGCAGATTCCTGATTTCTTCGGTCGACAGCGGCTGTGCAAGATCGATGCCCTGAATTTCCGCACCGAGCGCGCCGGCAATGCGTGTGATCTTCATCTTTGCGCCCCCGCGTCAGGGTTCAAGTGGCGATCATCGTGCGCAGCTTGGCCACGGCAGCGCCCGGAGAATTGAACACCGGAATGGCGCTGACCGCGGCGACTGCGGGCACCGCGCGAGACAAGGTGAACTGTGCCAGCACGATGACATCGCAGTCCTTGATCTCGCGCGCGCGTGCAGCGACCAGGGCATCGTGTCTTGCTGCATCGCCGCCGGCCAGGGCATCAAACGCATCTTCGACTACAAAGGGCACCAGTTCGACCGTCTGACCGCGGGCCGAGGCCATTTCCAAGATCTCCGCCGAGATCGACGGAATGGTAGGCCCCACCGTCGCCACAATCGCAATCCGCGAGCCGGCGGCCAGCGCCTGCTCGATCATCGCATCGTTGGGTTTGAGGATGGGCAGATTGAACTCGGCGATACAGGTATCGATGACTTCGCGGAAGGCCGAGCACGTAAAGAGGATGCCGTCGGCACCGCGGGACTCTATGTACCGCGTCAGCGTGCGGAAGACGTCGTACATCTCCGGAACCACGCCACCCGTCTCGCGTACCCACGCAAACAGGCCGTCGTCCAGCAGATTGCTGATGCGCGCTTCCGGCCAGTCCGATGCAAATGCGCGGACCGCCGCGTCCATCGCATCCTTGTGTACACTGAAAAGCACGATATTGGGTGATGAGGACATGATTTACGTTTTCCATCAGCACATGGGCAAGGTTCGATGTTAACTCGAGTCGTCGAAACTGTCGTGTCCGGTCAGGTTAACCCCGTAGAATAGGCGCCGGAATATTTCCATTTAACTTCTTGCCGATATCACCCATGAACAAATCCTTTGCCCTGCGCATAGCCGCAATGAATGCAATGTACCGTCTTCCCGCGAACGATTATCCGGTGCTGCCGGAAGACGTCGTCGGGCGATTGACCAAGTTCAAGGCGACGCTGATGGACGAGGTGCACGAGATCGACCAGATCGTCGAACTGGCGCAGAAAGGCGCGCTACAGACTGACATTCTGGTGGCGATTGCCGATCTGCTCGGCGATGTGATCGTCTACTGCCGCTCCGAGGCGCTGAAATACGGTTTGCCGCTGGAGGCGGTGCTCGATGTCATCATGGACAGCAACGAGAGCAAGCTCGGCGCCGACGGCAAACCGATCTACGACGCGAACGGCAAGTTTCTCAAGGGCCCCGGATACTGGAAGCCCGAGCCGAAGATCAAGGCGCTGATTGAAGCCACATCGTCAGCGGGACGTTCACCGAATCATTAAGGAGGCTCTGATGCCGCTCACCATGTATGCCGCCAGCGTGCCGCGTTTCGTGCACATGCTCAACAACCTTTCCGCGCTGCTCGACAAGGCGCAGGCCCACATCGATGCAAAAAAACTCGATCCGGCGGCGCTGACTGCGTTCCGGCTTTTTCCCGACATGTTCCCGCTGTCACGCCAGGTGCAGGTGTGCTGTGACCTGGCCAAAGGTGCGGCAGCGCGTCTGGGCGGCGTTGAGGTGCCCAAACACGAAGATACCGAGCAGACCATACCGGAGCTCAAGGCGCGTATTGCCAAGACCATTGCCTTCATCAGCACCATCAAGCCCGAACAGGTTGACGGCAGTGCGGACAAGGACATCACGGTGAAGCTGGGTCGGCAGCAGTACACATTCAAGGGCATGCAGTACCTGCTCAACTATGTGCAGCCGAATTTTTATTTCCATGCCACGACCGTTTACAACATCCTGCGTCACAACGGTGTCGAGCTCGGCAAGAAGGATTTCAACGGGGATTTCTGACCGTATCGGGCGCTGCGCATCCAGAAAGCATAATTAAAACAAGTGGTTGTGGGATTAGCGCTAAAGCCCTGCGCGCGCCGCCACGTAATTGCCCAGTGCCGCCCAGTCCCGGTCGCCGTATCCATGCGCAATGGCCGCCAGATGCTGTTCCCGCAACAAGGTCGCGAGTGGCAGCGGCACACCGCTGTCATCGCCGGCCGCCAGTGCCAGTTCCACATCTTTCAGGCCGAGCTTCAATGAGAATGTCGGTTGCACCGGTGGTTCAAGTATCAGCCGGCCGTAGTTTTTATAGGCAGGTGCGTTCATCGACGTGCTGGTGATGATGTCCAGGAACAACTCGGGATCGACGCCGGATTTCTGTGCCAGAGCGAAGGCTTCGCCCAGGCTTTCGATGATGCTGCCCAGCAGGAAGTTGCGCGCGATCTTGACGACATTCGCACAGTGCGCCTCGGTGCCGGCATTGAAGCAGCGTCGCCCGAGACTGGCGAACAGCGGTTCGCAGCGCGTAACCGCTATCGCAGCGCCCGCCGCAACGATGTCGAGCTGGCCGGTCGCCGCGGCCTCGGGGCGGCCGAACACCGGCGCTGACACGTACGGCGAACCGGCTGCTCGATGCAGTTCGGCAAGCTGCTGCCCCATGCGCAAACTGACCGAGGCCATGTTGAGATGGAGCGCCGCTGCCGGCATGCGCTGCAGCACGCCGGACCTGATCCACACGGCTTCGATGGCCGCGTCATCCGCGAGCATGGTGATGACCACATCGGCGTCGAACAACCCGACGGGTTCTGTTGCGATGACGGCGCCGCGTTGGCGAAACGGCTCAGCCGCTGCAGCGGTGCGGTTCCACACGCTCAGGGTATGGCCGCGATCAAGCAGCCGGTGCGCGATGCCGCGGCCCATCTGGCCCAGGCCGATCAATCCGATGTTCATGATTCGTGCTCTCCTTGCCGGTTGAGAGCCGCTATTGTTGCGCAAAGCAGCATAGTCCGTTAACCGGACTCGCGTTTTTGCTCTGTTTTACAATGTTCAGGCAGACATCGTCGAGGCCGTAAGGCGCTCGTTACCGAAAATAAGCGAGGAGACAATTATGGATATGGGCATCAAGGGAAAGCGCGCCATCGTGACCGGCGCAAGCCGCGGCATCGGCCGGGAAACGGCCCGTCAGTTTCTTGAAGAGGGCGCGCGGGTGATGATTTGCGGGCGTAATGCCGAATCGCTGGAGAAAACGCGCACGGAACTTGCCAAGACTACGGGGGGTGAGATCCACGCGGTGGTCGCAGATATGATTAAACCCGCGGACATCGTACGGCTGGTCGAGACCGCAAAGAAAGCACTCGGTGGAATCGACATCCTCGTGAACAATGCCGGGCAGATGTATTCGGGCCGGTTCGACGTCATGACTGACGATGGGCTGAAGGAGCAGCTCGAGACCAAGCTTTTCGGTTTCATGCGTGCAATCCGGCTGGTATATCCGCTGATGAAGGCACAGCGCTGGGGACGCATCGTCAATCTGATCGGTGGTGCCGGCAAGGAACCGGATCCCTACATGTTCGGCAGCGGCATCACCAACAGCGGGCTGCTCAACATCACGAAGTCGCTTTCGACCGAGTTCGGTGAAGACAACGTGCTGGTGAACGCGGTGTGTCCCGGCTGGGTCGACACCAACCTGTGGCAACGCAATGCGCAGGGATTGGCTGCAGAGCTCGGCGCACAGAATGAGGAGGAGGCGCGCCGGCGCGCAGCGCGCAAGAATTCGCTGAACCGGTTCGGCAAGCCTGAAGAACTGGCCAATGCGATCGTGTTTCTGTGTTCGGAGCGCGCGAGCTACATCACCGGCGTATCGCTCAATCTCGACGGCGGCCGGCTGAAATCATTGTGGTGAAATTGCGTGTTATCGACGATGCGCGGTTGACACTGCCGGCGATGAGGTACTAAATATCATCATCTCGAACATGGAATAAAACCAGATAATCGAGGAGGAGGTACGATGACACACGTCAAGTCCGTTGCTCTGTTGTCCGCCGCTTTATTGTTGCCGGGTATCGCTCCGGCAAACGCCGCCGAAGAATATCCTTCCAGACCCATGAGGCTGATCATTCCGTGGTCGCCCGGCGGCATCACCGATGTCATCTCGCGCACTCTGGGCGCGGTGATGTCCGAGTCGATGGGACAGCAGATCGTTCCCGATAATCGACCCGGCGCCGCCGGCACATTGGGTGTTTCCGTGGCCGCGCAGGCGAACGCTGACGGCTACACGCTGCTGATGACGGACGTGCCCAGCCACGCTATCAGTGCAACCCTCTACAAGAGCCTGACTTATAATCCGGCCAAAGACATCGAGCCCATCGCGCTGCCGTCAAAATCGCCGACGGTGCTCGTCGTTTACCCCAAGCTTGGCGTCAACTCGATCCAGCAATTGATTGATTACGCGAAGGCTAATCCAGGCAAGTTGCGGTTCGCCTCATCCGGTCCCGGCTCAATTACCCATCTCACGTCGGAGCGGTTCAAGGCGGAAACCGGAATCAAGGCGCTGCACGTACCCTACAAGGGCGGCAGCCCGGGCACGGCCGCTGTGGTCGCAGGAGAATCGCAGGCGTATTTTTCATGCATATCAGCCGCGATTCCGCATATCAAGGCCGGGCGCCTGACGTTCCTAGGCATTACATTGCCCAAGCGTTCACCCCTGTGGCCGGACGTTCCGGCAGTTGCCGAGGTCGTTCCCGGGTTCGTAATGGGGTGTAACACGGGTTTCTTTGCACCCGCCGGTACGCCGCCGAAGATCACTGCCCGGTTGCATGCCGAGGTCATGAAGGCGGTGAAAAATCCCAGGGTGCAAACCATATTGACCACGAACTCGGCTGAGTCGTCGACATTCACGCAGGCGGAGTTCAAGGCCCACGTGGCGGAAGAAATTGTCAGCTGGGGCAAGGTCATACGCGAGTCCGGACTGAAGGTGAATTAGAAGAAGCGGGTTTTGGTGGCATCCCGCCGCGGGTTCATCCCGGCGGGCTTGGCTGCAGTGCCGCATTGCCGGTGCTGCAGCCGTCAGCGGTGTTGCGCATTCGTGCATACCGGCAATCCAGACTTTCAGACGGAAAGATCCGGCCATGGGCGAACTGAGCAATAAATCGGCGCTGATCACGGGGGCATCGCGCGGCATCGGTCGCGCCATTGCGCTGCGGCTGGCAGCTGACGGCGCCGCGATTTATCTCGCGGCAGACGGTACTGAAGCCGAGCTCAAAGACGTTGCCGGTGCCTGCCGCACAGCGGGCGCGCCGGATGTGCAATGGGGTCTTCACGACCTTGCGCGCAGCGGCGCCGCCGAGGGCATGGTCGCTGCAGCGCACCAGCAGATGGGCCGTATCGACATACTCGTCAACAATGCCGGCGTGCGTGCACGCAAGGCTTTCGGTGATTTCTCGCACGATGATTTCGAACGCTTGACGGCGATCAACCTGCGTGCCCCGTTTTTTACGAGCCAGGCCGTGCTTCCGATCATGCGCGCGCAGGGCGGCGGACACGTCGTCCACATCGCCAGCCAGCTGGGCATCGTCGCCTCGCGCTACGGTGCGATTTACAGTCTGACAAAGGCCGCCCTGATCCAGCTCACGCGATCAATGGCGCTGGAACTTGCGGCGGACAAGATTCAGGTCAACGCCGTGTGTCCCGGGCCTATTTCCACCGAGGGTTTCCTCGCGGGCCGCAATCCCGGCGAGCTGGAGCAGCGCGCACGCGATGTGCCGATCGGCCGTTTCGGCACGGTCGAAGAGGTTGCCGGCGTGGTGGCGTTCCTGTTATCGAAAGACGCCGCTTACGTCGTCGGGCACGCACTGGTGATGGACGGCGGCTACGTCATCCACTGACCGCGCCGTTACCGGTGCAGATCGCGGCTGATGAATTCGCCGTTCAGCGGCGCTGAAAGATCGCTCGCGAGAAACACCACGACATTGGAAAAATCATCGGGCTGGTAGACATATCCGGCAGCGATCAGGCGTTTGACGTCTTCTTCGGTCTTGTTGACGCGCCACAGCGGCGTGTCGGTTGCACCCGGACCGAAGCAGTTGATGCGCACCCCTGTGTCTTTCAGCTCCAATGACACCGCGCGCGTAAAGCCGATGATGCCGGCCTTGGATGCAGAGTAGGCGGATCCCTTGGGCTGGCCGCGGATCCCGGTACCCGATGCCGTGCTCAGCACCACGCCACTGTTCCGCGGCAGCATTCGCCGGATCGCGGCGCGCGCGCCCAGGTAAACGCTTTCAGGTTGAGCGTGATCACTGCGTCCCATTCCTCCTCTTCCATGTCCACCAGTGCCCGGCGCGGAAACATGCCGGCGATGTTGAGCAGCACGTCGAGTGAACCGTACTCCTGCTCCGCCCGGTCGAACAACTTTTCGAAGGTTGCCGCTTTGGTGACGTCCCCCTGCACCGCGATAGCGCGGCCGCCGGTCGCGGTGATCGCGTCTGCGCTCGCCTGTGCTGCGGCCAGGTCAATATCGGTGACCACCACGGCAGCACCGGCTCTGGCCATTGCGACTCCGTAGCAGCGGCCTAATCCTCCGCCACCGCCGGTCATTACCACTGTTTTTCCTGCAAGCATGAGCATGCTTATCTCCTCCCGTTGTTCATAATTGTGTTCACAAGGATAGTGGAGGGGGCCGGCAACGACAACCGCACGGCTTCGATTTCCACAACTACGGTGCCCGCCATGGAAAATTCGACGCGGAAACCGCTGACCAGTATGCTCCGGGCTCGCTTGGCGAATGCGCACCGGCTTGCGTGTCGCATCGCAGCGCCTCATTCCGCTGCTTGATTTAACAGGAACTTCAAACCATGTCTTCCCCGGCATCTGCTCCGAATTACGGTGAACTGACCCGCATTTATACGCGGCTTTATCGCTACAATCACCTGTCCGCCATCGTTGGCTGGGATCGAAACGCGATGATGCCGCCCGGCGGCAGCGCCGCGCGCGCAGCGGCCGAAGCCGAGTTGAATGCGCTGATACACCGTACACGCACCGATCCGCGGCTGGCCGGCTGGCTGCGCACGGCGGAGCAGGAAAATCTTGACGATATTGCGCGCGCCAACTTGCGCGAGATCCGGCGCGACTGGCGCGATGCCAACGCACTGCCCGAAGCGCTGGTCGAAGCAAAGACGCTGGCGGGAGCGAAGTGCGAACACGCGTGGCGCGGCCAGCGCCAGGCCAACGACTGGAAGGGTTTTCTCGAAAATTTTCGCGAGGTGCTGCGCCTGTCGCGCGAGGAAGCGAAGCTGCTCGCCGACGACACGGGGCTGGCACCATATGACGCACTGATGGACCGGTTTGAACCGGGCGTGCGCGCGGCCGACATCGACCGGATCTTCGGCGACGTCAAAACCTGGCTGCCGGATTTGATCGTAAAGGCACAGGAAAAGCAGCGCAAAGAGCAGGTGATCGCACCCAAAGGGCCGTTTCCGGTCGCGGCACAGCGCGCACTGAACATCGAGGTGATGACGCTGCTGGGTTTTGACTTCACCGCAGGGCGCCTCGATGAAAGCACCCATCCGTTCAGCGGCGGCGTTCCCGAGGACGTGCGTCTGACCACGCGTTACAACGAAGGCGATTTCACACGCAGCCTGCTCGGCACCATCCACGAAACCGGGCACGCGCGTTATGAACAGAATCTGCCGCGCGCGTGGCTGGGTCAGCCGGTCGGCATGGCGCGATCATACGGCGTGCACGAAAGCCAGAGTCTGTCCTACGAAATGCAGCTCGCACGCAGCCGCCAGTTTTGCGGCCTCATCGCACCGCTGCTATGCAAACATTTCGGCGAGCAGCCTGCATTCGAACCCGACAATCTCTACCGGCTGTGGACGCGCGTGAAACCCGGCTACATCCGCGTCGATGCCGACGAGGTAACTTACCCGGCTCACGTCATCCTGCGCTACGAAATCGAGCGGGCGCTGATCGAGGGCGCGATCGAAGCCGACGATATACCCGCGCTGTGGAACGAAAATATGCAGGCTCTGCTCGGACTGTCGACGCGTGACAACTATAAGGACGGCTGCCTGCAGGATGTGCACTGGACCGAAGGCGCATTCGGTTATTTCCCCAGTTACACGCTGGGCGCGATGTATGCGGCGCAATGGTTCGCTGCAATGCGGCGCAGGACTCCTGACCTGGATGCACGCATCGCGAAGGGCGATCTCAAACCGGTGTTCGACTGGCAAAGTAAGCACATCTGGTCGCAGGCGTGCCTGTGGGACACACCGGCGCTGGTGCAGCGCGCGAGCGGCGAAGCGCTCAATCCGAAGCACTTCCAGGCGCACCTGCAGGCGAGGTATTTGTAGTTGCTGCAGGGTGGCCGCGGCGGGCGCTGCTGCGCTAACATGGTCCTTCCGGGCCGATAGGATCCGGTTCTCCGGCCCATTCGACAGAATCAGAGCCGGCACCATCAAGGCATCGCCCTGTTGAGCGACAGTTGCAGTGCGTGTCGAGTGCTGCTCACGAGGAGCCACACGATTATGGAAACCATCCACATCCAGTTCACCCTTTTTTCCGCGTTCTATTCGCCGCTGATTTCGGCCATGTCAGGCGGCTTCCTGAAGGCGGAAGGACTCGACCCGCAATGGTCGGTATCGCCGCCGGGCGTCTCGGCACTTGCGGCGTTGCAGGACGGCTCCGCACATGTGGTGCAGTCGGCACTGAGCCAGGGCTTCACCACGCTCGACAAGGGCGAGATACCGTTTGCGTACCATTTCGCGCAGGTCAACGAGATGGATGGCTTCTTCATCACCGCGCGCGCAGCGGACGCCGCTTTTGACTGGAAGAAACTCGAAGGCGCTGAAGTCGTGATGTTCAAAGGCGGGCAGCCGCAGGCGATGTTCAAGTACGCCTGCTACAAGGCCGGCATTGATTTCAGCCGGATCAAACCGGTTTGCCCCGGTGGCGCTGCGGACATCGACAAGGCTTTTCGCGAAGGCCGCGGCGACTACGTGGTGCAGCAGGGCCCGTTCCCGCAGCAGTTGCAGGCCGATGGTGCCGGTCACGTCGTGGCACAGGTCGGCAGGCAGATTGGCCCCTGCGGATTTTCCAGCCTGGCGGCCACGCGCGAGTGGCTGCAGACTGATATGGCAAAGGCGTTCGTCCGCGCGTATCGCAAGACCCGCCGCTATATGACCGAGACGCCCGCCGCCGCGATTGCCCGGGCGGAAAAACCGTATTTTCCCGACATCGACGAGACCGTGCTTTCCGACTGCATTGGGACTTACCAGAAACTTGGCTGCTGGACGCCGCACGTGGAAATCACGCGACCGGCCTATGAGAAAACGCTGGATGTCTACGAATACAACGGCCAGCTCAAGCAGCGTTATCGCTATGAGCAGGTTTGCGCGGAGCCGCCGGCGGCCTGATCGAGGTAATACCGCAGGATCTACAGGCGATAGCGGGGCGCAATTAGGGGTGCCAGCCAGAAGATTAAATAATGTTTAAAATCAATAACTTATTTATAAACGCGTTGCGCCAGCCGCAGTAACGATGGACCGAGCGCGCGTGAGAGCGCAAGGCGGTTGCGCACAAACGCCCGGTATGCGGGATTCAGCAGCGGTGCGAGCCACGAACGCGAGAACAGCCATGCCAGCAGCGGCAGATCGGCGCGGCGGTAGGCCTCTGCAAACACTGCCACACCGGTCAGCAGTTCGCCGCTGTCGAGCCGGCCGTGAATGCGTTCGAGTGCGGCAGCACAGGAAATTCGGTGCACGGCCTCATCGAAAGCGGAATCGGCCAGATCCTCAAAACGCAACAGGCCCCGATGATTGCGTGCCCGCAGGACATGTATCTCTGCCCGGCACAGCGGACATTGTCCGTCGTAATAAACGGTCAGCGCATCCATGAAAATTCCCGGCTGAGGCTGCCCAACGCCCCCGCTACGGCGACGGTCAATGCCGTGCCGAAGGATGCCAGCTTCGGCGCTTCTTCAGACTGCTGCTGCGCCATGCGTTCCGTCCACCGCACCCGCTACTGCCGCGGCAATGGCTGCACCGCTCTCAAATGCGGCTTCAACCCGCGCACCCATACACCAGTCGCCGCCGACAAACAGCGTGTGCTCATCATTTGCAATGAAGGGTGCGCCCAGCGGTGCGGCGGTACGGGCATAGCGCCAGCGGTGTGCATGGCACTGCGCGATCTGCGGCAGCGGGCGGCCGAGGGCGCGCGGCAGCATTTCGAGCATCAGAGCGGCCGCCTGTTCGCGGTCGAGTTCCAGGTGGCGTGTGCTCCACGCCGGACTGGCATGCACCACCCAGCAGTCCTGTGCGGTGCTGCGGCCCGGCTTGGCGCTATTGCGTGAGATACATGCGAGATCGTCAGAAGCGGACTCGATCACGTCATCAACACCCGTGAGCGGCGTCACGAACGCCACCATCAGTGCCCAGCACGGCGCCATCACGACCCGATTCAGCGCCGTTGCGATCGCGTGCTCTGCAGCGAAGAGCCTGCCTGCCTGGGGAGACGGTATCGTGCTGACGACAATGTCGAAGGTGTCATCGGGGTCGTTCCCGTTGGTTTGCACATGCCATCGGCCGGCGGCGCGTACGACAGCGGTGACCGTAGTGGCAAGCCTGATGTTGAGTCCGTCCGCTGACGGTTTGATCAGTGCGTTCATGGCCGGCGTCCCCACTATCCAGTCCTCGGTGACGGCGTTCGCAGGGCGCCAGTAGGCGGCTGCGCCAGTCTTCAGCGCCAGTTGCATTGCTGATTGAAACGGCGCCGAGCGCGCGGTGATGTACTGAGCGCCATGGTCGAATGTGATCGCATCGCCGGCGCGCCGCGTCGCCAGCCTGCCGCCGATGCCACGGCTTTTCTCGAACACTGTCGGCCGAAAACCACGGGACTGCAGCAGCCGGGCACTCGTCACGCCAGCCATGCCTGCGCCGATCACGGCTATTTTCGACGTCGAATGATCACTCATATGCTTTCTTGATCCGTTATGGTTCTGCAGTCGGCCCGGTGGTACAGAAAATTTTATTGCAGGTTTTGCGTCAGGGCAGGACTTCTATCATCACCTCGTTACGGCGCAGGAACCATGGCATGAATGGCGGGTTGTAGCGTGCGAACACTGGCTTGCCCACTGTTTTCAAACCAGCAGTACGCACCGCCGTCAGCAGCGTTTGTTCCTGCGCTTCGTAACGGCTGCGGCTCCAGGTGCCGCTGTAAGCGATTACCGCCATGGTGCGAGCGGGCATTTCGCGGATATTTACCCGCGCATCGAGCGGTACCGGGAGGGTCGCCCGCGTGTACCGGGAAGGCATGACGAAGCTGAACACATACGCCTCCTCTGCGCTGCTGTCCGGCATTTGCGAGACGGGGGCTGTCATTTCGATCTTTTCACTGGCTGGCACCTGACTGACCGGCGCAGTCATTTCAATTTTCTGCTGACCGCGGTTGTTGCCAAATATGTACCCGGCAAGGATGCTGAAGGCCTCGTTTCCGGCCTGATCGAACGGGGCAGCTACCCGCGTTTCTGCGACGAGGTAAGGCGCGTACTCACGCAGCTCGAAGCGTTCATCGCTGTAGGTCACGCGATACTGCGGCTCTTCATTAGCCATGGCAGATGCTCCCATCGCGAACAAGGCGATACAGACTACGAGATTTCGATACACCATACGATCTTCCTTCAGAAATGGACATCGCGTCCAACCGCTGACGCGGGGAACGCGACGTCATCCACAGCAAGCCTGCGGACGCTTGAAGCTTACGGCAGCATCACCGTATCGATGACGTGGATCACGCCGTTGGAAGCCACGACGTCGGTCTTGACGACTTTGGACTTGTCGACCATGACGTTGCCGCCCGCCGTTGTGATCTGCAGGGCTTTGCCGTTAACCGTCGGCGCATTGCCCGCCTTCACATCCTTGGCCATCACCGTGCCCGGTACGACATGGTAAGTCAGCACTGCGGTGAGCTTGGCCTTGTCCGCGAGCAGCGCGTCGAGCTGCGCCTTCGGGATTTTGGCAAATGCGGCATCAGTGGGGGCAAACACCGTGAACGGGCCGGGACCTTTCAGCGTATCGACGAGGCCGGCAGCCTGCACGGCTGCAACCAGCGTTTTGAAGCTGCCCGCCGAAACGGCGGTATCAACGATGTCGGTCGCGGCGGACGCGATGGACGACACGGCGAGCACTGCGCCCGCGCACAAGGCGCGGATGGAACGTGAAACAGCCATAATTAACTCCTTGATTAAAAAAAATAAATTAAAAAAACAAACTGTCGCCGGAACCACTATTCATACGAGGCGGTCAATTCGTGACTGATTGGTCATTTTCGAAACTGCTTAGTTCATTCACTTTATACTGTTGTCCATGACACTCAAGATTCCATTTCGAAAGCAGCAATTTGATGCGCGGGAAGAAGCGATCCTCGATGCCGTCAACGGCCTGTTGTCCGACAAGGGTTACGATTTGATGACGATGGAGGACGTGGCTGCCGCGGTCGGCGTCGCCAAGGGCAGTCTTTACAAACACTTCTCCTCGAAAGAGAAACTGGCGGCGGCGGTATTGTCGCGGCTGCTGCGGCAAACCCTGGACGTGCTGAACGGCATGCCGGAGGACTGGTCCGCGGTGCGTAAACTCGAGGAGATTCTGCGCTGGTCACTGCAGCACCGGTTACGCGGCGGCATGCCGCATCTGCCGTCAACCAGCCGTGCACTGCAACGCAGCCTGATTCTCAACCTGGAATACGTTGCGCTGGCCCTGCGCGTAAACAAGCGTTTTCATGCGCTGGTGTCCGCGGCGCGCCGTGCCGGTGACATCTCTGCTGCGGTTCCCGACGACGTGATCGTCTACACACTTTATTCGCGCGCTTGCGATCCGACCGTGGAATTTCTGGTCCGTGATGGCAAGCTGGATCACGATGAAATTGTCGAGGCCATGGTTGCCGCGACTTTCGATGGTTTGCGCCCGCGCGCGAAAAGCTGATGGCCGGACGGCAGGTGACCCGTCCGGCTGGACCTTGATCCGCAACTATATTCAGGAGCTGCAGGTGATCCAATCAATATTTCTCAAACGTCGCTGCATCGTGTTCGCCGGAGCCATGCTCGCATGGCTGGCAGGTCCCGCCGCCATGGCCGCGTCCTTGCCGCTGACCGAACTGGCCAAACCGGGGCGAGTGCTGATGCTGCGCCACGCGCTTGCGCCGGGCGTCGGCGACCCGGCTAATTTCCGCCTCGGGGACTGTTCTAAACAACGCAACCTTGATGCCGCCGGCCGCAGGCAGGCCGTGGACCTGGGCCGGCGCCTGGCGCAGGCCGGCATTAGCAGCGCGCGCGTGTATTCGAGCCAATGGTGCCGCACGCTTGAAACCGCGCGCTTGCTGGAACTCGGGGCGGTCACTGAACTGCCAGCGCTCAATTCGTTCTTCGAGCTTGCCGAAAGCCGCGAGTCGAACATCGCCGCGCTGCGCCGGTTCCTCGCCAGGCTGCCCGCGGACGGGCCGCCGGTGGTGCTGGTTACGCACCAGGTCACGATTACAGCGATTACCGGCGCCTATGCGTCGTCCGGCGGTGGGGTGATCCTGCAGGTCGACGGCTCGCTCACGCCGCGCGTTGTCGGGGAAGTCAGCGCAAACTGAGTTATCCGCGTCGGGCTTGCCCATCGTGCCGGTTGTTGCGGACAATGGAAAATCGAAGACCTTTAACCGGAAAATCTGATGACGTATGTTCGTGAGGCTGCGGCTGCGGCCGTTTTTGCTATGACGATCGGTATTGCAGGAACCGGGTACGCACCGGCGCAGGCGCAGGGCGATCCGGTCAAACCACCACCGGCCGCCGCAAAAAAACCCGCCGACCCGGCGTTGGGGCGGGAGCTTTCGGAGCAGGCCAAGATCTATCAGAGCAAGGGGGACGTCGTTCCGGCGGAGTACGTCATAGACCGCTCACTGCTCTCGTATGCGATCACGCTGCTGCCCGAGTTCGACCGTTCGCTTGCTGAACTGGGGCCGGCAGACCGGTGGCTGGACATCGGAGCCGGTGAAGGTCAGGCCATCCTCGACTATTACGGATCGAGATACGACGCCATGCATCCCGATGGCCGCGAGCAACGCGGCAGCAAAGCGCAGGCAGTCGCGATTTCGATTGAAGACCGGCGCACGGACGAATGGCATCAGACGGCGGCAAATCTTGAGCCCGGAAAAATCAAATACTTCTTCGGCAAGCCGCTGAGTCAATATTCGGCCGCCGAGCTGGGAAAATTCAGCCTGGCAACGGATGTGTATGGCGGGTTCTCGTACACGCCCAATCTGTCGCGGTTCATGGAGAAGGTGCTGGCATCGATGGAATCGGGCGGCAGTTTCTATACCTTGCTGATCGATGTGCATCCGGAAACATGGAGCAAGCCGCCGCAGCGCCCGCGGTCGGGATTCCAGACCGAGATCGTGAATGCCGACGGTTCGGAAATCAAAGTCTGCACCTGGCTCAAGCGTATCAGCTGCGTGCAGGTCACCTGTGAGCAAGAGGCGAAATGGGATACGCCCATCGAGCGCTACCGGATCCGGAAAACCTGCGCCGATGTCAAAGTACCGGTATTGAGGTCGGTGCACTTTGCGGCCGGGACGCCGCCGGCGCGGCGCTTCCAGTCAGTCGAGCCGACTGCAGCGCCGGCAGTTGGCTCGGGCGGGACTGCGCGCTAAAATGTATGGCGTGGGGCATGATCGTCTGATCAGGGGAGCCGGCATGGAAACCTTATACAAATGGCGGATGCAGGAGAAAGACAGGCTTGGCCGCATGCGCTGGCGTCTGATCAGATCGCCGATGACCGAAGAGACCGCGCGTTTCTGGGCCGCCAACAACAACAAGGTCATTCAGCGCGTGGATGTGCCTGTGAGCGGGGCGCAAAAACCACCCGCGTCAGCCGGCGCGACCGCACGCGTTGCAGTCAAATCGTAATTTTTTCTTCGGGCAGTGCTGGTGCGGTGGTCAAGTCGCATCCGCGGTAACGTGTGTATCCTGCCGGGCTGAGCACCTGCCGCGCCGGTAGACGCATCACCGAGTTCGGTTCAACAGGAATACCGCATGAGCAAATCCAAGATGCAACCGGTCGTATTGGTCAAACCGGGTGAAGGCCCGGTGGAAGTCGAGCAGATCTACGATGAGATCTGCCGCGTCAAGGACCCGCGCTGGCTGGGTCCCTTGTTTGGATTCTTCGCGGTGGTGCCGCCGCTGCTGAAAGCCTGGTGGGAACTGCAAA
>Ga0224500_10000741_pt1 | contig 21104 bp, 15 predicted proteins | sample SF_Oct11_sed_USG_FD_168126 | JGI IMG/M metagenome (GOLD analysis project Ga0224500, IMG submission 168126) | Sediment microbial communities from San Francisco Bay, California, United States - SF_Oct11_sed_USGS_4_1 | ecosystem: Environmental > Aquatic > Marine > Sediment | place: USA: California... | reverse complement strand
TGCCGGAGATCAGCTCGGCCGAAGACTCGCTGTCGCAACCCGAGTATGGAGTCGTTTTCGAGGAAGACGTAGCGATTGCCGTTCGCGATGGCACGGTATTACGCGCGGACGTGTACCGTCCATCGGGCGCTGCCGAAAATTCCGGCGCCGCAAGGTTTCCGGTTCTTCTGAGCCTGAGTGCGTACCAGAAGGACCTGGACCGGATTTTGCCGCACGTTGCTCCGTTCACGCACGTCGAGCGACCGGAACCGGACTGGTGGGTTCCGCGGGGTTATGTGCTCGTCTTCGTGGACACACGGGGTACAGGCAAATCCCCGGGCAAAGCCGACATATGGTCCATGCAGGAAGCCCGGGATCTTTACGATGCGATCGAGTGGGCGGCCGGGCAGGAATGGAGTACTGGCAAAGTCGGCTTGTCCGGCGTCTCGTACTACGCCATCACCCAATGGAATGTCGCAAGCCTGCAGCCACCTTCGCTAACCACGATCGTGCCATGGGAGGGCTGGGCGGACCTTTACCGCGACTCCGTCTTTCATGGCGGCATCCTGAACCAGGCATTCTACGGTCGCTGGTGGAACGACGTCGTGGGAAAGCAATTGCTGGAAAATACCCGGGCCAACAATTCCGCGGCATTCGATGAAAACCTGATGTGGAACTTCATGACCCACCATACGGACAGTCCGTGGTGGGACGAAGTGAAGTCACGGGCCCAGTTCGACCGAATTACCGTGCCGTTATACAGTTCGGGCAACTGGGGAGGCTGGAACCATCACCTCCGCGGAAACATCGAAGCTTTCGTCCGGTCTGCGTCCGAGCACAAGAAACTACAGGTTCACATTGGCGGACACACGGATGCCTTCTACTCAGACGAGGGCAAAACGGAGATGCTTCGCTGGTATGACTATTGGCTGAAGGGAAGGGACACCGGCATCATGGACGAGCCGCCGGTAAAGCTCTGTGTCCGGGAAAGTCTCGACAAGTGTTCCTGGCGATTCGAAAACGAATGGCCACTGGAGCGCACGCAATACACCAAGTACTATCTTACGTCCGAATCTGCGAATGCGGTTGGAGATGCGTTGCACGACCTGCGTCTTGCGCAGGATCCTCCCGCGAAAGATGGCGCGATTACCTATTCCGCCGGGCCCGAGGCATATAGCCGCGCCCTGCGGCGGCAGCCGACGGTGACGTTCGTCACCGAAGCGCTCGCAGAGGATACCGAGATAACCGGTCATATAAACCTGAAGCTCTGGGTCTCGTCGGAAACCGACGATATGGATGTATTTGCCTATCTCCGCGACATGGCGCCCGATGGATCGGTCGATACCGCCACCCGCGGCATTCTCAAGGTGTCACACCGGAAACTCGACCCCGCGCTGTCCACTCCATATCGACCGTACCATGCGCACGACGAAGAGCAGAAGCTGTCTCCCGGCGAAATCGTACCAATCGAAGTCGAAATCTGGGCGACCAGCATGGTCTTCCGGAAGGGCCATCGTATCCGCCTCGATGTGCAGTCGCACGACGGTGAGCACTACTTCGCTGCCTACAATCTGAGGAACAACAGCATCTATACTGGCGGCGATCGAGCCTCGTACGTTCTGCTTCCCGTCGTACCCGCGAAACCATAGCGGACGTCGCACCAAAACCCTGCATCAGCAAAGGAGCCTACATGAGTGACAAGCCGGATAATGAGGCGGACCGCAGCTCCCGCCGCGATTTTGTCAAGGCTGCAGTCGGTGCCGGTCTGGGCATCACGTTTGTCGGCTGCGAATCCATCGAGTCGGATGCGACCGTCACGGAAGCACTGGCGGCAAGGGATCCGGACACCACGCGCGCCGATTTCCAACGGCCCGTCGTAGTCAACGGCAAACGAATGCGTGTGGTCGACATCCACGCACACTCCGAGGTTACCGATGTATGGCCGCTCATCGAGGGTCACCCGGCACTCGGGGGCGACAATCCTTACAGCCCGAATCCCCTTACAAAGGCGAGTGACATCAATACCCGACTGGCTGCGATGGATGAAACCGGAATCGACATCCAGGCGCTAAGCATTGCTGTCGGGCAGTATTTTCACTGGGCTGAGCGGGACCTGGCAGACAAGATCATCCGCCTGCAGAACGAGAAACTCGCCGAGGTGTGCGCGCTCTATCCCGATCGATTCGTTCCGATCGGTGCCGTGTCGCTGCAGCACCCCGATCTCGCTGCGGCCCAACTCCAGTATGCCGTTCGGCAACTGGGACACCGCGGAGTCATGATTACAGGCAGCCTGGACGGCGAGGAAGTCGCCAACCCGAGGTTCGACCCATTCTGGGCAAAGGCCGAGGAACTGGATGTCGTCGTATTCATGCACCCGAGAAATTTCGACGAAGGCGCGAGCCGTTTCCAGGGCAAAGGCCGCCTGGACAACATCATCGGCAATCCGCTGGAAACAACCGTAGCGCTGGCGCACCTGATTTTTGAGGGCACGCTGGACAGGTACCCGGGGCTGAAGCTGGTTGCGGCTCACGGTGGCGGCTATCTGCCGTCGTATATCGGTCGATTCGATCACTGTCACAACAGCGACGACCGCGGATGCCGGGGTGCCGAATTGAAACGCCCGAGCGACTATCTGCGGCAGATATTCTTCGATTCGCTGGTCTACAAGACCCGAAACCTCGAAAATCTGATATTCGAGGCAGGGGTCGAGCAGGTCGTGCTCGGCACGGACTACCCGTATGGTATGGAAAATCGCAACGCGGTGGCGCACGTGCTCAGCGTCCCGGGATTGAGCGACGCGGAGCGCGAAGCCATCCTGGGCGGAACGCTGGAGAAGTTGCTGAAGCTCGACAAGGCGTAGTTGCGGGTACCGCTAGTAGCCGCATTCCTTGCCCATACGGGCCACCGTACATACGAGATTGCTGCCGGCCCCGTCCGGCACGGGTTCCGCCCGGCCGTGATGATACTCCCATTGGTATAGTGCCCGTTCGAGCAGTTCGGGCAGGTCCTCCGGGAGCAGGTAGCCGTCGTTGATCAGGCGAATCGCCGCTTCGGCATACAAGCCGAGGTATTCGGCCTCGCTGTCATAGCGCTCTTCGATGGACGGCCGTGGATCGCCATTAGCCTCGCGCTCGACTTTCGTCTTGGCTAACGGAATATACGATCCCGACATGTGAGCAATTTCGGTTTCGGGACCATATTCCGTCGTATACAGGTTCCAGCCCGTATAGGTGGCTAGTGGAACCTCGATGTCCGGCATCCTTAATCCACCTGTCTCGTTGCCGTCGCGGTCGACCTGCGGTACCAGTATCGGGTAAGCGGGGCCGACCTCCGGCGGTTCCTTGCTTATGATGCCCGCCGACTCGAACTCGGGACCGTAGTCCACCCGGTAGGCCTTGTGCGGGTGCGTCGGAAAGGCGACACCCGGAATTTCCGGAAAGGTCACCTTGTCCGGGTCGGCAAGATTTCCGTCCCGAATGGTCGGGTACCTGCTGTCCGGCGGCGGTGTCCCGTACGTGATCCACCTATTCATGGCGAGGAGCAGGGCCCGCATGGCATAGGAATAGTCATTGGGATTATTGAGCTGTTGCCCGTTTTCGATAGCTGGCGGAAACTTCGCCGGCAGGTGCTGGCCACCGGTGAAATGGTAGATGCGGGTATTTTCCAGCATCGGGGCGTCGTCCCGCCCGTCCACCGTCGTGTGCAGCAACGAGGCAGCGCGACCCCAGTATTCGTAAGACGAGAAGGTCTGGAAAAACCTGGGCATATGCTGATCCGGCACATCGCGAAGGAGTCCCCCTCTCTGGCCCGTCAGGGGATCGGTCTGCTCGACATCGGTGAATGGGAAGATGTCTGTCGGATAGAAGAAATTCAGGAAAGCGTGAGCGTCTCTCGATGCCTGGCCGAAACGAATGTTGAAGCTACCTCTACCGGCGCCGGCTATGTGCGCGATCACACCATCGAATACGCGGTGACCCGCCTCATCGCCGTTGAATCCGTCGTAGACGAAATTTCGCAGCAAGCGGCCGGGCTGTGAGAGTCCGAAGCCGATGGCCCTTTTCAGCGTACCGGCAGGAATAGACAGAGGCTCTGCCGGCAGGTGCTTCAGATGAGACACCAGATCACGAATCCCGGCCAGTCCTAGGCCAATCACCGTAGGATCGCTGGAGGTATATACGACTTCATAAATTCGGTGCGGTTCGAACCCGGTTTCGAGATAGACCCTCGTCGTATCAGGCACGACTCGGCCACCCTCGGCCCGGCCGAACGACCACTGCTTCCGGTCGATGACCCGCCGGACTCCTTCTACCGTATCCCTGACCGTAAGCACGTTGTCGGGACTGAGCGGATCTGACACCGGGTAGGCGATGTGGTTGCGATCTCCAAGCGTGAAATCGAGCACCTTTTCCGTGACTACAAAGTCGCTTCGAACCAGGCCGCTTATCGACAGCTCACCATCCTGCGCCGACGGCAGGTATGCGCGCATATTCTCGCCATTCTCCGGCGTGTCGAACTGCCAGCCTATCCACAATAAGGTGAATCCATTCCGCATCAGGAACCCGTCACCAAGGTTCGAGACGTTCTGTGGATCCGGGGCATCCCATTTCCGGCCCTCGGCCGACGCATGATTGAAAAACGTCAACAATCGCTTGCTGCCACGATTCGGGACACCGACCAGCAGCGTGCCGTTGCCGCGCTCGATTTGTTTTGGCTTCAGCAGAAAGAAATCGGCCGCGAATTCAATCTTGCCCCGAGAGTTACGCGGAGCGTAATCGAGATCGACAATGATTCGGTTCGCCGGGGTTTCGGGATCGACTTCGAAAAACACCTTGCCTGCAATCTTTTCGTATTCCCCTGCCAGCCCAAAATCGATGCCCCCCGGCAGGTCCCCGCGTGACTTGACGTCAAACGACACTACTTCGGCAATTGCCCATCGAGCCGGGAGGCACAGGATCAACAGGATCGTCAGAGTTTTTCCCTGCATGTACAAGCCTTTAGCCATGGAAGCGCACTTCTGTAATTTCAGCCACGGAGTACCGATGTCAGCTGTCCGGTCACGCAACGCTCAACGCTGCCGGATTCCGAAAGCGCCGGAGTTATCGGGTTCGTTCGCACCGGAAACCCGGCCGTGACTTCAGGCACCGGATGACAAGACTATGGCGGCCAGGGCTTCCCGTGTTGAAGACCAACTGCGATTACTCTATCTTATGCCCTGGGTTGCAGCGATACACCCATAGCCGCTTTTCCCTCCAATAACAAGCCTTATACAGCCACCGGAAAGAGAATGGCCATACCCCACTTACTGGTTCACGACAAGCGTGACAATGTTGGCGTCGTCGTCGTCGAAGGTCTAAAGACTGGCGATGAAATGTTATGTGTCGTCACAGAGGACAACACGGAATTCAAACTCGTTGCGAAGCACGATGTGCCAATAGGGCACAAGGTCGCGCTCACGGATCTGAGAGTCGATGACTCGATCATCAAATACGGCGAAGACATCGGACGCGTCGTAGCTCCTGTAGGCAAGGGTGAACATGTGCATGTGCACAACCTGAAAACAAAGCGCTGGTGAGTGCCAACGATGAAAAATAGAGAAACGTTTCTTGGATATCGACGGGAAAACGGACGAGTGGGCGTTCGAAATTTCGTGGCGATCCTGCCTGTTGACGACATCTCCAATGCCGCGTGTGAGGCAGTCGCCAATAACATCCAGGGTACGCTCGCATTGCCCCACGCATACGGCCGGCTGCAATTCGGCGCTGACCTCGATCTTCATTTCCGCACAATGATCGGCACCGGCTCGAACCCAAACGTGGCGGCATGCATCGTAATTGGCATCGAGCCCGGGTGGACCCGTAAGATCGTCGACGGAATAGCCGCAACGGGGAAGCCGGTCGCGGGCTTCGCCATAGAGCAATCCGGCGACATCGATACGATTGCACGGGCTTCAAGAAAGGCAAAAGAATTCGTTCACTGGGCAACCGAGCTGCAGCGCGAGGAATGCGATATTTCCGACCTGTGGATATCGACCAAATGCGGGGAATCGGATACGACCTCTGGTATCGGGGCCAATCCGACAGTCGGCAACATGTACGACAAGCTGATCCCGCAGGGGATTCACGGCGTTTTCGGCGAAACATCCGAACTGACTGGCGCCGAGCATGTCTGTGTAACACGGGCAGCCAGCCCGGAAGCTGCCGAGAAATTCATGAGGACCTTCAAGGCATACCAGGACGAGGTAATCGAGGCGCACAAGACGTCTGACCTTTCCGACAGCCAGCCTACGAAGGGTAATATCGAGGGAGGTCTTTCCACGATCGAAGAAAAGGCATTCGGCAACCTCGAGAAGATCGGCAAGAAAGTATCGTTTATCGACGTGCTGGGCCCGGCCGAGGAGCCGGCACAGGGCCCGGGGCTTTACTTCATGGACTCTTCTTCTGCGGCCGCCGAATGCGTCACCTTGATGGCGGCCGGGGGATTCGTGGTGCACACGTTCCCCACGGGACAGGGCAACATCATCGGGAACCCGATATTGCCGGTCATCAAGATCACGGCCAATCCGCGCACGATGCGAACGATGTCGGAACACATCGACGTCGACGTGACCGGCATACTGAGCCGCGAACTGACACTTGATCAGGCCGGCGACAAGCTGATAGACATGGTCATCAAGACATCTAATGGCCGGATGACTGCCGCGGAGGCACTCGGCCACCGCGAATTCGTCATGACCAAGCTGTACCGCAGCGCCTGAACACGTCCGTGCGGTTGGGGTGAAACAGATCCGCCCGACAATGTAGCCCCTGCCAAACTTGCGGTCGGGCACCGCGAATACTGCGCATAGATCCGAAACTACTTCTTGCGGCTCTTAGGGGCGCTGCTGGACTTTCGGACAATCAATTTTGGCAGCAGGTTTACGGTCCTGACGGGCGATTCCGGATTCCGGATTCTCTCGATCAACAGCTCCGCAGCGTGAACGCCGATTTCGTCGCAAGGAATGTGGACTGACGTCAGCGGCGGCGCCAGTCTGTCCACGAACGGCATGTCGTTGAATCCTGTTACCGACATATCGTCCGGACATTTCAGTCCCAGTTCGGTCATGGCGTCGTAGCAACCAAGCGCGAGTAGATCATTCGCGGCGACCACGGCCGTAAACTGCGGACCGTTCTGGTAGATGGCCTTGAATCCGCGCCGGCCTTCCTCTTCCGTGAACGCTTTGCGATTGACGATCAGCTTCGGGTGGGATTTAAACTTTCCTGCCCTTAGCAACTTTTTGAAAGCGAGGTAGCGGTCGTGCCCGGTCGACGTATCCTGCGGCCCCCCGAGAAATGCGATGTCCAAGTGGCCCAGTTCCACCAGGTGATCGATTGCGAGTTCGATCCCGTACGCATCATCGTTGATGACGGCCGTAACGGTGTGAGCGTCAATCGTGCGATTGATCAGTACGAGCGGGATGTGTTCATCAACCACCCCGCTGACTATCGTATCGATTCTGTGCGCCGTGGCCAGAATCAGACCATCTACGTTGCGTGATTTCAGCGACTCGACAATCGTCTTCTCGCTTTTCTGATTGTTGTCCGAGTCAGCAAGTATCGCTATGTAGCCGTGCTCGACAAGAGTTCGCTCTATCTGGCGAATTATGGGCGGAAACATCGGGTTGGTCAGGTCCGGGATCAGGACCCCAATCGTGTGGGTTTTGCCCGTTCGGAGGCTGTAGGCGAGCTTGCTCCGGGAATAACCCATTTCCTCCGCAATTTTCTCGATGCGCAGGGCGACGGCGTCGGACACCATTGACCGGGTCTCAGGATTCAGGACCCTCGACACGGTCGACGGGTGCACTTTCGCCCGCCGGGCGACATCCTTTATGTTGACGTTACGTTTCGCCATCGATGACAGGTGTTGTTCCGCTTGCGCCGATGAATTGACTGACTGGAACCGGCATCGGCTTGTTCCTGCCAGGCGGACGATCAGAAGGTATCGTGCCAGACCTTCGTGATCATATTATATCCACAATCAACTTGAGCTCCATCGCAATGAATAGCGCAAGAATGACGCCGTTGAAAGCGCGGTCGCTTATGCGGTGGGAAAACCGGATGCCGATGTGAGTAAACACCAGGGTAGGTATGACGACTATCAGCCCGGTAACCAGGCGTTGCTCAGTCCACAAGTGCATGCCATTCATCCCGGCTATCTGCGCGCCGCTGAACAGCAGAAAGGCGGAGGCCGTTGCGAAGGCGTAGTTGTCTCGAACCAGGCCGCTGGCATGAAAATAAGGGGCTACGATCGGGGCCGAGATGCCACTCGCCCCCTGGATGGTCCCGGCGGCAAGGCCGAGGCCCGTGCCGACCCAGCCGCGCCTGCCGAAGACTGAAGGGGACAAGCCCGCGGAGAAATGCCTGACCAGGTATACGCCCAGCCACGCTGCCAGAATCATCTTGAGTATGCGGTCATCCAGAGTCGCCAGCAGCCAGGTCCCGAGCAGGCCGCCAGTTATCCCCCCGAGAATGAACTGGTAATGATCGCGGAGAATGGGCCACTTGCGGTGCGTCAACACGAGCCATCCGTTCGACGCGAGTCCCGGCAGCACCATGAGCACCACCGCTTCCTCGACGCTGGTGAATGAAGCCAGCAGGGGCACGGCGAGAATGGGCAGGCCTACGCCGGTCATTCCCTTGAGCAGGGAGCCCGCGCAAATGACGATCAGGGCGCCCGCCAGGAAACCCCAGTTGACGAATTCGACATCCACGGTGACGGCAGCGCCCTTTGAAGAATGATCGGAACCAGGATTCGAATCCGCGTGCAACACGCGCGGCGCTGGATTTGTCCGGCCTGGCCGACTTGCGTACTCAATCGGAAGCACTATAATGCATATGCAATCGTTTGCATAGCGCGGACTCATTCTGACGAGCAGAAGGCATCAGCAGATGGACAAGGGGCAAGAACTCGCATCTCGGAAGATAGGCTGGATTGGGGCAGGCCGCATGGGATATGCCATGGCCCAGCGCTTGCTGAAAGCAGGCTGCGACGTCAGCATCTACAACCGGACGCGTGCCAAGGCGGAGCCGCTGATCGGGCAGGGTGGCAAGGTCGTCGATACGCCGCGGCAGCTCGCCGATATGGACATCGTGTTCACGATGGTTTCGGGCCCGGACGACCTCCATGCTGTCATCTGCGGCGATAATGGCTTACTGAGCGCCAGCAATGCACCCAAGCTCGTAATCGACTGTTCCAGCGTGTCCGAGGAAGGATCGCTGCGTGTTCGAGAAGCGCTGAGCCTGCGAGGCTCGAACCTTCTGTCCGCGCCGGTCAGCGGCAATGCCAAGGTCATCAAGGCTGGTAAACTGACCATCGTCGCTTCAGGCCCAGTGCCGGCATTCGAGACGGCGCGCCCATACCTGGAAGCCCTGGGCAAGGGCGTAACCTACGTCGGGGAAGGCGAGCTGGCCCGCATGGTCAAGATTTGCCACAACGTGCTGCTCGGTGTCGTAACGCAAAGCCTGGCTGAGATCACCGTGCTCGCCGAAAAAGGAGGCGTTCGTCGCAGCGCGCTTCTCAACTTTATCAACGACAGCGTCATGGGCTCGATGTTCACGCGCTACAAGTCCCCGGCGCTGGTCAACCTGGACTGGGTGCCCACGTTTACCGCGCCATTGCTCCGGAAGGACATGGACCTGGGACTATCGGCTGGAAAACGGCTCGGCGTGCCGATGCCGGTCGCCGAGACCACAAGACGCCTGGTGCAGGAGGCGATCGATGCCGGGCACACCGAGTGCGACTTCGGCATCCTGCTTGAAATGGAAGCGAAAGCCTCGCACCTCGAACTCGTGCCGGAAAACATCGCCGTCGACGACGGTCTTTCCTGACGATTGTTCTTGCGCGTCCGCGAATGCGGGAACGCGCGCTACCCGCTTGGACATTACGAGAACCACTGACGCACGAGATGCCCGAAAGAGCTATTAGTCGCGCAAGAGCGACCCGATCAATTCGAACTGCTTCGCGCAGGCATTTTGAAGTCGCCTGCATGACGATTCTCTGCGCCGTCGTCGCTCTGCTGGCTGCGCGCACCGCGGCTACGCAGGACTGGGGGCCGCGGTCCCTCGAAGAACTCAAAGTCGAGGTTATCGAACGCGCGAGATCCGGCCGGGGTCCGGTCGGCAGGATCAAGCTGAACGATGCCGAACGTGCAGTGGCGATGCTGGATGACCTCGAGCGCGACACCTGGGCGTCGGCCTGGTCCGCAGTCGGACAGGAGTACCTGGAGCAAGCGAGGGCGGCCACCACTCCGGAAGACGCTCGCGAGGCGTATTTTTACGCATGGCGCTACTTCGATGTGGGACGGTGGCCGACAGAGAAGCACTCTGCCGGCAAGCGACGGTCTTACGAGAACGGCCTGGCCGCATTCCGGCAGTATGGCCTGCTGCTCGATCCCCCGGCCGAAACGGTCCGAATCCCGTTCGAGGGCAGCGAGATCGTCGCGTACCTGCGCCTGCCGCAGGAACCGGGGCCCGCCCCGCTCGTATTCGGAATGAACGGCCTGGATTCCCGGAAGGAAGAGGTGATGGTACAGAGCGACGCCTATGTCCGAAATGGCATAGCAGCGTTCGCCATCGACATGCCCGGAACCGGTGAGGCACCGCTGTTGATAGACGTCGGATCCGAACGGATGTTGTCCGCGGCGCTTGATTACCTGGCCGGGCGCCCGGAGATCGACGCCTCGCGAATCGTCGTGCAGGGTCGTAGCTGGAGCGGCTACTGGGCCGCCGTGCTTGCCTATACGGAACGGGACAGAATCGTCGGAGCCGCGGTCCACGGGGTAGGCATTCATCACTATTTCCAGCCGCAGTGGCAGCAAAAAGCCATCATGAGCGCCGAGTACCTTTTCGACCTGTTTCCTGCCCGGTCGGTTGTTTATGGCGTCGACAACATGGATGACTTTCTGGCATACGGTCCGCGCCTTTCGCTGGTAGCTCGTGGCCTGATTGACCAGCCATCGGCTCCGATGCTGCTCGTCAACGGCGAGCGCGACAGCCAGCAACCGATCGAGGACTTGTATCTGCTGATGCGGCACGGCGACCCGAAGCTTGCCTGGGTCAATCCTGACGGTGGGCACATGGGGCGCTCGGCCGTGTGGCCCGACGAGCGAATACTGGCTGAAGTGGTCCAGCCCTGGCTGATGCAGCAGCTAGGTGTAGAACCCGGCATGTAAGGATGGCTGGCGATGCAGGCCCTGTCGGTCCAGGCGCGAGAACGCCGTCCCCTGTGTCCCTGCCGTTATCAAACCAACCCGTGTGGATCGCACGCTTCCTGATTCGGAGTAGCGCTCATGCGTTTACTGACATTCGTTCATGAGAACGAGCAATGCTGGGGGGCGATGACTGAAAAAGGCATCGTCAGGCTCGGATCGGCAAGCGAAGGCAAGTACCACAGTCTGCGCGCCGCCATCGAGGGGGGCGGCTTGCAGGCAGTGGCTGAGAGGACCGACGCAGCACGATACCGGCTCGATCCCGCGGAAATCAGTTATCTGCCCGTCGTACCGGACCCGGGAAAGATCCTTTGCATTGGCCTGAATTATGACACTCACAGGGTTGAGACCGGCCGGGAGAAATCCGGTTATCCGACGGTATTCACGCGGTTTGCCGACACCCAGGCGGGACACATGCAAAATCTCGTGGTGCCGCGGGTTTCAAGGGAGCTGGATTACGAAGGCGAGCTGGCCGTCGTCATTGGAAAGCGGGGACGATACCTGGCGCGAGAAGCGGCGATGGAGCACGTGGCAGGCTACAGTTGTTACAACGATGCAAGCGTCCGGGACTTCCAGCGGCATACCAGCCAGTTCACGCCCGGGAAGAACTTCCCCGCGACTGCCGGATTCGGTCCTTACCTCGTCACGCCAGAGGAAGTTGGCGACGTTCACGACTTGAGAATTCGAACGATACTGAACGACGAAGTCATGCAGGACTCCAATACCGGGTTCATGATTTTCGATATCCCGACCTTGATCAGCTATCTGTCGACATTCACAGAGCTCATGCCCGGCGACATTATCGCCACGGGTACGCCGGGGGGAGTAGGGTTCAAACGCGATCCGCAGGTATTCCTCAAACCTGGCGATGAAGTCGTCGTTGACATCGAATCGATTGGCAAGCTGGTCAATCCGGTTACGATTGAGCATTGAACCACCGGGGCGAGGCACACTGGCTGGGTCGTCGCCGGCCTGCTCGAGCGTGACGAACTCCGTAATTGCACCATCCCGCTGCGGTCATCTTGGTTCTCCGGAGGGTACCACCATGGCAAAACATCCAGTCCTCACGTTGCTCGCCGCCTTCGCCGTAACCCGAGCCCTCGCCGTCGAGGTCGAACCCATACCTGCGCCGGCGCCGCCGGCCGGACCGGTCGTATTGCTGACGACACACGCGCTCGACGGCCACGGCGGCACGCTGGAGGGCGCGAATATCGAGATCGCCAACGGCCGGATCACGTCGATCGAGGCGCGGCCGGCCGGCGCGGCCATCGACCTGCGTGGCTACACCGTGCTGCCGGGCTGGATCGACACGCACGTGCACCTCGATTCGCACTGGGACCGGAATGGTCGCATCGCCACCGAGGACGAGCCGCGCATGGAGGCCGCCATGGGGATCGCGCTGGCCGGGTGGGATACCCTGATGGCGGGCTTCACGACCGTGCAGACGGTCGGCGACCCGACCGAGCAGCCGCTCCGGGATGCGATTCGCGATCACGGCTTCCCGGGCCCGCGCGTTCTGACCTCGCTCGCCTGGATCGCCGGCACGCCGGAAACCACGCCGGACGAACTCAGGGCCATGGTGCGCGAGCGCAAGGCCCAGGGTGCCGATCTCATCAAGATCACCGCGTCGTCCAGCCAGCGGGTCGGTGCCACGCCCACCTTCACCGAGGCGCAGCTGAAGATACTGTGCGACGAGGCAAAAGCCGTCGGACTGCGGCCGATGGTGCACGCCTATCGCTCGCAGGTCGCCGCAGCCGCGCGTGCGGGTTGCCACCAGGTCGAGCACGCGACCTACGCGACGCCGGAGGAACTCGAGGTCGCCGTGGCCGCCGGCATGTTCATCAGCCCGCAGGTGGGGATCGTCGTACAGAACTATATCGAGAACCAGGACCGTTACCTCGGGGTCGGCAACTACACCGAGGAGGGCATGGCCATCATGGAGCGGGACATGCCGCTCGATTTCGAGCTCTGCCGGCTGGTCGCACAGATGCCGGATGCGAAACTCGTATTTTCGACGGATGCGACGGCCGGCGCGCACGGCCGCAACGCGGAGGAATTCATCGGGCGTGTCGAATACTGTGGTCTAGCGCCGATGCAGGCGCTGGTATCCGCCAACAAGATCGCCGCCGAGGCGCTGGGCATGGCCGATGAACTCGGCCGGCTCGCACCGGGCTACCAGGCCGACATCATCGCGCTCGACGGCAACCCGCTGGAGGACCTGACCGCGGTGCGGCGCGTCGTGTTCGTCATGCGCGGCGGCGTCGTCTACAAGTGGACGGGCGGCAATGCACGCTGACGTCCGCCAGCCAGACCGGAGCGACCGGCGCCCGGGCAAGCGCCGATCGTGATGCCCGGGCCGCGACGGCGCGCCGGCAGTGCGACGTGCCGCTTACTCGGGCAGCGCGAACGCATTGAGTTTCGCGTTCGACCCGTCCTTCTCGGAGCTGGCGATGACGACGAATTGCCGGCCTGACTTCGTTCGGTAGGTCACCGGGTTGCCGTAGCCGTAGCCGTCGAGCGGGAACGTCGCCAGCACGCTGCCGTCGTCCTTGTCGATCGCGTACAGGTTGCGCGTCGCGCTGCTCAGGAACAGGACGCCGCCGGCGGTCAGCAGCGGGCCCGACTGGCCGTGCTGTGGCGGGCCCGCACCGAGCATGGCCGGCAGTTCGATACCCTGCAGCAGCGGATGCGCGCGCATCTCCGGGTAGTCGCCGAAGGGCACCTGCCAGGCGTGCTCGCCCCGGTTCAGGTCTATCGCGGTCAGCGTCGAGTAGGGCGGCTTGTGCACGGGCAGGCCTTCGATGTTCAGGGGGCGGAAGTCGCCGAGAAAATAGTCTGCGTCTTCGGTGCCCGGCGGCGGCTTCTCGACATGGAACACGCTCGGCCAGTTCAGCGCCTTGACATACAGCGTACCAGTCTCCGGGTCGACCGCCGCACCGCCCCAGTTCGCGGCACCCCAGATCCCCGGCATGATGGCCGTGCCGTGCAGCGTTGGCGGGCTGAACATATCGCCCAGGCTGTAGTTCCTGGTCGCCTCGAGCGCGCGGGCGCGCAGCTCCGGCGTGAAGTCGAGCAGGTCGTCCTCGCTGAAGCTCTGGCGGCCGAAGGGCGGCGGCTTGGTCGGGTAGGGCTGGGTTGGCGAGGTCTGTTCGCCCGGGATATCGCTCTGCGGCACCGGCCGTTCCTCGATCGGCCAGACCGGCTCGCCGGTGACCCGGTCGAAGACATAGGTGAAGCCGGTCTTGCCGACGGCGGCGACCGCGTCGATGCGCCGGCCGTCGACGTTGATGGTCAGCAGGTTCGGCGGCGCGGGCAGGTCGTAGTCCCAGACGCCGTGGTGCACTGTCTGGAAATGCCACACGCGCTTGCCCGTACGCGCATCGAGGCACAGCAGGGTTTCGGCGAACAGGTTGTCGCCGACACGGTGCCCGCCGTAGAAGTCGTTATTCGGCGTCGAAACCGGGAAGTAGGCGAGCCCGCGTTCCGCGTCGATCGTGAAGGGCGCCCAGACGTTGTTCGCCCCGGTGTACGTCCAGGAATCGCCCCCCCAGGTGTCGGTGCCGAATTCACCTTCCTGCGGAGTCGTGTGAAACACCCAGGCTCGCTTGCCTGTGATGACGTCGAAAGCCTGGATGTCGCCCGGTGGGGCTTGCCGGTATATCCGGTCGTCCGGCACGCCGCTGCCGACGATGACGAGATTGCCGAAGATCATAGGCGGCGAGGTGTTGGAATAGTGCAGGCGATTGACCTCCCAGGCCAGGTCCTCGGTCAGGTCCACCTCGCCGCGATACCCGAAGGAGGCGATCGGCTGGCCGCTATGCCCGTCGAGCGCGATCAGGCGCCAGCGGCTGTTGATGAATACGCGGATCTCGTCGCCGTTCGTCCACACGGCGACACCGCGATGGCAGAAACCGCAGCCGCGTAGCGGCCGACCCCACTCCCAGGCCTTCGGGTCGTAACGCCAGATCTCCTCGCCGCTGTCCGGGTCCAGCGCGACGACCTGGTTGTAGGAGGTCGCGATAAAGAGCAGGCCCCGGACCATCAGCGCCGTGCCCTGGAACTTGCCGGGCGCGATCGGCTGTCCGGCGATCGGCAGGCGCGCCGTCGGGATCGGCTGCTCGCCGGTCGCCCAGGTCCATGCGAGTTCGAGCTCGGCCACGTTCCGCCGGTTGATCCCATCGAGGGACGAGTACTTCGAGCCGCCCGGGTCGTTGCCGTGGCTCGGCCACCCGACTTCCTGGGCGAGGGCATTCCCGAGTGCCAGCAGGCCGAAAAGTATTCCGATCGTCGTCTTGTTCATGGCGTTCTCTTGGCAGGTGCAGCAGGTGCGAACGGTCAGGCGGGGGCGGGCAGCTCCCGGGCCAGCGCCGCGGCAGAGCGCAGCGCGAGCGCGGAAAAGGTGAGCGTGCCGTTGTTGCAGCCGGAGGAAACCAGGGTCGGCGTGCCGACGACCCAGAGGTTTTCGTGATCGTGCGTTCGGCCCCAGGGATCGACGACGCTCGTGGCCGGGTCCTCGCCCATCCGGCAGCCGCCGCAGGGATGGTCGTGCAGCGGGTTCTCGCGGATTGCGAGGCTCTTGCCTCCGCCCGCGGCGACGATCTCGTCGAAGCGGCGCAGGATCGTGGCTTCGGTCTCTGCCCGGAGTTCGCTTGTCCAGTGGCTGTCGAGGAAACGGATGACCGGCAGCGGGTCGCCCCAGGGATTCCGCGCCGTCGGCGAGAGTGTCAGCGAACTCTCCCGGGCCGGGATAACGTCGTAGTAGGCGCGCAGTTGCGCCGTGCCCGTCGCCGACCGGGCGCGCCACTCGTCGAGGATCGCATCGCCCAGCATCAGCTTGCCGTCGGCGTCCTTCAAGCGAGCGCGGCGCGCGAAATCCGACTCCCAGATGCGCAAGTCGTGGCGTATGTAAGTCTCGTTCTCCTTCGCCTGGAAGCGCTTGGACAGCAGGCTGTCCTCGATATAGACGCCGGGATAGAGTTTCTCCGGAATCTCGACGAAGTTGTTGATCGCACGGTGACCGGTCATGTATTTGCCGACGTGACCGGAACGATTGGCAAGCCCGTCGGGGTAACGGGGGTTCGCCGATAAGAGGAGCAGGTGGGGACTCCAGCAGTAGCCCGCCGCCACGACGAAAGTCTTCGCGCGATAGCGCACCGGCTCGTCAGGGCGGTCCCGGTCCAGCGCCTCGGCGTACTCGATGCGGTCGCTGTCCTCGCGCAGCACCAGCTTGCGAACCAGCCGCCGGCTGTGCAACTCGATGCGCTTGTCGTCGACGAGCCGCCGGAACGAGAAGTCCGGCGAGTACTTCGCGCCGGTCGGGCAGATGTTGCAGGTGTCGCAGCGCATGCAGACGTTGCGGCCGCGGTAGGGCTCCGAGAGCTTCGCGACCGGCGTGCGCCAGAACGGAATGCCGGACTTCTCGCCCCACGTGCGCAGGCGCGCGATATTGTAGGACATTGGCAGCGGCGGCAGCGGGTAGTCGCGCGCGCGCCGGTCGTATTGCGGCGGACCCTGCTCGCCGGCGACGCCCATCCGCTCTTCGGCTTCCTGGTAAAAAGGGTCGAGTTCGTCGTAAGTGAGCGGCCAGTCGTAGCCGACGCCGTACAGCGAGTTGACGCGAAAATCCTCGGGCGTGAAGCGCGGTGTAACGCCGCCCCAGTGCATCGCCTGGCCGCCGACCGACATCGAGCGCGACATCATGCCCTCGGCGCTGTGGCCCTCGATGTGGTCGCCCGGCCAGGGGTTTTCCTGGTAGTGCAGGTAGCGCTCGCGCCGCGCGTGCCGCTCCGCCAGGTTGAAGATACTGTTGCCGGCCTCGATCACCGTGATCGCGGCAGCGGTCGTCTCTGCCAGCCGTTCGGCGAACATCGCCGCCGTAATCCCGGCGCCGATGACGACAACGTCCGATTCGATCGTGATGGTCATCGGCCTAGATCTGCAGTGGCTCGGGTTCAGCCGACCCGGATGCGAGTCCGCGGCAGCCCTGCCGGCCGATACGCGCCCGCAGTGCGAGGTCGTTCGCCTCGGGTGTCGCATAGAACCACGCGATGAGGCCGATCGCGACGTGGGTCGCGGCGCCCGCGTAGGGCAGCTCCTCGGGCAGGTGCTCGGGCAGCTGGCGCTCCAGGATCTCCCGTTGCCGCGCTATATCGATGCCAGCATACGTAGAGCCAAATCGCTTGTGCGCCTCGAGGCTCAGCGCCTCGAGCTGTGCGCCCCACAGTGGCCCGGGATGCGGCGGACCGTAGCGGACCTCCGCGGTGCCATAGCCGTGGTCGCGCTCCGATACCGGCTCGAAGGCAGCCAGCCAGGCCAGGAACTCGCCGACGACTCGGCCGACGCCGGCCTCCCCGAGCACGCCGGTGGGTAACGCGATACGGCCGACGGCCTCGAGCGTCGGCCGGTCGAGGCCGCCTGCGGACGTCTCGGCCGCCCGTTCATCGGCGCAGGACGAGAGCGACAGGCCGGTGACAACCCCGGCCGAGACCTGCAGGAAACGGCGCCGCGGTACGTCGGTCATCGGAAGACTCCAGGCGGGAGCTTGTGATTCTAGGACGGGAAAGTCGGCCGGTCCACGCCGATTGCGGGGTGTCCGCGCCGGCTGATCGGCCTGCCGCAACAGCCTTCGCGCCAGGTCCGGCAGGCCTGCGTGTCACAATAGTGAAATATTTCTGTCACGGAACAGAAACGCTCGATTTGTAATGTGCCGCTAACATTTTCATAGTGCTTCTGTAACAAACGGACACGACCCCAGGGGATTGAATCCAATGAACAAAAACCTGCTGCCCGGCAACGGGCCCTGTGCACTCCTCGTGCTGCTGCTGGGCGTTTCGGTGCCCGGGTTCGCGGCCGACAAGGAACTGCTCGACATCCTGCTCGCAAACGGCGCCATCGACCAGGCCCAGTACGACCGCCTGATCCAGAAGGAGGAGCTCGAGAAGGCCGACGTCGATGAGGTGATCACGACGCTCGACAGCAGCGGGTTCCGCGTCAAGAGCAGTGACGGGAACTTCTCGATCAAGATCGGCACTCGCCTGCACGCCGAGATGTCGACGCATCGCGGCGACCTGCCGGTCGGTATCGAGCCCGTGAACGGCAGCGAGCTGCGTCGCGCCCGCATCGAAACCAGCGGCACCTTTCACGACAACTGGAGCTGGGCGGCTGAGGTCGACATCGCAGACAACCTGACGGCCGTCAAGGATTTCTGGCTCGGTTACACGACCGCGGGCGGCACCAAGCTGTCCATCGGCAGCCAGAAGCAGCCGTACAGTCTCAATGTCGAGATGAGTTCGAACGACCTGCCGTTCATCGAACGCTCGATCGACAACTTCATACTGGTGCCCTTCGCCGATCGCGCGGTCGGGATCCGGGCCGACAAGTCCGGCAGCAACTGGTTTGCCTCCGCGGGTCTGTTCGGCGAGACGGTCAATCCGAACATCATCAACGACGCCGAGGGCTGGGGTGTCTCCGGCCGGTTCGTGTATGCGCCGATCATCGAGGACGACCAGGTGCTGCACCTCGGCGTGCGGGCCATGCAGCGCACCCCGTCAACATCCGACCCGTCCTTCCGGATCCGCGACGAAACGACACATATGTCGAGCCTGCGTATTGTCGACACCGGCGTCATCGACGCAGTGGACAAGAACACGCTGACCGGGTTCGAGGCGGCGTACGCACGCGGCCCGTTCTCGATTACCGGCGAGTACACCGCGCTCGAGACGGACCGGATCGGCCTCCCGTCGCTGAGCTTCGACGGCTGGACCGTCTGGGGCACCTGGTCGATCACCGGCGAATCCCGGGCCAGCAGCTACCGCATCGATGCCGGTGAGTTCAAGCGCCTGAAGCAAGGCAATGATTTCTCGACGGCCAACGGAACCTGGGGCGCCTGGGAGCTCGCCTTGCGCTACGCCTCGATCAACCTGAATGACGGTACGATCGTAGGCGGCGAGGAAGATGTGCTTACGACCGGGCTCAACTGGTACCTGAATACGAACGTACGCCTGATGATCGAGTGGTCGCGGATCGTGGGCACGGACGGCTCGACGGAGCTGCGCGACGCGGCGGAGGGCCTGAACATCTATCAGTTCCGCGCGCAGTACACGTTCTGAGGCCGGCCTGACAACCAATCGACGCGAACGGCCGGTCGTGGACTGCCGCGACCGGGCGTTGCCGCTTTCCGGCCTTGAGTCCCTGGCCCGCGGCAGGCTCAGCGTGGGACCGTCTGCTCCGCGTCATGCTTTAGTCGCATCACGCGCGCTCGATTAACGTGCAGCAGGTCGCTTATCTTCAGGATCAGCGAGTCTTCATAGCGATGCAGTCGTCCGTCTGCATAAGCAACTTTCCACAGCATCGACACGATATCGGACTTCTCGTCCTCGCTGAGGTTGTCATGCAACAGCTGGGTGAAGTCGTGCAGCGAGACGGCTTCCTCGGCGGTGTCGTTCGCCTGGTTGGCGAGCGCGGTCGCCTCCTCGGCGGAAAATCTGAAATGGCGCTGCAGCAAGCGAAGCAATCGATCGAACTCGTCCTCGCCGAAGTCGTGGTCGGCCCTCGCGACCTCGATCAGCAGCACGGCTGTTGACACGCGAATTGCGCTGACACGCTCTGGCGCGGCACCGTTATCGTCCGGCTTCGCAAGGGCGATCGTTACCTGGTCGAGAAATCGCTTGAACATGTGCTTCGGTTCTCGCTCTTACATTGAATTCGTTTATAGGACCGACTGGTCGCCGAAAAGATTCACGCTCACGCGCTCTCAGTCCGCCAGCGGAATCGTTGCCGTGCCGATGCGCGTCTTGCCATACTCGCCGGCGGTCCATGCGACGAGCAGGCGACCCGCCTGGGTCGCAACCTGGGGCACGCTGAAGGCCGCAACCTCGACTGCCTCGTCGAAAACGCGCGCCGCACCCAGCGTGTCGTCCGCGCCAACGGTCCGCATGACCAGCGCCGCGTGGCCTTCGCCGGCTTTTTGCTGCCAGACGACCCAGGCGGTACCCGATGCGTCGACCGTCATGCCGACGTGCCCGAGCAGTTCGCCCGCGGCGAGGTCCAGCGGCTTCGAGAAGCTTCTCCCGCCGTCCGTCGAGCGTGCGAAACGCACCCGCGGCTGATCATTTGCGGCCGTGAACCAGGCAACGACGACGTCCAGGCCGCGCGCATGGATCTCGGGGCCGTTGACCGGGCAACCGGGGATCTCCCAATGATCGTCGTTGAGCGGCACGCCCTCGGTCCAGCGACCCTCGACACGGCGCGTGACATAGATGTCGCGGATCTGGGCCTCGCTGCGATTACGGTACACGGCAACCGGGCCTTCGCTGCTCAATGCCACGTCGGTCTGGCAGCAGTCGCAGGTCAGCGAATCGACCATTTGCTCATCGGCGAGCGCCATGCCCGGCAGGTAGGAGGCCGAGCGCAGGGTCATGCCGGTGTCGTTCGGGTCGTCCGTGTACTCGTTCGCCATCTTGCGGCCGTCGAGGTAGACGAAGCCGACGCCGCCCCCGTCCGGATACAGGCTCACGAACCCGTGCTCGGTATCGGTGCCGTCGGTGTGGGCGATCTCGCCATCGGACCAGCTCGCACCGCCGTCGCCCGACGTCGACAGGTAGACGTCGTACGCATAACCGCCCGCGGGTCGGCGGGCCAGCCAGTGCGCAGCCCACAACTCGCCTTCGAGCGGCACGACAGACGGAAAGTCGGCCCAATTCACGAACCAGTTCGTGCCGGAGGCAACGGTTCGCGGCTCGGCCCAGCCCTCGACACCGAACTCGGCATAGCGCAGTGCGTGGCCCTCGCCGTCGGGCTCGAGCCAGCTCATCACCACGCGTCCGTCCGTGGCGCTGGCGAGGTAGGGGGCTAATGCGCCGTTGGCCGCCGGGTTCTCCAGTGG
>Ga0224500_10000739_pt1 | contig 21117 bp, 20 predicted proteins | sample SF_Oct11_sed_USG_FD_168126 | JGI IMG/M metagenome (GOLD analysis project Ga0224500, IMG submission 168126) | Sediment microbial communities from San Francisco Bay, California, United States - SF_Oct11_sed_USGS_4_1 | ecosystem: Environmental > Aquatic > Marine > Sediment | place: USA: California... | reverse complement strand
GAGCTTCATCGTGTCCGCGCTTCCGGTTGCTTGATCTCGAACACCTGGCGCAGGTAGGCCAGGTACGCCTCGTCGTCGCACATGTTCTTGTCCGGCGAATCGGACAGCTTGGCCACCGGTTGCCCGTTGCAGCGGACCATCTTGATCACGATCTGCAGCGGCGTATAGCCGAGGTCGTTGGTCAGGTTGGTGCCGACCCCGAAGGCGATGCGCACGCGGTCACGGAACCGTTGGTAGAGCTCGATCACCCTGGGGATCGTCAGCGAGTCGGAGAAGACGATGGTCTTGGTCTTCGGGTCGACGCGATTGCGCTCGAAATGCGCGATCAGCCGCTCGCCCCAGTGCAGGGGATCGCCCGAGTCGTGCCGCGCGCCGTCGAACAGCTTGCAGAAGTACAGGTCGTAGTCGCGCAGGAACGCGTCCATGCCGTACACGTCGGACAGCGCGATGCCGAGGTCGCCGCGGTATTCCTTGGCCCAGGTCTCGAAGCCGAAAGTCTGGGAATCGCGCAGGCGCGGCCCGAGCGCCTGGCACGCCTGCAGGTACTCGTGCGCCATCGTGCCCAGTGGCGTCATGCCGAGACGCGCCGCATACATCACGTTGCTGGTGCCGGCCAGGCTCTCGCCCATGCCCTGCTGCAGCGCAATGATGACTTCCTCGTGCCACAGCCGGGAGAAGCGACGGCGCGTTCCGTAGTCGGCGATCCTGATGCCTTCGAGTGCCGGGTTGCTGGCGATCAGCGCGATCTTCTCGCGCAGCCGGCGCCGGCCTTCCGTGAAGTCGGGCGCCTTCTGCGTCGCGCGGAAGTACACCTCGTTGACGATGGCAAGCACCGGTATCTCGAACAGGATCGTGTGCAGCCACGGTCCCCTGATCACGATCTCGATCTCGCCGTTGTCCTTCGGGGACGGGTTGATCGTGATGTACTTGGTATTGAGCTGGAACAGCCCAAGGAAGTCGACGAAGTCGCTCTTGATGAAGCGCAGGCTGCTGAGGTAGGCCAGCTCCTGCTCGCGAAAGCGCAGGGTGCACAGCCAGTGGACCTGCTCCCGGATCTCGTCGACATGCGACGCGAGGTCGATGCCCGGGTTGCGACACTTGAAGCGGTATTCGACGTTCGCCCCGGGGAAGTGATGCAGCACCACCTGCATCATCGTGAACTTGTACAGGTCAGTGTCGAGCAGTGACGTGATGATCATGCGTCGATTGTAGGGGGATCACACGCCGAGCACCCGCTGCACCGCGGCGCTCGGTTGCAGCAGCTCCGCGCGGGCGGCCTGCCCCGCCAGCCGACCCTGCTCGATCAGCAGTGCCCGGTCGGCAATCGACGCGACGAACCCGAGATTCTGCTCGGACACCAGCACCGTCACCCCGCGCTGGCGCATCGCCAGGATGGCTGTGCGCATGCCCGCCACGATGATCGGCGCGATGCCCTCCGACGGCTCGTCGAGCAGCACCACCCGCGGATTGGCCGCGAGGGTACGCGCGACCGCGAGCATCTGCTGCTCGCCGCCGCTCATCGCCCCCGCAGGACGATCCAGCATCGGCGCAAGGTTGGGAAACAGGTCGAGCAGGTCTGCCTCGCCGAATCCGCCTGGAACGGCACGCGCGACGAAACGCAGGTTTTCCGCGACCGTGAGGTCAGTGAAGATGCGCCGGTCCTCGGGCACGTAGCCGAGTCCGCGCCGCGCCCGCACGTGCGGCGGCGCGCCGGTCAGGTCCTCGCCGTTCAGCACCACGCGGCCCTGCGTGCGCGCCCCCAGCCCCATCGCTGCCCGCAGCAGCGAAGTCTTGCCGGCCCCGTTGCGTCCTACCAGGGCGACGACTTCGCCCGGCTCCAGCGCCAGGTCGACGTCGAACAGCACCTGCGCTTCGCCATGGAAGGCCGACAGCCCGCGCAGCTCGAGCGCCTTCATGCCGCGTCCCCGAGGTACACCCTGCGCACCTCAGGATCCGCCCGGACGGCCTCAGGGGTTCCGTCCGCGACGAGACGCCCCGCGGACAGCACCAGCACGCGCCGCGCGAAGCCGAAGACAACATCCATGCTGTGCTCGGTGAACAGTACCGCCATGCCCCGCGCGACCGCGAGTTCCTCGACCAGATGCATCAGCGCCGTCCGTTCCCCCGGCGCCATGCCCGCGGTGGGCTCGTCCATCAGGAGCAGGCGGGGCCCGGCGGCCAGAGCGAGCGCGAGTTCCAGTCGCTTCAGATCGCCGTAGGCGAGTGTCGACGCGGCCGAGCCGGCGCGCTCGGCCAGTCCGACCTGAGCCAGCAGTGCCCGCGCGGCCTCCTCGTGACGGCGCCACAGCGGCGCGCCGACGCTCAGCGCCTCACGCCCCGCTGCGAGCGCCACCTGGGCGTTCTGCAGAGCAGTCATCGAGGCGAAAGCCTGCGCGACCTGGAAAGTGCGCCCGATCCCGAGCCGTGTGCGCACCGCGGTCGACATCCGCTCCAGCGCCCGGTCGCAATACCGCACGCGGCCGGCGTCCGCCGCCAGCTGCCCGTCGATGACGTTGAACAGGGTGGACTTCCCCGCTCCGTTGGGTCCGATCAGGGCGACGAATTCCCCTTCGCCGATGCGCAGCGAAACGTCGTCGACCGCGCGGACCCCGCCGAAGTCCTTGCGCAGGTTCTCGACGACGAGCAGGTTCACCGGCCCCTCCGCCCGAAGCGCCCGCGCAGGAACCCGACGATTCCGCCGGGGAAGAGAATGACGAGCACGACGATCGTCAGCCCGAGTACGAGGCGCCAGTGCTCCGTCACGCGGACCAGTTCCGTCGACAGGCCGTGATACGCGAGTGCCCCGACCAGCGGGCCGCTCAGCGTCTGCACCCCTCCCAGCAGCACCATCACCAGCGCATCGACCGAGACCGGGATCGACAGCGTTGTCGGAAAGACGGCCCCCTTCTGCAGTGCGTGCAGCGCGCCAGCCAGGCCCGCGAAAGCGCCTCCGGCCGCAAACGCAAGCCAGCGCACGCGCGTCACGTCGATGCCAAGGGCCTCGGCCCGGACGGCGCTGTCGCGCGCAGCCCGCAGCGAGAATCCGAACGGCGCAACCGCCGCCCTGCGCAGCGCGACCAGCGAACCCGCGACGATGGCAAGCGTCAGCCAGTAGTAACCCAGCTTGGTGGCAAGCGCCGGGGGCAGCGAAGACCACAGTCCCAGGATCCCGTTGTCGCCGCCGGTGATGTCCACCCACTGGATCGCGGTGGACCAGAGAATCTGCGCGAACGCGAGCGTGAGCATCGCCGCGTAGACACCTGCCGATCGCAGCACGACCACGCCGGCCAGCAGCGCACAGAGTCCGGCCACCAGCGGGGCGCCGAGCAGCGCCGCGAGAAACGAGACATCGAGCAGACGCACCGCCAGTGCGACCGTGTAGGCACCGAGCCCGAAGAAGGCGGCATGTCCGAACGACACGATGCCGCCCAGGCCCATGGCGAAATGCAGGCTGGCAGCCAGCAGCGCTGCAATCGCCATCTCGGTGGCGATGACCAGGACGTAGTCGCCCGCCACCAGGGGAAGCAGTGCCGCCGCCGCAAGCGCACCGGCCCACAGCAGCGCCGCGCGCGACGACAGGGGCAAGAACGGCGGATGGGACCGGCCGCGCGGCGTCCCCTCGTTCGCGGCACGACCCAGCAATCCGTGCGGTCGCGCCACCAGCATCACCGCCATGACGACGAAGATCAGCACCAGGGTGGACTGCGGCAGCCACCATGTGCCAAACGCATGCAGCAGGCCGATGGCAAGGGAAGCCCACAGTGCACCCGTCACCGAGCCGAGTCCGCCGACGACGACCACGACGAAGGCCTCGACCAGGATCGCCATGTCCATCTGCAGGTTCACGGTCTCGCGGGGAATCTGCAGCGCGCCCGCCAGTCCCGCAAGGAAGGCGCCCAGCGCGAACACCGAGGTGAACAGCAGCGGTTCGTTGATCCCGAGCGCGCCCGCGGTTTCGCGGTCCTGCGCCGAGGCCCGGATCCACACGCCCCAGCGCGTCCGCTTCAGCAGCAGGGCGAGCAGCCCGAACACGATCGGTCCGACCACGATCAGGAACAACGTGTACTCGGGAATGAAGCTGGCGCCGAACTGGATGCTGCCGGACAGCCCGGGCGCGCGCGGCGCGAACCGCTCCTGCGGGCCCCACACTGCAAGCGCCACGTCCTGCACCACCAGAACCAGGCCGAAGGTCGCAAGCAGCTGGAAGATCTCCGGCGCCGCATAGATTCGCCGCAGAACGACCACCTCGATCACGACACCGACGGCCGCGACGGCGAGGGCCGCGAGGAGCAGGCCGGACAGGAATCCGAGCGGCGTCGACGGCAGCAGAGATGTCACGGTCGAGGCGACGAAGGCACCGACCATGTACAGCGATCCGTGCGCGAAATTCACGACGCGCGTGACGCCGAAGATCAGCGTCAGCCCGGCGCTGAGCAGGAACAGCGTGGAGCCGTACGACAGGCCGGCGACGAACTGACCGAGGATCAGGTCCACATCGACCCGGGAAGCCGGCAGCCGCCCGCGCTACTTCTGCGCTTCGGCCGGGCGCAGTCGCGCCACTTCGGCGTCCGGCGGCAGGAACTTCGCGCCGTCGGCGTAGCGCCAGTCGACCATAGTGCCCTTGCCGTCGCGCACGTCGAGCTTCCCGACGTAGGCGCCCATCGTCGACTGCTGGTCGATGCGACGGAAGACCGCCGTGCCGAACGGCGTGGTCCACTCGAGGCCCCGCATGGCGGCGATCAGCTTCTCGGTGTCGGTGGACTGCGCTTTCCTGAGCGCCTCGAAGATCGCCGTGAAGGTCGCGTAGCCCACGACGGAGCCCAGGCGCGGATAGTCGCCATAGCGCTTCCGGTAGGCCTCCAGGAACTTCGTGTGCTCCGGCGTGCTGATCTGGTCCCACGGATAGCCCGTGACGATCCAGCCCTTCGGTGTCTCGTCCTTCAGGACGTCGAGGTATTCGGGCTCTCCGGACAGCAGGCTGACGACCGGCACGCGCGGGAACAGCCCGCGCAGGTTGCCCTCGCGCACGAGCCGCGGCAGGTCGGCACCGAACGTCACGTTGAAGATCGCGTCGGGCCGCGCGGCGAGGATGGCCTGCACGGCGCTTGCCGCTTCCAGCTTGCCGAGCGCGGGCCACTGTTCAGCGACGAACTCGACATCCGGCCGGCGCGCCTTCAGCAGCGCCTTGAAACTCGCGACGGCCGACTGCCCGTACTCGTAGTTGGGTGCGATGACGGCCCAGCGCCGGCCCGGGAGCTTCGCGGCCTCTTCCACCAGCATCGCCGACTGCATGTAGGTGCTCGGGCGAAGGCGGAACGTGTAGCGGTTTCCCTTCTCCCACACCACGGCGTCGGAGAGCGGTTCGGCCGCGACGAACAGCACCTTCGAGCGCAGCGCGAAATCGGCGACCGCAAGACCGACGTTCGACAGGAAAGTCCCTGCCAGCAGGACGACCTTCTCATTCGAGACCAGTTCGGTCGCCAGGCGAATCGCGTCATCCGGGCGACCCGCGTCGTCGCGTGACACCACTTCGATCCGGCGCCCCGACACGCCGCCCGCCTGGTTCGCCTCCTCGACCGCCAGCTGCCAGCCCATGCGGTAGGGAATCGTGAACTGTGGAATCGTCGAATAACTGTTGATCTCGCCGATGCGGATCGGAGCCGACTGGGCGAACGCCCGATGCAGCGGTGCCGCCAGGGCGGCCAGCGCGAGAAGCTCGCGGCGCGTGGTCATTGGATAGCCTTGTCGTCAGAGGGAAAACCGGCGGAGCCACCGTACCCCGTCGGCTAGAATACCGGCTTTAACGCGCGACCGTACCCCAAGGTTCACCGCGCGCCCGTGCCAAGGATGGAGCTGACAGGATGACGCACGTCGTCGTCGAATCGTGCATCAAGTGCAAGTACACGGACTGCGTCGACGTCTGTCCGGTCGACTGCTTTCGTGAAGGTCCGAATTTCCTGACGATCGACCCGGACGAGTGCATCGACTGCGCGGTCTGCATTCCGGAGTGTCCGGTCAACGCAATCTACGCGGAAGAGGATGTCCCGGAGGATCAGCGCGACTTCATTGCTCTGAATGCCGAACTGGCCAAGCAGTGGCCCGCCATCACCCGCATGAAGCCGCACGAGCCCGACGCGGACGAGTGGAAGGACGTGCGTGACAAGCGCCACCTGCTGAAGAGGTGAGCGCCCAAACGGGGCGAGATCGATGAATTCGTCACCCCGGCCCGTGTGATACGGTGCACATCGATGAAATTGCGCGGCCGTGCCTGGCCGCGCATAATCCGCCCGGACTTCTGGAGGGCGTCAGTCAGGCCAGGCTGCAGGAGCGGGCCGCTTGCATGGGAACTTTCGGGGAGTATGCGTTGAGCGGAGAGTGCCGTGCTTTATCACCTGCATGAACTGCAGCGTCGATTTCTGAACCCGCTTTCGGTGTGGGCACAGGCCACATCGGAACTCTTCTCCAGCCCCTACAGCCCGCTCGCCTACACGCCTGTCTCGCGGCGCCTCGCGGCGGGCTACGACCTGCTGCACCGGATCGGAAAGTATTACGAGAAGCCCGAGTTCGGCCTGCGCACGACCGAGGTCGATGGCACGGAAGTGCCGGTCGTCGAAGAGACCCTGGAAGCGAAACCGTTCTGCCGCCTGCTGCACTTCAAGCGGGTCTGGCCGGACAGCATGCCGAAGCGGCGAGCCGACCCGAAGGTCCTGATCGTCGCGCCGCTTTCGGGCCATCACGCCACGCTGCTGCGCGACACCGTGCGGGCGCTGCTGCCGGACCACGACGTCTGCATCACCGACTGGACCGACGCGCGCCTGGTGCCTCTTTCGCACGGGCCGTTCCATCTCGATGACTACGTCGAGTACGTGATCGAGTTCATCCGCCGGCTCGGACCCGACGTGCACGTGATCTCGGTGTGCCAGCCGACCGTGCCGGTGCTGGCGGCAGTATCCCTGATGGCCAGCGGCAAGGACCCCAAGCTGCCGCGCTCGATGACGATGATGGGCGGCCCGATCGACACGCGCCGCAATCCGACGCAGGTCAACGCGCTGGCGGAGCGCAAGAACCACGAGTGGTTCGAGAACAACGTCGTATTCAAGGTGCCGTCGGCCCACCCGGGCTACCTGCGCAAGGTCTATCCGGGCTTCCTGCAGCACGCCGGGTTCGTCGCGATGAACCCGGACCGTCACCTGAATTCGCACTGGGACTACTACCTCGACCTCGTCAAGGGCGACATGGACGACGTCGACAGCCACCGCAAGTTCTACGACGAATACAACGCGGTGATGGACCTGCCTGCCGAGTACTACCTCGACACGATCAAGATCGTGTTCCAGGAACACCGGTTGCCGAACGGCACGTGGAATGTCCGGGGCCAACTCGTCAGGCCGCAGGACATCCAGAACGTCAGCCTGTTCACGATCGAAGGCGAACTGGACGACATCTCGGGCAGCGGGCAGACGCAGGCGGCGCACGACCTCTGCAGGAACATTCCGAAATCCAGGCAGCAGCACCTGACGGTCAAGGGCGCGGGCCACTACGGCATCTTCAGCGGACGCCGCTGGCGCGAGCAGATCGCGCCGCAGATCCGCGCCTTCATTCGCGCCAGTGCCTGATTGCGCCCGCCGCCATGGGGAGTCGCGCGAATTGGTTCATCCGCGCAGGCGAAGCCGACGCGCCGCTGTTGCCCTAAAGTGCCGTCCTGCGGCGCCGAACTCTCTGTGAGCGGTGCCGTTTGCCTTTGACCATAAGGAGTTGACGATGACGATCTTCCGTCGCGCCGTGGCTGCGATCAGTGCAGCCTGCGTGCTTGGAACCAGCCTCCCCGTGATGGCCCAACCGGCACCGGCGCCGTCGTTGATCACCACGGAAGAGGCAACCGCTGCCTCCGTCCAGCAGCGCGTAGGCGAGTTGCTCGCTCGGGCCGACGTGCGCGATGCCCTGGCCGCGCGCGGAGTCGATGCTGCCCAGGTCGAAGCGCGCGTCGCCGCGCTCACCGACAGCGAAGCGCGCCTGCTTGCCGAAAAGCTCGACCGCCTGCCCGCCGGCTCGAGCGACGTCCTGGGCATTCTGTTCGCCGTGTTCATCATCCTGCTGATCACCGACCTCCTCGGGCTGACCAAGGTGTTCCCGTTCACCAGACCGGCCAAGTGATCTCGCCTCGCCGCACTCCGACCCCCGCTGCGGCGGGGGTTTTCATTTGTGCAGCCCTCCTCGCCGGCTGCGCAACGCCGCCGATGACCGCAGCCCTGCAGGCGCAGCCGCCGGCGGCGGTGGCACGCTCTGCGCTCGTGCCCAGCGTGCCGTTCTTCGCCCAGGAGGACTACCAGTGCGGACCCGCGGCATTGGCGATGACGCTCGCGGCCGACGGCGTGCCGGTCACGCCCGAGGCGCTGGTGCCCGAGGTGTACCTGCCGGCGCGCTCCGGATCGCTGCAGGCCGAGATGCTTGCCACCGCGAGGCGCCACGGCCGGCTCGCCGTTGTGCTTCCCGCCCGGCTCGACGCGGTGCTCGCCGAAGTGAACGCCGGTCGGCCCGTCATCGTCTTGCAGAACCTGTCGCTGCCCGTGATCCCGCTCTGGCATTACGCGGTCGTGATCGGCTACGACCTGGCGCAGCAACAGATCCTGCTGCATTCGGGCACGACCGCGCGGCAGCGCCTGCCGATGTCGGTCTTCGAGCGCACGTGGGCGCGCAGCGGTCACTGGGCCATGGTGACGACGCGCCCGGACGCGCTGCCCGTCTCGCCCGATGCGGCGACACTGCTGGCCGCGTCCGCGGCGCTCGAGCGGATCGACGCCGGCTCCGCTGCGAGCGCATACGCGGCCCTGACCCGGCGCGACCCCGGCTTCTACGGCGCCTGGTTCGGCCTTGGAAACGCGCGTCATGCCGGAGGGGATCTTGCCGGCGCGCAGCAGGCCTTCTCGCGTGCCACCGAGATCGATCCGCGCGCGGCCGATGCCTGGAACAACCTCGCGTTGACCCAGCTTGCACTCAGACGCACTGGCGAGGCGCGGACGGCAGCGCAGCGTGCCCTGGCTCTCGGGGGGCCTAGCTCGGCGCGCTACCGCCAAACCATGGACGCGATCGAGCGCGCCGGCGGATCGTGAAGGATCCGCGGCTGGGATAATCGCCGCCATTCCCGGCGGCATCGCGGCGGTCCGGCCGCGCGCTACGCTGCACACGACGATGACCTGTGCCTCCCTGAACCCGCTGCCTGCCGCGACGCTCGCCGATCGCATCGACGCGCTGCTGCCGCAGACACAGTGCACGCAGTGCGACTATGCCGGCTGCCGGCCGTATGCCGAGGCGATCGCCGGCGGCACGGCGCAGATCAACCGGTGCCCGCCTGGCGGGACCGAGGGAATCCGGGAACTGGCGGCACTGCTCGATCGCCGGCCGCTCCCGCTCGATCCGGCGTGCGGAGTCGAGCGCCCCCTGAAGGTCGCGGTGATCGACGAGGCGCTGTGCATCGGCTGCACGCTGTGCATCCAGGCCTGTCCGGTCGACTGCATCGTTGGCGCGCCGCGGAAGATGCACACGGTGATCGCTTCCCAGTGCACCGGCTGCGATCTGTGCGTGGCGCCCTGCCCCACGGACTGCGTCGTGATGGTCGAAGTGCAGCCGGCGCGCAACTGGACGCGCGCCGATGCCGACGCAGCGCGTCGACGGCATGCTGAACGGGCCGCGCGGCAGGAACGTCTGCGCCTGCGCGACGAGCATCGACTGGCAGGGAAGGCTGTCGCCAAGCTGGCCGAACTCGACGCGAGCGACGACCTCTCCGCGGAACAGCTGGCGCGCAAGAAGGCCGTCGTGCAGGCCGCCATCGACCGCGCGCGCGCGCGCCGCGCGACCACCCCCTCGCCGGACCCGACTGCATGAACCCCGCCAAGCGCCGTGCCATCTTCGAAAAGCTGCGCGAGCTGAATCCGCATCCGGCATCGGAACTGGAGTTCTCGTCGCCGTTCGAGCTGCTGGTCGCCGTCGTCCTGTCGGCGCAGGCCACGGACAAGAGCGTCAACGCGGCCACCCGCGTCCTGTACCGGGTCGCAAACACTCCGGCGGCGATCGCGGCCCTCGGCGAGGAGCGGCTGGCCGAGTACATCAAGACGATCGGGCTGTTCCGCACCAAGGCGCGCAATGTCGTGCGTCTTTCGCAACTGCTGATCGAGCGGCACGGCGGCACGGTACCGCGCGACCGCGACGCGCTCGAAGCACTGCCCGGCGTCGGGCGCAAGACAGCGAACGTCGTGCTGAACACGGCCTTCGGCGAGCCGACGATTGCCGTCGATACGCACATCTTCCGGGTCGCCAACCGGACCCATCTCGCGCCCGGCGACACGGTCGAGGAGGTGGAGGAGCGCCTGCAGAAGTTCACTCCCGACGAGTTCAGGAAGGACGCTCACCACTGGCTGATCCTGCATGGCCGCTACACCTGCAAGGCGCGCACTCCGGAGTGCTGGCGTTGCCCGATAGCGCAGTGGTGCGAGTGCCGGCCGAAGAGCCCCGCGCCGCGCGCGCCGGCGAAACTGCGGCCAGGCATGCCGGACCGCGCCGAGGACTAGGTCCCCGTGTTCAATCCTTCCAAGGACGAGGTCCGGCGCTTCTTCTGCGAGGCCTGGACCAAGCACCGGCAGGGCAGCGTGCTGACTGCGCTCGAGACGATCGCCGTCGACTGGATCCGCCAGCACCCGGAGTACCACGCCGAGCTCTCCGACACGGCCGCCGCGCTGGCGCGCGACTACAGCATCGAAGACGGGCGCACCAACCCCTTCCTGCACCTGTCGATGCACCTGGCGATCGCCGAGCAGTTGTCGGTCGACCAGCCGCCCGGCATCCGCGCGGCATTCCTCAGGCTCGTGCAACAGCGCGGCGACGAGCACGAGGCGGCACACGCCGTGATGGATTGCCTGGGAGAGGTCGTGTGGGCCGCGCAACGCGCCGGTACGCCGCTGCCTCCGGACGAGCTCACCTCCCGCTACCTCGATTGCCTGGCACGCCGGGCAACGGTCGACTGACCCGAAATGAAAACGGGCCTTGCGGCCCGTTCTCGCGATCGCGCAGCGGAGCTCAGCGCTTCTCGTTGCTCAGCGGTCCGGGCAGCCCGGACAGGTAAGCGGAGACGTTGCGGATGTCGTCGCGCGACAGCGGCTTGGCGAGACCGGCCATGATCGGGTTCTTGCGGGCCCCGGTCTGGTAGTCGCGCAGCGCCTTCTCGAGGTAGTCCACGTACTGGCCGGCAAGCTTGGGATAGGTCGGGTCGACCGGCGTCGCAAAGTCCTTGCCGTGGCAGGCCGCACATTGCTGCTGCGCAAGCTGCTCGCCCTTCTTCGCGTCGGCCGACCAGGCCGGATACGCCGCAACTGCCAGCGCCAGGATGATCAATGTCCGTTTCATCGTTCGACTCCCGGTTAGCGGCCGCGCTGGGCGTAGTAGGCCGCGACGGACGAGATCTGTTCATCCGACAGGCCCTTGGCAATGCCGGTCATCGACGGATGCGTGCGGTCCCCGCGGCGATACTCCTTGAGCGCGGCCTCGATGTATTGCGCCGATTGCCCGCCGATCTTCGGCACGCGATAGACCTGAGGAAACGAGGCCTGGTACCCCGGGATGGAGTGGCAGCCGATGCACATCGACACCGGAGCCTCGGTAGCGGGAGCCGGTGCGCCGGCTTTCTTCTCTTGCGCCGCAGCAGCGAACGACAGCGTCGCGGCGGCACACATCAGCAGCATTCGGGAAGGTTTCATCCTGATCCGCACGTGGTTGTTGGTCATGCCCTCTTGTCCTGGCGTACGCCGCGCGGGCTGGCGCCCCGCCGCTCCCCCTGAAACAGCGCGCGATTGTAGCGGAGGGAATCGCGTTGGGCACCTGCAGCGCCGGCCGGCGGGCATCCGCCTGCGTATACTCGGCCGGCCCTTGCCTGCCCGCTTCCGAGTGTCACCCATGCCCCGCTTCGAAGGTTCGAGCACCTACGTCGCCACCGACGACCTGAAACTTGCCGTCAATGCGGCGCTGACCCTGCAGCGGCCCCTGCTGATCAAGGGCGAGCCCGGCACCGGCAAGACGATGCTTGCCGAAGAGGTCGCCACCGCGCTCGGGATGCCCCTGCTCGCGTGGCACGTCAAGTCGACCACCAAGGCGCAACAGGGGCTTTACGAGTACGACGCGGTCTCGCGGCTGCGCGACTCCCAGCTCGGGGACGAGCGCGTCAGGGCGATCGAGAACTACATCGTCAAGGGCGTGCTGTGGCAGGCCTTCGATGCCCCCGATCCGGCCGTGCTGCTGATCGACGAGATCGACAAGGCCGACATCGAGTTCCCGAACGACCTGCTGCGCGAGCTCGACCGCATGGAGTTCTTCGTCTACGAAACACGGCAGACGGTCCGCGCGCGCCACCGGCCGCTGGTGGTGATCACGTCGAACAACGAGAAGGAACTGCCCGACGCCTTCCTGCGGCGCTGCTTCTTTCACTACATCCGCTTCCCGGACAAGGACACGATGCAGTCGATCGTGGACGTCCACTTCCCGGGACTGCGCAAGGAACTGCTGCAGAACGCGCTCGCCGTCTTCTTCGGCGTGCGCGACCTGCCCGGGCTGAAGAAGAAGCCCTCGACGTCGGAACTGCTCGACTGGCTGAAGCTGCTGGTCGCCGAGCAGATCCCGCCGGAGGCGCTGCGCTCGAAGGACGAGAAGCTCACCGTGCCGCCGCTGGCCGGCGCCCTCCTGAAGAACGAACAGGACATGCACCTGTTCGAGCGGCTGGTCTTCATGGCGCGCAACAACCGCTAGGACGCCGGCGATGCGGCCCGCGCAGCCAGTCACGCTCGAAGGACACGGGGTCCGGCTGGAACCGCTGACGCGCGATCACCACGACGGCCTGGTCGACGCGGCGCGCGACGGCGAGCTGTGGAAGCTCTGGTTCACCTCGGTCCCCGGGCCCGAACAGGCCCACGCCTACATCTCGGCCGCGCTGGCCGGGCAGGAGGCGGGGCACATGCTGCCGTGGGTCGTCCGCGAACTGGCGACCGGGCGGATCGCCGGCAGCACGCGCTACCACGACATCGTGCCCGCGGCCGGGCGCGTCGAGATCGGCTACACCTGGTACGCGCGGCGCTGGCAGCGCAGCCACGTCAACACCGCCTGCAAGCTGCTGCTGCTGGCGCACGCCTTCGAGGCGCTCGGGTGCGCCGTGGTCGGCCTGCGCACCGACAATTTCAACTTCGCCTCGCAGCGCGCGATCGAGGCACTGGGTGCGCGCTGCGACGGCGTGCTCAGGCACCACGCGCCACGCCCGGACGGCACGGTGCGCGACACCGTGATGTACAGCATCCTCTCGGCCGAGTGGCGCGATGTCAGGCGCCACCTGGAGCTGCGCCTCGCGCGGCACGCCTGACGCCATGCTGATCGACTTCTTCTTCCACCTGCGGGCGGCGCAGCTCAAGGTGTCGATCAACGAGTTGCTGACACTGCTGGAGGCGCTCAGGCGCGACGTGATCGGGCCGTCCATCGACGAGTTCTACTACCTGTCGCGCGCCACGCTCGTCAAGGACGAGACCCAGTTCGACAAGTTCGACCGCGCCTTCGGCGAGTACTTCCGCGGCGCGACCACTCATCTCGACTTCGCGAAGGACATCCCGGACGAGTGGTTCAGGCAGGTGCTGGAGCGCGCCTTCAGCCCCGAGGAGATCGCGCAGCTCGAGAAGCTGGGCTGGGACAAGCTGATGGAGGAGTTCAAGAAGCGCCTGGAGGAGCAGGACGGCGCCCATCACGGCGGCAACCGGTGGATCGGCTCGGGGGGCACGTCGCCCTTCGGTCACGGCGGCGCGCATCCGGAGGGCATCCGCGTCGGCGGCCCGAGCAAAGGTGGCAAGTCGGCGGTGAAGGTATGGGAGATGCGCGGCTACCGCGACTACGACGACAGCGTCGAACTCGGCACCCGCAACATCAAGGTCGCGCTGCGCCGGCTGCGACGCTTTGCGCGGGAGGGTGCGGATCTCGAGCTCGACCTGCATGACACGATCGAGTCCACCGCCAAGAACGCGGGCTGGCTCGACCTGAAGCTGGTGCCCGAGCGGCACAACACCGTGAAGGTCCTGATGCTGCTCGACGTCGGCGGCACGATGGACGAGCACATCAAGCGGACGGAGGAGCTCTTTTCGGCCGCCAAGAGCGAGTTCAAGCACCTCGAGTTCTACTACTTCCACAACTGTGTCTACGAGTACCTGTGGCGCAACAACCGGCGGCGCTACACCGAGCGCTTCGCCACGTGGGACGTGATCCGCAAGTACCCGCACGACTGGAAGCTGATCTTCGTCGGTGATGCAACGATGAGCCCGTACGAGGTGCTGCAGCAGGGCGGCTCGGTCGAGTACAACAATGAGGAACCCGGCGCCGTCTGGCTGCAGCGGTTCTTCAGCACCTTCCCGAAGTCGGTCTGGATCAACCCGGAGCCGGAGGGGCTGTGGCAGTACCGGCAGTCGGTGTCGATCATCCGGCAGCTCGCGGGCGGCAAGATGTTCCCGATGACGCTCGACGGGCTGACGCGGGCGATGCGCCAGCTGACCAAGTAGGCGGATGCCCGCCCGGCAGGCGAGTCAGCCGCCCACCGCGCGCCGCACGACACGGCCGACCGTGAGGCCCTGGACCAGGATCGAGAACACGACGACGCAGTAGGTCAGCGCCAGCACGGTGTCGCGGTGCGGACCCGCCGGCAGGGACAGCGCAAGAGCCACTGAAATGCCGCCGCGCAGCCCGGCCCACGTCAGCACCTGCGAGGAGCCGGCCGGAAGGCCGACGCGGGGTCCGAGCGCCTCGAACGGCAGTCCCACGGTCAGCCAGCGCGCCAGCAGCGTCGTGCCGACCGCCGCCACGCCGGCCCCCAGCATCGGCCACGAGAAGGCGATCAGCAGGACTTCCATTCCGATCAGCACGAACAGCACGGCGTTCAGGATCTCGTCAATCAGTTCCCAGAACATGTCGACGTAGCGTCGGGTCGTGCTCGACATGGCGATCGCGCGCCCGTGGTTCCCGATCATCAGTCCGGTGACCACCATCGCCAGCGGACCGGAAACGTGGAGGTGGGCCGCCAGGGCGTATCCCCCCAGCACGGCGGCGAGCGTCAGCATGACCTCGACCTGGTAGTGATCGACGCTCTTCAGCAGCCGGTAGGTGACGTAGCCGAGGGCCAGGCCGAAGGCGATGCCGCCGCCGGCTTCGCGCAGCAGCAGTTCCGACGCACCTGCGACCGTCGGCGTGGCCCCGCTGGCCAGCATGCCGAGCAGCAGCGAGAAGATCACGACGCCGACACCGTCGTTGAAGAGCGATTCGCCGGCGATCACGAGTTCCAGGTTCTTCGGCGCACCCGCGGATTTCAGGATGCCCATCACGGCCACCGGATCGGTCGGGGAAATCAGCGCCCCGAACAGAAGGCAGTAGGCCAGCGGCAGCGGCATGCCGCCCAGCGGCAGCAGCAACCACATCGCAAACCCGATCAGCAGTGTCGACAGCGTCGTTCCGACGATTGCGAGCGAGGCGACCTGCCAGCGGTACTTCCGCAATGCGCTCAGGTCGACATGCATCGCACCCGCAAAGAGCAGCAGCGACAGCATGCCCTGCATCAGCACGGTCGAGAAGTCGATCGACCTGAGCAGCGACTCCTCGTACTTCCGCAGGCCGAGGTCGAGTCCCAGTTCGCTCAGCGCGACGATGCCGAGCGACAGAACGAGCGCGATCACCATCACGCCGATGGCCGTCGGCAAGCGCACGAAACGGTGGTTCGCGTAGGCGAGCAGCGCCGTCAGCACCAGGAAGGTCGCGACAATGTCGAACATCCATCCCTCCACCAATCGTCCAGACCGGATTCTCGCGCAGCAGGCGGCGCGCGAAGCAGGCCAGCGAGGCAGGGAATGATCCCGGGCTCCAGCGCCCGGGGACGGCGCGGGCCTAGCTGACGAACGGCGGCGCCGCCTTCAGCACTTCGTCCACGGTGGTGACGCCTTTCGCGATCTTCTCTGCGCCCGACACGCGCAGCGAGCGCAGCCCGTCGCGCGCTGCCTGCGCGCGCATCTGGGTCAGGTCGGAGCCCTGGGCGATCAGCGACCGCATCGCATCCGTCATCACGAGCTGTTCGATCAGGCCGCTCCGCCCCATGTAGCCGGTGCGGCGGCACTCGAGGCAGCCGACAGGCTTGTAGACCTTGTCCGGCACGTTGGAGCGCCACGGCGAGACAAGTTCCTTCCACAGCGCCGGGTCGACCGGCTCACCGACCGCCTTGCAGTGAGGGCACAGAGTCCGCACCAGCCGCTGGGCCAGGATGCCGATCAGCGTCGCGTTCACGAGGTAGTTCGGCACGCCGAGCTCGAGCAGGCGCGCGACCGAGGCCGCGGCATCGTTCGTGTGCAGGGTCGAGAACACGAGGTGCCCTGTCAGTGCCGCCTGCACCGCCATGTCGGCGGTTTCCTTGTCCCGGATCTCGCCGACCATGATGATGTCCGGGTCCTGCCGCATCAGCGCGCGCAGCCCATCGGCGAAGCCGAGATCGATCCCGTGCTGGACCTGCATCTGGTTCAGCGCCGGATCGACCATCTCGATCGGATCCTCGACCGTGCTGACGTTCACCTCGTCCGTCGCCAGCTGCTTCAGCGTCGAGTACAGCGTGGTGGTCTTGCCCGAGCCGGTCGGACCGGTGACGAGCACGATCCCGGATGGCCGGTGGATCAGGTCTTCCCAGATCCGCGCCTCGTCGCTGGAGAAGCCGAGTTCGGCGTAACTGCGCACGACGACCTCGGGGTCGAAGATCCGCGCAACCATCTTCTCGCCGAAGGCCGTGGGCAACGTCGACAGGCGGATTTCCACTTCACGCCCGGAGTTCGGTCCGCTCGATACCTTGGTCTTGATGCGCCCGTCCTGCGGACGCCGCTTCTCGACGACGTCCATCCGGCCCAGCAGCTTGATGCGGCTGGTCATCGCGCTCATCACGCCAGCCGGCATTTGGTAGACCTGGTGCAGCACGCCGTCGATGCGGAAGCGCGCGACGCCGAACTCACGACGCGGCTCGAGGTGGATGTCGCTGGCGCGCTGGTCGAAGGCGTACTGCAGCAGCCAGTCGACGATGTGGATCACGTGCGCATCGTTGGCCTCGACCTTGCCGCCGAGCTCGACCAGTTGCTCGAAGCTGGACACGAGCGGCGTGCTGCCTGTCCGCGCCGCGCCCTTGACCTGCTGGGCGAGCTTGTAGAACTCGGTCGTGTAGCGCGCAACGTCGATCGGGTTGGCGACGACCCGCTTCACCGTCTTCTTGGTGATCTGCTCGATCTCGCGTTCCCAGCCGGTCTGGAACGGCTCGCAGGTCGCTATCGTCACTTCGGTCGCCGTCATCGCAACCGGGAGGATCGAGTAGGTGCTCGCGTACGACGACGACATCACGTCGACGACGCGCGTGAAGTCGACCCGCAGCGGATCGATGTGGAAGTACGGCAGGCTCGCCTTGCCGGCGAGCCACTGGGTCAGGGTCTCGAGGTCGAGCAGCTGCCGGTCCGCTTGCGGCGACCGGTAGTTCATTTCCGCCAGCACCGTCAGCGGATGACCCGCACGCTCGCGACCACCCGACTGCTTGAAGCGCTCGGCATCGCTGGCCGACAGCAGGCCGTCCGCCACGAGTTGCTTGACGACATAGCCTCCGGTCACGCGGCCGTTCGGTACGGGCGCGCTGTGCGGCCGCGCCCGATGGGACTCGGGCCCCGGGGACTTCAGGGCGACGGTAGCGTCTTTCGGGTTCATGCTGGACTACGCGGGTTGGGAAGCGGCGTACCGGCCGGCCAGCGCCTTCGCCCGCTCGGGCGCGCCTTCGAAGTCGGCAACTACCGCATCGACCGCGCGCTTGGTCAGCGGCACGCTCTCGAGCGGCTCGATGTACTTGCGCGCCAGGTACGACTTGAGGTTCTCCGCGGACAGCACGTGCGCCTTCTGGTCATGCTCGCCGGCGAACAGGAACAGCGTGCGCAGCGGGCTCATCCAGCGCAGCTTGACGCGGTTGAAGTCCATGCCGTTCCACAGTTTGAACCACGTACCGCGCTGCCAGCGGCCGATCTCTTCCTGCACGCGCGCGTCCTCGACCGGATCGAGCCGGGCAATGTCCGTCATCTCGTCGGGCATCGAGATCTCGGCCTTCTGCTCCTCCGCATGGCGTTTGATCAGGCCGGTCGAAACGCGGATTCCGCCCGGCACGGTCGTCACGGGGAAGATGCCGGACAGCTGCATGCCGTCGATCTTCGCGCGCAGCTCCGAGGTGAGCAGGCTCGATTTGATGTAGGTGGCCTGGTCGACCGGCTTCACCGCCATCGCGTGCGATTCCATCAGCTGCGTGAAGAACAGGTCGCGCTCGCGCTCGGGAACATTGATCAGCCCCAGTCCGTCACGCAGCACCCGCACCATGTTCGGGATCAGCTTCACCAGCTTGCTGCGGTCCTCGGTGCTGGCCTTCGGCTGCACCGACCACACGAGCTCATGGATCACGTCGCGGAACGCCTTGGCGAAGCCCGGCTGCGTTTCGTTGCGCACGGTGGCGGCGACCAGCACCTTGACCCAGGCTCCCAGCAGGAACTCCTTGATGTAGGGCTCGAGGTCCACCCGCTCGAACGCCCGCCGGACCTGGATGGTCGTGTTGATCGTCAGGATCTCGTGCTTCTCGGCCGCTTCGAGCGCCTTCTTGGCACGCGAAACGGGATCGTTCTCCTCCGGGCGGATGTCCGACACGAACTTGTCGAATTCGCCGTACAGCCGTTCGAACACCGTGATGTCCGTCTCGAAGGTCTTCAGGATCTCCGTGATGACCCGGTCGACCTCCTTCAGGTAGCGCTGGTTGTCGTCGCCGTACGGTTCCCACCCCGCGGACGTGCCCGCGATGCGGTCGATCAGCTTGCGGGCCGGGTGCGCGCTCGAGGCAAAGAACGCAGCGTCCATCAACGCCGCCTTCAGCACCGGGAACTGCAGGCGGGAGATGCGCGCCTTGATTTCCGCAGGGACCTGCTTGTCCTGCATCACATGGTCGAACAGCATGCCGACCAGTTCGATCGTCAGCTTGTCGACGACGCGCGTGGACTTCGAGATCAGCTCGTTGCGCAGGGCGGTCACGGTCTCCGCCGCGGGCGCGAGCGAATAGTCGCCAGCCACACCCATGCCCTGCAGATCGTGGTGCTGGAACTCGCCGACGGATTCGAGCAGCTGCTGCGGCGCCGGCCCGAGCGCCGGGAGCGACGGCAGGCGGGAACCGCGCGCGTTGGCCTGCAGGCGTGTCAGCAGGCCGCCCAGCAGCATGGACGACTCGTCGGGACCTGCCTGCCCGGCAGCCGTCCCGTGCTGACCGGCACCGGTGCCCGTCGGCACGCCCCCCGGTCCACCGGCAGGCCCGCCTGTGCCCACCCCGCTGCCACCGGTCCACGCAGCGGGCGACGTCAGCCCGGCGGGTCCCGGCGTGCCGAAAGCGGCGCTCGAGGACTTCGGGGCGGACATCGTGCGACGAATCGCACGGGCGTCCACGCCGTGCTTGGCGAAGTGATCCAGGAGCTGCTGCACGATGCGGGCGAGTTCCTCGCCGAGCGGCTTCTCGAACAGCGTCAGGAAGTACTCCCAGGCCTCCTTGTGCAGTTCCGTTTCCTCGGCCGCGCGCAGCAGGGCGCGCACGTACACGGAGGGACCGAGCGGGTTCTCGGACATGCGCACGGTGCCGCGGCCGAGCAGGAAGGCGACGACCAGGTTCAGGTCGCGCAGCGGGTGATCGGCGCGGCCGGCGATCTTGCTGGCATGGCGGTCGACAACGGTCGTGCTCTCGACCGAGATCGAATCGACCAGGGACAGCGTTTCCGCGTCGAGGGCGGGCGCCGGACCCTGCGTGCGACCCAGCGTCAGCTCGCTGAGATACTGGTCCTGCGTTTCCTGCAGCCGCCCCATGAACGCGTGGAACAGGTCATCGCTCTTGGTCGCCAGGTGACGCTGCACCAGCGGCGAGCCGACGTCGAAGTCCCACTTGCCCGACAGTTCCTCGAGCAGGCCCTTGGTGATTTCCGGAAACGCCGCGCCGATCAGCTCGGTGGAGATCGCAATCCCGGAACGCAGCAGCGCCGAGGCCTGCGACGCGGTCACGTGAGGGACCTCGCCACCGGTGCGGCTCGCTTCAGGGCTTGGCGGGAACTCCATTGCGTCTCTTGCGGCAGCGCGTTTCGGTGGCGAACTATAGACGACTGACTCTATCGACGTGGTGTCGGCTGTCAAGCGACATTGCGGGGGTTCGAACGTCCCAAATTGCGGGCATCGCCCATGAGTCAGACGACGAGTTCATCAGTCAACCCGTTGGCCGTCCGCAGCCCGGACACCCAGCGCCGCGCCGGCAACTGCCAGCGCGCTTCGAGCTCGGAGGCGCGCTCCAGCAGCGCCCACAGGGAGACCGCCAGCGGCGGACCCACGAACGCCAGGACAATGCGGTTGCCCTCGTCCACTTCGGGCAGCGCGAGTGCACGATCGTCAAACGCCGAGCAGATGCGCTCGAAGCTCGGGTCGAAGCGGCGCCCGAACAGGTTGAAGCACGCAACGCCGGGGGCATTCAGGGCGGCGCGACAGGTCCGGTAGAACGCGACGTCGTCATAAACGGGCCCACGCGCCTGTGCGTCGTAGAGGTCGACCTGCAGCCAGTCGGCACGGCCCCGCTGCCGCGGCTTCGCGATGAAGTCCCGCGCATCGTCCCGCACGACCGTCAGACGTGCATCGTCCTGCGGAAGCAGGAACCAGGCGCGCGCCGCTTCGATGACCTCGGCGCTGAGTTCGACCGCCACGACTTCCGCGCTCGGCACGTTGCGGTGGCAGAACTTGGTCAGCGCGGCCGCGCCGAGTCCGAGTTGCACGATGCGGCGCGGTTCCGGCAGGAAGAGGCCGACCGCCATCATCTGCTGCTGGTATGCCAGTTCGAGCGAGTACGGCCGGGCAATCCGCATCCCGCCCTGGATCCACTCGGTCCCGAAGTGGAGATAGCGGACGCCGCCGTCCTCCGAAAGGGTCACTGCGCCGGCAGCCCCGCGACCGTGACGTGCCGTTCGTCCTGCCTTCGCGCCGCTTGAGCTCATCGGT
>Ga0224500_10000737_pt1 | contig 21164 bp, 17 predicted proteins | sample SF_Oct11_sed_USG_FD_168126 | JGI IMG/M metagenome (GOLD analysis project Ga0224500, IMG submission 168126) | Sediment microbial communities from San Francisco Bay, California, United States - SF_Oct11_sed_USGS_4_1 | ecosystem: Environmental > Aquatic > Marine > Sediment | place: USA: California... | reverse complement strand
AGCGCGCAGTTCCGCCCGCATTCCCGCTACCAGGGCGAGATCGCCAAGGTGACGGTCGAAGGCCACGAACTGGTGCTGCTCAAGCCCCAGACCTACATGAACCGCAGCGGGCTCTCGATCCGTGCGCTGATGGACTACATCAAGGCGCCGATCAACGAAGTGCTCGTCGTGCACGACGATCTCGACCTGCCATGCGGCGTCGCGCGCCTCAAGCTTGGTGGCGGCCACGGCGGGCACAATGGCCTCCGCGACACGATCACCCACTGCGGCGCGGACTTCTGGCGCCTGCGGCTCGGCATCGGTCATCCCGGCGACAAATCACAGGTCATCGACTACGTGTTGCAACGCGCACGGCCCGCGGAAGAAACGGCGATCGTCGATGCGATCGACGCGGGCCTCGAGGCGCTTTCCATCACGCTGCGTGACAGTGCCGAGAAAGCGATGCAGCGCCTGCACACCAAAGCGACAAGCGAGTAACGAGAGACCATGGGCATCAAGTGCGGCATCGTCGGCCTCCCCAACGTGGGCAAGTCGACGCTCTTCAACGCAGTGACGCAGGCGCAGAACGCCGCCGCCGCGAACTACCCTTTCTGCACGATCGACCCGAACGTGGGCGTGGTGCCGGTGCCGGACCTGCGCCTCAAGGCGCTGGCCGATATCGTCAAGCCCGAGAAGATCCTGCCGACGACGGTCGAGTTCGTCGACATCGCAGGCCTCGTCGCCGGCGCGTCGAAGGGCGAAGGCCTGGGCAACAAGTTCCTGGCACACATCCGCGAGACGGACGCGATCGCGCACGTCGTGCGCTGCTTCGTCAATGACGACATCGTGCACGTCGCAGGCAAGATCGATCCGCTGAGCGACATCGACGTCATCAACACGGAGCTGGCGCTGGCGGACCTCGACACGGTCGAGCGCGCGCATCGTCGTGCCGAGAAGGAAGCGAAGGCTGGTGACAAGGACGCGATCCGCCTCCGCGACCTGCTGAAGCGCATGCAAGAGCACCTCGACGCGGGCAAGCCGGCACGCACGTTGCCGCTCGATCCGCTGGCCGAGCGGCCGCTGCTGCGCGAATACCACCTGATAACGATCAAGCCGCTGATGTACGTTGCGAACGTCGCCGAGGGCGGCTTCGTCGACAACCCGTATCTCGAAGCCGTGAAGGCGCGCGCCGCGACCGAAGGCGCCGACGTGGTGCCGGTTTGCGCTGCGATCGAGGCGGAGATCGCACAGCTGGACGAAGGCGACCGCCTTGCGTTCCTCGAGGAACTGGGCCTGCACGAGCCTGGGCTCGATCGCGTGATCCGCGCGGCCTATCACCTGCTGGGCTTGCTCACGTTCTTCACGGCGGGAGTGAAGGAAGTGCGCGCGTGGACGACGCACGTCGGCGCGCTGGCGCCGCAGGCGGCCGGCGAGATCCACACCGATTTCGAGAAGGGTTTCATCCGCGCCGAAGTGATCGCCTACAACGACTTCATCGCCTGCAAGGGCGAGCAGGGCGCGAAGGAAGCCGGCAAGATGCGGCTCGAAGGCAAGGAGTACGTCGTCAAGGAAGGCGACGTCATGCACTTCCGCTTCAACGTGTGAGGAAGGGGCTAGGGGCTAGTCAGAGGTGCCGCCGCACCGGAAGCCGCATCGGCATATCCGATAGGTCACTGGTCACCAGCCCCTGGTCACTTCCTACAGCGGCACGCTGTCCTTCACCGCGTCGAGCGCATCCTTCAGTCCGAACTTCTTTTTCTTCTTCGGCTCCTCCGGCGCGGTCGCGCCGTCCGACGAACCCTCGCCGCCGGTGCCCGACCCATCCTCGACGGATCCGCCGCCTTCATCCATCGGCGGCATGCCGAGCATCGAGAACGCCACGGACTTCACCCGCACCTTGACTGCCCAGTCGGGCTCCCAGGCCAGCTTCGGATCCGTCGGGCGCGGCGGATGCGCCAGGTTCAGTTCCGTGCCGTAGGCGATCATCCGCAGCATTCCGCCGCTGCCTGCCTCGAACACGCCCTTCGGGATGTCGCAGGTCGTCGTCGCCGGCGCCAGCAGCACCTTTTCCCTGAGCCACTGGTCCACCGACTTGTTGGTCTGGTAGTCGACGAGACCGAAGCCGGAATCCGGCAGCTCGCTCGACGTCCATAGCGTCATCTCGGCGCTGCCGTCGTCGTCGCCTTTGCCACCCATCGCAGCGATGAAGTAACCGCGCGCCGTCGGCAGCGCCTGCCAGGAGAGGTGCGTCGAGCCGTTTGCGTCCGCCTGCTGGAGCGCGATCGGCGGCATGATGTCCTGTTGCGCGGGCAGGCTGAACGTGAAGCCGTCCGGCACGCCCTGGCCGGTGAACGCGTGCGCGCCGGCGAGCGAAGCACCCGGCGGCACGAGCCGCTTGTCGGTGAGGTTCGGCCACACGGGCCGCCCCGGTGCCGAGTGCGTGCCCCGCTGCGTCGCGCGCCGACCCTTGAAGATCTCGGCCATCTGGCCGACGGTTCCGGTCGCGAAATCCACGACCTTCGGCTGCCCGGGGCGGATCGTCGTGCCGCAGCCCCAGTAAAGCTTGATCTTGCCCTTTGGCGTCTCGCTCGGTTCCTCGATCGGGTCCTCGCCGGTCGTCTCCTTCACCGGCTTGGCCTGCGGCAACACTTTCAGCTGCAGCGACGGCGCGAGCTTGCTCGCCTCGGGAACGGCCTGCACCGCTTCCGCGAGGCTGGGGTTGCGACTGGTGCGCAGCGTGACGTCGAGGAAACTGCCCGCCCCGCCCCAGCGCGTATGGCCGAACTGGTTGTCCTTCGACTTCCCGCCGAACAGCGCGGACAGCGGCGTATCGCCGCCACCGCCGCCACCCATCATGCCCCCCATCATCGCGCCCATGCCGCCCGGCATCCCGGGCGACGAGAACGTCGCGATGTCGATCCAGGCCTGCGCGATGGGCGGCTTGTCGGCAGGGCGCTTGGCCTCGGCCTGCTGCGCACTTGCGGCTGGTATGGCGGCGGTCGCGGCGGCACCCGTCAGGGCGAGCGCGATCAGACGGCGCAGGGCAGAAATGGCGGCAGGACAGCGGCTGACAAGTGTCGGCTGGCTCACGGCGGCATCCCCTTGGCTGAAACCGGTTGTTCTTCAGGCGCTCCAAGTCTGCCACGACCGCTGGCGGGGCGGCAGGCGGGAATAATCATGCGCGCCTTGACGCAGAGGCTGCCCCTCCGGACAATTCGCGGTTCCCAACGGCTCCCGTATGCCGGGTTCCGCCGACCAGGCCTCGTGGTGAGGTAGCTCAGACGGTTAGAGCGAGGGATTCATAACCCCTAGGTCGGGAGTTCGATTCTCCCCCTCACCACCACTCTCAAGCAGTCGCCGAATGCCTTATTTTATAGGCTTTTCGTGCAACTCCAAAGGTTCTTAGCAACCTTTAGTGACGGTGTTTTTCTCTCGCCAGTCACAATCTAGTCACACTTATGGCCTCGCATTGCGCGATTTAACCGCGGACTCTAGCTGCGGACCGGACTAAAACGGGGGTCACGTCACGGTTTCGCGCGTAGTCGCGTTCGGCGCGGGGGGCCAGAGGGGTGCGCGCCGTCACGGACGCCTGCCTGCCGATGGGGCACAGTCGATTTCGCAATGCAGCGACCGCCCCACGACGACCCGGACCGCACCGAAGAGCTCGACGAGACGTTGTTCCCGTCGCCGTCGGACCGTCCCTTGCAGGGCCCGGTCACCCTGGCCGAGGTGCGCCAGGGCGTGGTGCTGCGCGACCGCTACTGGCTCGGCGCGCCCATCGCCAACACCGGTCAGTCGATCGTATTCGCCGCGCGTGATCTGTTGCGTGAACCGGACCACGGCGAGGCTGTCGAGCTGGCCGTCAAGGTGCTGGCGGAGTCGCGGCGGCAGATGCCCTATGCCATCGCGCGGCTGAAGCGCGAGTTTCGCCAGACGCAGTCGCTGCGCCACCCGGGCGTGGTGCGCATGTACGACCTCGACCGCGAGCTCGACACCTGGTTCATCACCATGGAGCGGCTCGAGGGCGTGTCGCTCAAGCGACGCCTCGACGGCGATGGCACTCCGCTCAACACGGCAGAGGCGTTGCGCATCGCATTTGCCTGCGCCGACGTACTCGAGTTCGCGCACAACCAGGGCACGCCGCACGGCGACTTCAAGCCCGGCAACGTATTCATCGAAAACGGTGGCGCAGTGCGCGTGCTGGATTTCGGCACGGCGCCGGACATCTTCGCGGAGTTCTCGGAGGTGGCCGCCGACGAGGGGCAGATTCCGCGGGCCGCGACACGCGCCTACGCGAGTCCGCAAGTGCTCGATGGGCAAGCGGCAGAAGCGCGCGACGACATCTTCAGCTTCGCCTGCGTCGTGTACGAGATGCTGGCCGGCCGCCATCCGTTCGGTCGCGTGCCGTCCAACTGGGCGCGCAACGAGTCGACGCCGGTCGAGCCGCTACCGCAGCTGACACCGGAGCAGAACGCGCAGCTGCTGCGCGGTCTCGCCTGGACCCGCGAGGCGCGGCCCGGCTCGGCATCGGAGCTGATCCAGTCAATCCTCAAGCCACCCGTCCCGCCGACAGCTGCGCAACTGGCCGCGGTCGCCGCGCCGGAGACGTTGCCGCCGTCGCCCCGGTCGCCGGCGCGCTGGGGACTGTGGCTGGGTGCCGCGGCCATCGTCGCGATCGCCGGCTGGTGGATGTTCTACACGGCGCAGCATGAAAACGTGTCGGCCGGGTTGCGGCCGAAGCCGACGCCGATCATACGTCCCGCAACTCCTCCGCCCGAGCGGGCGGCCATCGGTGTGGCCTTGCCCGCGAACGCCGCGGACCCGCCTGCGGCGGCAGTGAGCGATGCGACGCCGACCGAAGAGAAGCCTCGGCCGACCCCCAGGAGGCCCAAGCCTCGTGTCCGGATCGCTGACGCACTGGTGTTCGCAACCGAAGGCGCGCCCTCGGCGGTGATCGTGCTGCAGCGCGATGGCGATCGCACGCAGCCCGTCGAGGTGAGCTGGAAGGCGACCGGCGGCAGCGCACACGTCGGGCAGGACTTCGACGGCCCCACACAGGGCGTCGTGAAATTCCGCTCGGGCCAGACGAGCCGAGCGCTCTACATTCCTCTCATCGACGACACCGAGACCGAGACGCAGGAGTTCGTCACGATCATGTTGTCGTCCCGCACCGCCGACCTCGGCGGCAACACCAAGATCAAGGTCACGATTGGCGACAACGACTGACCGGGTGTGCACTGCGCCCAAGGATCAACCAGCCAAAAGGATTCCACAGCCAACGCCGGGTCCCGCCTCGATTTCGGCTGACCCGGTGCGCCGACGGGGCTATACATGGTGCTCTCGTTTAGTGGCGTGGCGACGTTGCCGGCTGCCGGGGGGCGAATCTGGGTCGCATGCCTTTCCGAAGGCAACCCGGGCCCATTTACCAGCGCCACTCTGGTGGCGACACTTGTTCCGGCTATCGTGAAAGTTCCGTAGTGCGACAGCACTTGAGCGGTCGCCGCGATGAGCAAACGAACCCCGGCCTCGCGCAGGGGATTCTCTTTCCGCCATTTAGGTCTACCGAATCGGGGCAGGCAACAGAGGGTAGGGTGACTCGCTACCCGAGTAGCGCCCAGGTGATGTTGGTCTGTTGGTGGGACCGTTTTGCGGCATCGGTGGAGGTCAGAACGCGATTGAGTACGCACCTGGGCACGGTGACTACCGCGATGCTGCCGACGTCGATTATCTTGCGACGGCAACCCACCCATCCAAGGCCGGGAACCCGGTTCTGACTGTTCCAGCCGACCAGGAACAAACGGCGCTGCTAGCGCTGCGTCGACACCTCCGCGATCGCAAATCCGACTGACCCGGGCCCGGCCGCCGCCCCTGCAATGCCCGCGCCGAATCGTCGGCATGCAGACTTCATGAGTGGGTATCTGACATAAGTCCGAGAGGCGACGGGGAGATTTCGCTCGTATACATCTGATCCCACTGGGGTTGACCGCGCGACTCGCAGCAGTTGACCGGCATATGTCTGTGAAGTGCGACAAAAAGGCCCTTGTTCCGTTCGCGCGCATATCGATACTGCTCGCTCGCTGCGAGTTCGTGTGCGCGCTTCGGGAAGGGGAGTGCGTTAAGCAATTCGCAGTGTCGGTCCACACCTGGCGGTGGGCCCGGAAATTTCAGCTGAACGCTGTCAAAGGCAAACCTGCCGTGAGGCGGGGTCGCAAAACCTCCGGTCCTCGACTCCGGTCGAGGATAGCGGGGCTGCCAGCCTTCGATCGCTACCCGGTCATTCCGATCCGAGGTGCGTCGAGCCCTGGCTTCCCTAACGCGATGGTCGCAGCAGTGCGACCGTACCCGGTTTTGCGTCCCCACGATTCACGTTGCGGCGCGTCTGGCACGCGTACCGGAATCCAAATTTGGGGCAGGCGATTTCATGCGCGCATCCGGCGGGATGGCGCGCGGGGACTTTATCTTGAACCTTTTGCTTCGTTGCGCGGGACGATTGCCCACTGCCGCCTTCCTGTGCATGGCGACTTATTTTGGTCATGCGGACATCGCCCTCGCGGCCAACACGGCACCGACGATCTCCGGCACTCCCGCGACCACGGCCACGGTCGGCACGGCCTACTCTTTCCAACCGACCGCATCGGACCGGGACGGCAACAAGCTGACCTTCAAAATACGTCTGAAGCCGGGTTGGGCGACCTTCAGCGCGGCTACGGGAACGCTGACCGGCACACCCTCCGCGGCCCATGTCGGCACTTACTCCAACATCGAGATCAGCGTGACCGACGGTATCGCCACGCGCGCGCTGCCCAAGTTCTCGATCAAGGTGGTGCAGGCATCTGCCCCGACGACGCCGACGTCTGTCACGCTGTCGTGGCTGCCGCCGACTCGCAACGTCGACGGCTCCGCGCTGACGAATCTGTCTGGTTACCGCATCCACTATGGCAAGACGCCCGGCCAGTACGCATACTCGTTGACGATCGGCGGTGCCCAAATCACGTCAGCCATCATTCAGAACCTGGAGGCGGCAACCTGGTACTTTGCAATCCGAGCCGTGACGAGTTCCGGCACGCTGAGCGACTTCTCGACCGAGATGAGCAAGACGTTGCAGTGAGGCGCCCAACCCCGGCCCCGCGCCGGGGTTCTTGCGTCAGCCAGGGCGAGACCCGCGTGGCGCACGTCGTCGCATTGCGGAAAATTCCGCGTTATGTCCGCAAATCGTTGTGACGCGTGGCGCGCTGTGGTTTAAAGGAGGCCCGAACTGAATCGGCACCGCTCGCCAAGTTCCAGGAGACGCATCGGCCTTTTCGCCGACCGTCGGGGGCGAGACGAGTGGTGCCACCAAACAAGCACCCCGGCCCCGAGCCGGGGTTTTGTTTTCTGTCGCTGGCGATTTATACCTGTCGCCTTTTCCAATTGCGTGAAGTCTCGCTGCCAAGCGTCCATAGCCGCAGTTGCAGTTGCAGTTGCAGTTGCAGAGCGCGGGCGTGCCGCGTCGAAGGAGGTCGGTCGGCCGCACGGGCAATGCGGCAACCGCCATGCAATTCAGACGCGGCAGTGCCGGATCCTTTAAGGTGGCAGCCCCGGCCCCGGACACCAAACGATGAAATGGATCCTGATCGTCGCTGCCGTCTTCGCGCTGATCTACTGGCTGCGCACGAGGCGCGATCGCAAATAAGCGGCGGCTTCAGCGGATCCGCGATGACGGCAGCCTGGCCGTGTCAGGCGGGTGGTGCCGCCAGGCCGCGGCGCGCCAGATAGGCATGCCAGAGCAGGCGTGCGGCAACTGCCCGCCAGGGTCGCCACCGACGGGCATACGTCGCCGCTTGTTCACTGCTGGGCACGCTCTTCAGTCCGCGGACCTCCGCCATGGATTTGTGCAGCCCAAGGTCACCCGGTGGCCACACATCCGGCCGTCGCAACGCCATCAACAGGTACACACCAGCAGTCCATGGGCCGATACCCGGAATCGTCACGAGCGCATCCCGTGCCTCTTCATCCGGCAGTTGCGCTATGTGTTCGAGCGAAACGTGTCCGGCTTCGAGTTGCCGCGCCAGACCGACGACATAGCGTGCCTTCTGCCGCGTGAAGCCGATCGACAGCAGGCCGGGTTCGCCGACCTCGGCCACACGGGCTGCGGTGACGGGTCCGACGCAATGCCGTTCGAACTTCGTGAAGAGCGCGGCGGCGGAGGCGAGCGACACCTGCTGTTCGAGGATGATGCGTACCAGTGTCGGGAACCCCGGCGTTCGCGCCCAGAGTGGCGGCGGGCCGTGAGCATCGACGATGCGTGCAAGCCTCGCGTCGCGCGCAGCAAGCTCCTCCACTGCGGTGAGCAGCGTGGTGGCCGAAAGTGTGGCCGGCTTCGTCATCGGTCAGCGAGTCTTGCGCTGGGTGATGGCCCAAGGATAACGGCGCAATGCTCACGCCGATACCCGGCGGCTACGGGATCGGCTTGCTTACCCTGTGTGCAGTGGCCTTGTTTACTCTGCGTGCGCCGTGCGAGCGCTCGCCTGGCGAGTGCGAAGCTCAGGCGCTGCGCATCCAGCGTTCGATCCGGGGCCTTTCCCGAGCGCGTGTCTGCCTTTCCAGGCGAGGTGAAAGGCCCCGGTATCGGACGCTGACGCCACACTCCGGTAGCAGTCGCGTTCGATGCGACGCGGGGCGGATACGCAGCCTTACTCTTGCATGCCGTGATACAGCAGCCGAATCAACAACCGCACCCCATCGTGCTCCTTCAGTTCCTGGTAGCGCGGCCCCGTGCGGCCACCAATGTCGCGGATGTCTTCCATGAGCTCCGGGTGGAACTGGCACGTGAACGATCGCCGCACGCGGTGCGTCTCCCAATCCTTGTAATAGATCGCCGTAGTGCCCACTTCGGTGTAGCTGCGCGCGTCGACGCGTGTCTGGCCGAGGATCTCGATGGCGTACGGCAGGCTCAGCAGCCACGCCACGGGACTCACGGCCAGCACATGGCGCAGCGGTACGATCGTGTCGTGCAGCGTCTTGTACGCCCAGTTCGCGAACAACGCGGCTTCCTCGTTCACTTCGTCGGCATGGAACATCTCGACGGTGATCTCGCGTTCGAACGAGAGCACCTGGTCGATCACACCGTCCAGTTCGTCGGCGACCAGCGCATGCGTCTCGTGCAGTTCCCGCGGGATGTGGGTCTCGTCGTCGCGGCGCGCATAGGGCAGCAGCGCACGCGTGCCCACCTCGACGCCTTCGTTGCTGGCCACCGCGAAATCGGGATCGTTCCAGCCGATTGCGCGCGGCTGACCCTGTTTCACGACCTGCAGCTGGTCACCCATGCGCGCGATGCGTTCGGCAGCGCGTTGCAGCGAGTTCAGTACGCGGCCCGACGTGTCGAGCGGCAGTTTGGTCAGCTTGGCCGTTTCGCGCACCGCGCGCTGCAGCAGCCGGATGTGGGAGGCCGCGGCCAACTGGTGGCCGAGGCAGATGAAGATGCTCGGCCCGCTGGCGGTGGAGCGGCGCATCAGCAACTGGTCCACCAGCCCCAGCATGTCTTCGAGCCGCACGCTCGAGCCTTCGAAGCTGCTCGCATCGTGCACCGAAGGACAGCCGCCCTGCACGATGGTGGCGATGCCCGCGCTCAGTACGTTGGCGAGCCGTTCGGGATTGCGGATGCCGCTCTGCCAGACGGGGAACAGCACGGTGTCGGCGTCCGCCACCTGCTGGAACACGTATGCAAGATTCTTTGAGGCACGCACCGGTTCGCCGCGCGGGTTGGTCCCGACGCTGGCCCAGGGCTCGACGACGCCGATGCTCTGGCGGTAAATCTCGGGCATGTCGAGCAGCACGCGCAGGTGGTCTTCGCTTGCAATCACTTTCTCGAGTGGCCTGGCAACGCCCCAGTCGAACAGACCTTCGATCGCGAGCTTGTCGCGGCCAGGGAACGGCGTCGGCGACTTGCGATCCTTGAGGAAGTAACCGAGCAGCGCGTGCACCGACTGCGGGCTCGACGCATGACGGCCGAACAGGCCGGGCAGGGTGCGCCAGCCGAGCGATTCGTGGGTCATGGCTTTCATGGCGGCGGGACTCGTGCAAGTGGCGCTTGGAGGCATCACCTGCACCTAGCAATCGCCGTGCCAGAACGGTCAACACCGCATCAGTCGCACGAAATCCGCGCAGATAGGGGCGGATCACACGCCGAAACCGGTGCTCGGTCCCGGATCGATCCCTATTTAGGCGCGGCCGCTGCGCCCAATGCACGATCGTGGTGCGTCGTCGACAGGCGTTGCAGACTGCGCGCTATTGCCTCGGCGTCGGTCGTGTCGGTCTCCAGCAGCACCGCGCGCTCTGCCGGGCTGAAATCCTCCCAGTACGACGGCTGCCGTTCGAGCAGCGTCACCGTGGCTTCGGACGCATCCTTGCCCGATGCCGCACGCGCGCCCACCCGCTGCCGCAGCACGTCGAGCGGGGCCCGGCAATGCACGATTGTGGCGCGCGCGTTCCAACGTGCGGCCAGCGCCAGGAAACGCTCGCGTTCGCCACGACGCAGGTTCGCCGCATCGACCACGATGCTCTCGCCACCCTCCAGGGCGTGCGCAACGCACTCACCCAATCGCGCATACGTGCGGGCATTGAAGTCGGGTGAATACAGCCCGGCATCCGGTGCCGACCCCGAAGCCTGCAGCGGCCCCAGTCCCGCGAGTCGCTTGCGTTCGATGTCGGAGCGCACGATCAGGGCGTCGAGCCGCGCGGCGATGCGTTGCGCGAGCCAGGTCTTGCCGGAACCCGATAGTCCAGCCATCACGATCAGTGAGGGCGCCGGCCGTGTGGTGCGCGCGGAGGCCCATCCCAGATAGTGGCGCACGTCATCAATGCATCGGGCCGACGTGGACGCCTGCTGTTGCGCACGCAAGGCAGCGACCTTGGCCCGCACCAGCGCGCGATAACATTCGAAGTAGGGCAACAATGGCAGCGCCGCGAAATCCCCGGTTGCGGTGAGCCATCCCTGCAGCGCGGCCGCCCGCAGGTCGTCGCGCCCGTGCGCGGACAGGTCCATGGTCAGGAAAGCGATGTCGCTCGCGACGTCGATCCAGCGCAGCGCCGGATCGAACTCGATGCCGTCGAACGCCACGAGCGAGCCCTGCCAGCGCACCACGTTGCCGCAGTGCAGGTCGCCGTGACCTTCGCGCACGTGGCCGCGTTCCCGGCGTGCTGCCATCCGCTCGTGCTGTGCATCGAACAGGGACTGCACCTGCGACTGCAGTGCACTCAGTGATTGCTCCCGTAACGCGGCGACCACGTCTGCGCCCGCATTCACGCGCGCCAGCTCGTCGAAGTTCGCGAGGGTGACCCGATGCACGGCGTCGGGCACACCGAACGGCGCATCGACCGCTGCCACCGCGGCCGCTTGCTGCATCTGCGCGATCCGCGCGCCAAGCTCCGCGCACGCTGCGGCGGTAACTTCGTCGGTCCGCAGCAGTTGCGTGAGCTCGCAGCGAGGGTCGAACTGCACCATGCGCAGCGCGTGCTCGAACACTGGCGCTCCTTCGCCCGGTGGCTCGATCCGCTCCAGGCGCGGCGCTGAGGGCGAACCGGTGACCGCGACCACTTCGACGTACAGTCCAGGCGCATGCCGGCGATTGAGCCGCAGCTCTTCGTGGCAGAACGCCTCGCGCCGTGCGGCCGTGGAATAGTCGAGAAAGCCGAGCCGCAGCGGCTTCTTGACCTTGTAGGCGAAGCCGCCGGTCAGGAACACCCACGAGATATGGGTTTCGATGCAGCGGACCGGCTCTGCCACCGGATGCAGCGCGGCGTAGGCCTCGGGCCGGCACATCGCCGCAACGAACGCAGCCTGCATGGCAGGCGAATCGAGGGCGGGCGGGGTTTGGGGCGCGTTCACGCGAGATTCGGCTCTCGACGACCGCTCCGGGCAGTGTACTCTTGCCATCCCCGGTGGATACCCCTGCGATCAATACTGATGGCCAGCAGGCGCCACGGCTCGACAATGAAATCGTTCACCAGGAACGTCCAATAGAGGGACACAACATCGTGACCATCCCTGTCCAGATCACCTTCCGACACATGGAAAGCTCCCCAGCCGTCGAGACCCGCGTCCGCGAGCTCACCGACCACCTGGGCACCTTTTCCGACCGCATCCAGTCCTGCCGCGTCGTCGTCGATTCGCCGCACCGGCACCACCATCAGGGCAAGGTTTTCAACGTCAAGGTCCAGCTGGCAATCCCCGGCGAGGACGTCGTCGTCGACATGGAGCGCCCCGACCGCGATGGCCACGAGGACGTCTACGTCGTCCTGCGTGACGCGTTCGACGCCGCGCGCCGCCAGTTGCAGCAGCGCATGTCGTCCCTGCGCGGCGAACCGACGCTGCGCGAAAAGCCGGTCGCCTGACCGGCCCGGCCCGGAGCGGCGCAGAGCCCCCGCACTCATCGATGGACACTGCGCCGCTGCTCTTCGCGCCGCTTGCGTCGCGCGCCTTCGGCGAGCGCGTAGCGGCACGCCTCGGCTGTGAGCTCGCACCGCTCGAAGAACGCGACTACGAAGGCGGCGAGCACAAGTCGCGCCCGCTCGTCAGCGTGCGCGGCCGCACGGTGTACGTCATGCAATCACTCAGCGGCGACGCCGCCGGCAGCGCCAACGATCGCCTCAACCGCGCGCTGTTCCTGATCGCCGCGCTCAAGGATGCCGGCGCGGCCCGCGTCACCGCCTGCTTCCCCTACATCGCCTATGCGCGCAAGGATCGCCGGTCGAAGGAACGCGATCCCGTGAATTCCCGCTACGTCGCGCAGTTGATCGAAGCCGTCGGCACGGACCACGTGATGGTCATGGACGTGCACAACCTGGCGGCCTTTGAAAATGCGTTCCGCTGCAGCGTGGACGTGCTCGAGGCCGCGCCGCTGCTGGCGGATCGCATCGTCATGGAAAACGGCGGCAAGGACGTCACGGTCGTGTCGCCGGATTTCGGTGGCGCCAAGCGCGCGCAACGCGTGCAGGACCTCATTGGTGCGCGCGCCGGTACGGACGTCGAGTTCGCCGTCATCGAAAAGCGCCGTGACAGCGGCGAGGTGAGCGGCGACCTGGTCATCGGCCCGATTGCGGGGCGGCACGCCGTCATCGTCGACGACCTCATCAGCGCCGGCACCACGCTGCTGCGTGCGGTGCAGGCGTGTCGCGCCGCGGGTGCGAAGTCAGTGGCAGCCTTCGCGACGCACGGCGTATTCGCCCCGGGTGTGGAGCGCCTGCTCGGTGCCGGTGGTCCCGATCGTCTCTATGTCACGGACACCATCCTGCCCACGCGGCTGACGCCGCCTGCGGGCGCGCAGGATCGCCTGGTCGTGCTGCCCGCGTCGGATCTGTTTGCGGAGGCGCTGCGTCGCATCGGCGCCGGCGAGTCGGTCGTCGCGCTGCGCGAGATGGAGCGCAGGCCCGGCAAGCGTTGAATAGAACCACGGAGCGCATCGCATGCAGTCGTCCCCAGGTCCCGGCGTGATCACGCTCGACGCCACCACCGGCACCGAGGAAAAACTGGAGCTGGACCCCGCGCGGCTCGCCCCCGGCAGCCCGATGCCGGAGCAGTTCGTGCGCAATGCCTATACGGACGCGAGCGGGCGCTTCTTCGCCGGTACGTGGCGCAGCAGCGTGGGCGCCTGGCGGGTCTCGTACACGGAAAACGAGTTGTGCGTGCTGACGGCGGGGCGCATCCGCATCACGGACGCCAACGGCCGCCAATGGACGTACGGGCCTGGCGACAGCTTCGTCATGCCCGCGGGATTCGCGGGGCTCTGGGAAGTGCTCGAGCCCGCGCAGAAGTTCTACGCGATCTACGAGCCGCCAGCCGCTTGAACCAACAAGGTGCGCCGCGTCAGGCCAGGCGCGCTCCTGCGGTGCACTACTGACGACGCGAACGCCGATCTGCGCCGCTTTTTTCGATGGCACGCTTCCTGCACTGCACTACGGCGCAGCCGCACCCGGCGTGGGACGTTCAAGAATCGTCTCGCTTCTGCTACAGTTGCGGCACTGGTCGTCATATAAGTGTTGTTAAATGACAACAAAGGGGTTCGCGAGATGAAATTGACCCATAGCCTGGCTGCAGTGGCGCTGTCGCTCACCGCGATGGCTGCGCAAGCGGAGATCACCGGCACGGCAGCGGTGACTAGTGACTACAAGTGGCGCGGTATCTCGCAGTCGTCGGGCGATCCCGCGATCCAGGGCAGCATCGACTATGCGCACGACAGCGGTTTCTACGCGAGCGTCTGGGCCAGCAACGTCGATTTCGGCGATTGCTGCGACGAAAATGCAGAGGTCGACCTGGTGCTCGGCTTCGGCGGCGGCGAGACGCTGACGTGGGACGTCGGCGCCGTCTATTACTGGTACCCGGGTGCCGACGACCTCGACTTCCCCGAGATCTACGCCGGCCTCGGCTATGAATGGTTCTCGGCCAAGCTCTGGTATTCCAACGACTTCGGCAACTACGACGAGTCGGCCTTCTACCTGGAAGGCAACGGCGAGTGGGAGCTGCCAGCCAACTTCGGGCTGACCGCGCACGTCGGTTACAGTGACGGCGATGGCATCCAGGCCGCCTACGGCGAGGACAGCTACTTCGACTGGTCCGTGGGCGTGAGCTACACCATCGGCAATTTCGACCTCGGCCTGGCCTGGGTTGACGGCAGCGACCTCAAGACGCTGGACGGCACGCCTGACGACGTCTCGAACAGCGAAGGCACGGCGGTGTTCACGGTCTCCACGGCCTTCCCCTGGTCGAAGGAGTGAGCCGCCCGCGCGTCATCTGACGCGCTGCGCGCCAAAGACTACGCCCGGCTCCGTGAGGAGGCCGGGCGTTTTCTTTTCCGGGTCGCGGCAGCCGGGGCCCGGCCATCGCAGCCAGGCGCGCGCGGCCGAGCGGTGTCAGGCCAGTTCTTTCAGCACCTCGGCGAAGATGCCGAACACCTGGTCGATGTGGCTCTTCTCGATGATGAGCGGCGGCGACATCGCGATGATGTCCCCCGTCACGCGCAGCAGCAGGCCCTTCTCGAACGCGCGCACGAACGTGTTGTAACCGCGCAGGCCTGGCTTGCCCGGGATCGGGTCGAGCTCGACGGCGCCGATCAGGCCCAGGTTACGCAGGTCGATCACGTGCGGCAGGCCCTTCAGCGAGTGCACGCCGTCGGCCCAGTAGCCGGCCATGTCATTGGCGCGCGTGAGCAGGCCTTCCTTGCGATAGATCTCCTGGGTCGCGATGCCGGCCGCGCAGGCGACCGGATGCGCCGAGTACGTGTACCCGTGGAACAGCTCGATCGCGCCTTCCGGGCCCTGCATGAATGCGTTATAGATCTGATCGCTGGCGGCGACGGCGCCCATCGGCACGGCACCGTTCGTCAGGCCCTTGGCCATCGTGATCATGTCCGGCTGCACGCCGAAATACGTCGTGCCGAACGGGGCGCCGAGGCGCCCGAAGCCCGTGATGACTTCATCGAAGATCAGCAGGATGCCGTGCTTGGTGCACAGCGCGCGCAGCCGCTCGAGATACCCCTTGGGTGGGATCAGCACGCCGGTCGAGCCTGCCACCGGCTCGACGATCACCGCCGCGATCGTGCTTGCGTCGTGCAGCGCGACCAGCCGCTCGAGTTCGTCCGCAAGGTTCGCGCCGTGCTCTGGCATGCCGCGCGTGTAGGCGTTCAGCGCGAGGTTGTGCGTGTGCGGCAGGTGATCGACGCCGGGGAGCCCTGAGCCGAACCACTTGCGGTTGTTGACCATGCCGCCGACCGAGATGCCGCCGAAACCCACGCCGTGGTAACCGCGTTCACGGCCGATGAAGCGCACGCGCGTCGCTTCGCCGCGGGCGCGGTGATAGGCCAGCGCGATCTTGAGCGCCGTGTCGACCGACTCGGAGCCTGAGTTCGTGAAGAAGATGTGGCCGAGGTCCTTGGGCAGCCAGCCCGCGACGTCGTTCGCCAGCTGGAACGCCGTGGGATGGCCCATCTGGAACGGCGGGGCGTATTCCATCGTCGCGATCTGCTGCGAGACCGCTGCGGTGATTTCCTTGCGGCCGTGGCCCGCATTGACGCACCAGAGGCCCGCGACGGCGTCCAGGATCTGGCGGCCTTCCGGCGTCCAGTAATGCATGCCCTCGGCCTTCGCGAGCATGCGCGGGTTGGCCTTGAACTGCCGGTTGGCCGTGAACGGCATCCAGAAAGCTTCGAGATCGGAGCGCTGCATGGTGGGGCCCATTGAGTGGTGAATCGGGGATAAGGGGCTAGGGGCTGAGGAAAGTGACTAGTGGTCGAGGGTTGGGACTAGTGGTCACGGTATGGATAGAGCGCGTCGGATGCGGTTCGGATCCGACTAGCCCCCAGCCCCTGGTCACTAGCCCCTGCCCGCCGCAGCGGCTTCGCCGCGACGGCGGGCCATGATAAGAAAAATTGACACTTGGCTCAAATGAACGTGAAATTCCCGCAGTTTTCACCCGCCGTGTGCAGGATATTGAACACCCCGTGACGGACATCAGTATCGACGTCGGTGCCCACCTCAGGGCCGTGCGCACGATGTACGGCCTCTCGCAGCGCGAACTGGCCAAGCGGGCCGGCGTGACCAACGGGCTGATCTCGTTGATCGAGCAGAACCGTGTGAGCCCCTCCGTCAGCTCGCTCAAGAAGGTGCTCGACGGCATCCCCATGTCGCTCGCCGAGTTCTTCACGCTCGATTTCTCGGCCAGCCCGCAGGTGTTCTTCCGCGACGAAGAACTGCCCGTGATGGGCGACCGCTCCGTGACCTTCAAGCTGGTGGCTGCGCGCCGACCCAACCGCGCCATGACGATCCTGCACGAGCACTACGCGGCGGGTGCCGACACCGGCGCAGACATGCTGCGGCACGAGGGTGAGGAGGGCGGCGTGGTCGTGAGTGGCCGCATCGAGCTCACCGTCGGCGCCGAAACCCGCCAGCTGGGGCCGGGGGACGCCTACTATTTCACCAGCGCGATCCCGCACCGGTTCCGCAACACGGGCACCGAAAGCTGCGAGATCATCTCGGCCAACACACCGCCCACACTGTGACCCCATGAACCAGACAGCCACCCCCAGCGCGCCGGACTGGCACGCGCGCGCCGCCGCTCTTGCGATCAACGGCCAGGCCTTCATCGACGGGAAGTACGTCGCCGCTGCGAGCGGAGCGACGTTCGACGACGTCACGCCGATCGACGGCCGCGTGATTGCCCGCGTCGCCTCGACCGACCAGGCCGACGTCGATCTCGCGGTCGCCGCGGCCCGTCGTGCTTTCGAACGCGGCGTGTGGGCGCACCAGCCGCCCCGCGAGCGCAAGCGTGTGCTGCAGAAGTTCGCCGAGCTGATCCTCGCGCACGGTGACGAACTCGCGCTGCTCGAGACGCTCGACATGGGTAAACCCATCTCGGACAGCCTCGCGGTCGACATCCCCGCGACGGCGCGCTGCATCGCCTGGTATGCGGAGGCGGTGGACAAGGTGTACGACGAAGTCGCGCCGACCGCGCACGACCAGCTCGCGCTGATCACGCGCGAACCGATCGGCGTGGTGGCTGCCATCGTGCCGTGGAATTTCCCGCTGATCATGGCGGCGTGGAAGATCGGCCCGGCACTTGCGGCGGGCAATTCATTCATCCTCAAGCCGTCCGAGAAATCGCCGCTCACGGCGATCCGGCTGGCGGCGTTGGCGATGGAGGCCGGCCTGCCCGAAGGTGTCTTCAACGTGCTGCCCGGCTACGGCCACACGGCCGGCCAGGCGCTTGCGCTGCACATGGACGTCGACTGCATTGGTTTCACGGGCTCGACGCGCACCGGCAAGCTGATGCTGCAGTACTCGGGCCAGTCGAACATGAAGCGTGTGTGGCTCGAGTGCGGCGGCAAGTCGCCCAACATCATCCTCGCCGACTGCCCGGACCTCGATCGCGCGGCTGCGACTGCGGCGGGGGCGATCTTCTTCAACCAGGGCGAGATGTGTACGGCCGCGTCGCGTCTGATCGTCGAAGAAAGCATTCGTGACCGCGTGCTCGAAAAAGTGGTCGAGGCCAGCCGCGCGATGGCACCGGGCGATCCGCTCGATGCCGCCACGCGCATGGGCGCGATCGTCGACGAGGTACAGACCAGGACCGTGCTGGGTTACATCGAATCGGGCCGCGCAGAAGGTGCCGCCGTGCTCGCGGGCGGCAAGCGTGCGCGCGAGAGCACCGGCGGCTGCTACGTCGAGCCCACCGTGTTCGCCAACGTGCAGCCGCAGATGAAGATCGCGCGCGAGGAGATCTTCGGTCCGGTGCTCGCTGCGATCACCGTGAAGGACGCGGAGGAAGCCGTGCGCGTCGGCAACGGCGTCGAATACGGTCTCGCGGCCGCGGTCTGGACGCGTGACATCGGCAAGGCGCACCGCATCGCGAAGTCGCTGCGCGCCGGTATGGTGTACGTCAATTGCTACGACGCGGACGACATCACCGTGCCGTTCGGCGGTTTCAAGCAGTCGGGCACGGGCCGCGACAAGTCGCTGCACGCGTTCGACAAGTACACCGAACTCAAGACCACCTGGATCGACCTCTCGCAGTGAGCGGTTACAGCAACACGATCTATGACGAGCTTGCCGTCGGCGCGACGGTGAGTGCACAGCGGCTGCTCGGCCAGTCGGAGATCGAGGCGCTGCTGCTCGTCTCGGGCGACGTCGTGCCGTTTCACGTGCCCGAAGGCACCGAACTCGGCGCGAATTCGCTGAGCGTCGACGCCGTCGCGGCCGAGGTGATCATCTCCGGCATGCTCGAGCGGCGGCTGCCTGGGCCGGGCACGCGAATCGTGTCGCAGAACCTGGAATTCCTCGGTTATCTGCGTGTCGGTGATCAGGTCAAGGCGACGGTCACTGTGCTCGAGAAGCTGGAGTCGCCGCGGCGCGTGGTGTTCGATTGCGTGGTCGAAACGTCCGGTCAGCGTGTGCTGTGGGGCACCACTGTGGTCGAGGCGCCAGAACGCAAGGCGAGCTTCCCCGAACTGGAACGCCCCGAGTTCATCATCCGTCGCAACGACGTCTTCGTGCGGCTGTTGCAGCGGTGCGAGGGGTTGGCGCCGGTCTCGTGCGCCGTGGCGCACCCGTGCGATCACGATTCGCTGCTGGGCGCGCTCGAAGCGGCTCGCGCAGGACTCATCGTGCCGGTGCTCGTCGGGCCCGCCGCGCGCATCCGGGCGCTGGCCCGCACGCTGGGCGAGGACATCTCGAATTTCCGGCTGGTCGACACGGAGCACAGCCATGCGTCGGCCGCCGCGGCCGTCACGCTGGCGCGCAACGGCGAAGTCGAAACCCTGATGAAGGGCAGCCTGCATACCGACGAGATCATGCAGGCCGTGGTTTCGTCGCAAGGCGGCCTGCGCACGGATCGTCGCGTGAGCCACGTGTTCGTGATGGACGTGCCGGCGTACGACCGGATCCTGTTCGTCACCGACGCGGCGATCAACATCGAGCCGACGCTGAAAGAGAAGGCCGACATCGCGCAGAACGCGATCGACCTCGCGCACAACCTGGGGCTGGAGCGGCCCAAGGTCGCGATTCTTTCCGCCGTCGAGATGGTGAACCCCGACATCGCGTCGACGATCGATGCCGCCGCGCTGTGCAAGATGGCCGACCGCGGCCAGATCCGCGGCGGCATTCTCGACGGGCCGCTCGCGTTCGACAACGCGATCAGCGAAGTGGCCGCGCGCACCAAGAGCATCGAATCGCCCGTTGCGGGCCGCGCCGACATCCTGCTGGTGCCGAACATCGAGGCCGGCAACATGCTCGCGAAGCAGCTGCAGTACTTCGCCGGCGCCGACAGCGCCGGCATCGTGCTCGGCGCGCGTGTGCCCGTGATCCTCACCAGCCGCGCGGACAACGTGCGGATGCGCATCGGTTCGGCCGCGGTCGCCAAGCTCGTCGTGCATGCGCGGCGCGCGGCCGCCATCCCGCCACTGCAGTGAGCAGGATGGCCGCGGGCGCCGGCAGCGCCATCCTCGTCCTGAACGCGGGCTCGTCCAGCATCAAGTTCTGCCTGTTCCGGTTGCAGCAGGGCCGCGCGGTGCGCGACCTGCGGGGGCAGGTATCCGGGCTGGGCACCGCGCCGCGCTTCAGCTCGCGCAACGAGCAGGGCGAGGCTGTTGACCGAAACCTGGGCGACCAGCCCATGAGTCACGCGGTCGCGCTCGATCATCTGCTCGATGCGGTGCAGGATGGCCTCGACGGTGCACGCATCGTGGGCGTGGGTCATCGCGTGGTGCACGGCGGGCTCGAATTCATGGCGCCGACGGCGGTGGATGAATCGATCCTGCAGCGGCTCGACCGCTACGTGCCGCTCGCGCCCCTGCATCAACCGCACAATCTCGCAGCGATCCGCGCACTGCTGGCGCGCTTGCCCGGCGTGCCCGAAGTGGCGTGCTTCGACACCGCATTCCATCGCACCGTGCCGGAAGTGGCGCAGCGGTTTGCATTGCCGGAGCGGTTTGCGGAGGCGGGTGTGCGCCGCTACGGCTTCCATGGCTTGTCGTACGAGTACATCGCCTCGCAGTTGCCGCAGGTGGACGCGCGTGCCGCGAATGGCCGCACGGTCGTGTTTCACCTGGGCAACGGCGCCAGCATGTGCGCGATGTCCAGGTGCCGGAGCGTCGCGACGACGATGGGGTTCACGGCCGTCGATGGTTTGCCGATGGGCACGCGGTGCGGCGCACTCGATCCGGGCGTGGTGCTGTTCCTGATGGACGAGCTGAAGATGGACGCGCGCGCGATCGAGCGGCTGATCTATCACGAGTCCGGATTGCTCGGCATGTCGGGCGTGTCGAGCGACATGCGGGCGCTGCTCGCCAGCGATGCACCGTCCGCTGCGCTGGCGCTCGACGTGTTCACCTACCGCGCGGGGCGTGAGCTGGGTTCACTCGCGGCGGCGCTCGGCGGACTGGATGCGATCGTCTTCACGGCGGGTATCGGCGAGAACCAGGCCGAGATCAGGCAGCGCATCTGCTCGCATGGCGCCTGGCTTGGGCTGGAACTGGATGCCACGGCGAACCTCCGTCACGGCCCCTGTATCTCGGCGCCCGCCAGCGCCGTGGCCGCGTACGTGATCCCGACCGACGAGGAAAGCATGATCGCGCGCCACGTCCAGGCCGTACTGGACGCCTGACGGTATTGCTCGATTGGTGGGGCCAGTGGCGCTTCGCTAAACTTGGGCACCGCCTTTT
>Ga0224500_10000736_pt1 | contig 21178 bp, 20 predicted proteins | sample SF_Oct11_sed_USG_FD_168126 | JGI IMG/M metagenome (GOLD analysis project Ga0224500, IMG submission 168126) | Sediment microbial communities from San Francisco Bay, California, United States - SF_Oct11_sed_USGS_4_1 | ecosystem: Environmental > Aquatic > Marine > Sediment | place: USA: California... | reverse complement strand
CTCAATAGCCAGATCCAGAAGATCAAGAGTATGGCCTGCGGCTTCCGCAATACCGAGCATTTCAAGACGGCCATCTACTTTCGCTGCGGCGGGCTCGATCTGTACCCATGCTAAACCCGGAAGCGCCAAAATTGATAGGCTTTGGTTTTGCCTTATTGTCCGCTCCAACGAATCGCACGCTAAAGCGATCGCGGCGATCCGACTCCCGGATGGTTTGTTCCAGTGCATTCATGTCAAATTTTAGGCTGCTAAACTTACTGGTAGGTCCGGGAATATAGAGCGGCTGCTTGCCCCAATACTGAGCCAAGAATTCTTCCGGAAGATGTGGCGAGAGCAATTCTTGTAACTCGTGCCCGTTGGGCCCAGATATATTTCTTACCACGGTTAACGCTTACCGATGATGCGCAAGATCCGTGAAGACGGTCTTACTGGCGAAAACCACAAGCCAAAACTTCCTTCGGCGTTCGGTGGCTGGGTGTTACCATCACCCACCCAGGAAAATTTGTGATCTGTTCGCAGTCTTGTAGTATAGAGAAGCAGTGCGGATTCCTGCGTGGCTTTCCGCCTGGGTCTGCTGCCCTTCGAAACACCCATATGAAAGGCTCAATCGCTCAATAATTCAGTGCGAGGTCTTTTACCCCATTTTGAACACACGTAACATAGGTCAAATAAGAATATCAATTCTTTATCATGGGAGAACGTGCCGGAGCGAAGGCGTAATGATTTTCCGCACCGAGGCGTCAGGGGATCTCATGGTTGGACGAGCGTGGGTCCTCAAAGCGGCGTTGCGCCGTCGAAGGCACTACATCTATCCCGAGTCGGATCGAAACCGCATGAAGCGGAGGCAATCCTTATCCACGCACAGCCGATTGAAGTCAATACGAATTGTGACTTATCACCACCATCCGGTGACCACCGCGAGGAACGAGGGACTAAACAATCATAACCAGAAGTTTTAGAGTATGGCCCACGGTTTTCAAAACATCCAACACTTCACGAGTGCTATGCACTTTCATTGCGGAGGGCCACTGTAGCCATACTGAACACGGAAGGGCGGCTGTAGAGCTAAAGTACTAGGTACGTTTGAACGTATCATCTCCCGACGCTATCAGCACTCGGTGCCCCTGCTGGCACACCGCGCTGTGGCGAGGGCACACGTCTCGCCTTTCCTACATCAGGGTTTGAATTCAAGAAATAGCGGATGATTAAGAGGCTGACCTTGACACAGTTTTGCATTAACCGGCAAAGGCATTTCGAAACCGCGCGGAACATATACTGCATCATCGCCTAACCAGCGGGTAACATAGGCCCGACGGGAATGACGCTGGGTCCGATTGGGATGCGAAGCGTGTACAGTCCTACTATGGTGGACGATAATGTCCCCGGGGCGCACCTCGATGGTTTGGGTGGGGGCCTGCTCGAAATCTGGAGGCAAAGGTCCTGTTGTCCCGGGCCAGGGGGAGCCATCGGAGAAACATGGGCGATAGATTACGCCTGAGCGGTGGCTGCCTGGAAGATAGCGGAGCGCTCCGTCGCCCACACCGATGTAATCCAGAGCCAGCCACAGCGAGCAGATCATTTCGCCACCGAGACACCAATGCGATGCGTCCTGGTGCCAGGGCGTCGATGTGGAAAAACGCGGCGCTTTCATAAACATCTGATCGTAAAAAAGGCGCACGCCTCGGCTGCCCATGAGGGTTGCAGCATAGTTTGCCAGCGGTAAGGCTGCCAACGCATCGGCACAAGCCGCAAAGGTAATCCATAAATAGCTGTCGGGAAGCGCCTCCCCATTGACAGCCTGAAGGGGCTGCGGTGCTTCTTGCAATGTCTCAGCGACCTCGCACAGGCGAGTCAACCAAGGCTCTCCAATTGCATCTGGTAAATAGACAACCCCATCGCGACCATAGGCGTCGATGTGTTGTCGGCTAATCATGATTCAAAGTGCTTCCATGACTGTCGCAGTCAAGCTAGCAATATGATCACGCACCAGCGAGCTGACACCACCCTTCAATCGGTCGACTGGCGAAGGTGTTTCCAGAAATCCACGAGCGCATGTCGCCATGCGGGAAATTGCCCGTTCAGGGGGCACTGAACCTTGAGCGAGAAGACGCACCCATAGCTCAAATAGAGAACGCCACACAAAACAGGCATGGACAAACGTATTAAGGTCGAGCGGTTTGCCAGTCCAAGGTGAGGTAGTCATAATACTATGCTCGTCTTTTTCAACAAGTGGGCAAGCAATTTCTGCCAGATCCAGCAATGTGTGAACGGTCTCATGAAGGATTGCTTCAGCCAATATCGCGGGGGTCACTTCGGCAATATGTGCATTGTGCACAACGATACGGCCGACAGCAAGACGCGTCGACGACGAACGAACAGAATGACACTGGGTGTCGTAGCGTGCGACAACAACTGCAACGAAGTTATGGACCGCCTCGCCCCAAGTGGGAGCTGTCGCAGCCAACAACTGCAATCCCGTTTCGATATTCGCCTCGATGGTGATACCCTGCTCTTTGGTTGCTTGAACTGCATTGCCGGGGATTTCGTTTAATGGAAGTACCGCTGCCGGGCTTTGCCAATCGATCAACGGTCCGATAGAGGAAAATCTGCCGCGCGCTTCCCCATTTTCGATATCGCCCAGTGCCGTCCAACCCGTATTTTGTGGTGTGTTGGAATGTGCTGCCATTTCCGCTCGGATCCAGCTAGCCATCAGTCGTAAATCATAACCGCGCCGGCCGTAACCTGCCCCGTTTAGCAGTGCGAATACCTCGGGGGCACAGGTAAGCCGGGCCTGGGCAGGAGGAGGAAGATTGTGCCACTGCTGCAACCAGCGATTCGAAGCCTCGTCGACGCGATGCCAAGCTTCCCAATACAGCTCCCACAACCGACTATGAGCGACTGATCGAAGGGCGGCAAGAGGTTCAAACAAGCCTTCCACCGGATGGCCCGATGTGAAATTGCAAATTTTTGAAAGCAAGTCATAGCTCGACATGGTTCCAGGATTGCAGCACCTTTTCCATGTCTGCAAAAAGCTCGGCTCCCGTTACCGTGAACTGACCATGCTCACGTAGTGTGGTCATCGCTATCTCGACCTCATCACGCACACGCAAAAATACAGGTCCGAAGCGTTTGGTATCACCACGTTGAGCCGAGTGGAGGGCGAATTCGGCGACATTCATGAATGCATGCGCTCCTAGAAAGACACCGCGCATCGGGCGCGGATCAGGACGCCAAGGGTGGCGGAACCTCGCCTGATCATCATTAGTTAATATCGCTCGACTGGTCCACAGAGCATCAAGCTTGAGGTGAGAAACCTCATGCACCAGACATTCAGCAACCATTTCTGGGTCTTCGTCGGCACGAACTGTCAAGAGAATGATACCAGGTGCCGCCGGAGCAGACGCACTAAAAGTTGAACTGCCAGCCAGATCGATAGCAACAATACCGCGCACAAAGGCGAGAATATCGGGCACACATTCTGGCCATACCTTGCACAAAACGTCGAGACCGCGAAGTACAGCTTGAACCACCGAGGCCGGTTCGGCATCCGCGAAATTCTTTGGGGCAGCGACACCGCTATGGCACAGTTCAGGAGCATCTTCACTTGCGATTAGCTGGATGTCGAAAGGCAAAAAATGACGGTCAGCTATTTTCACGCTGTTATTAGAGGTAACAAAAGATAGGCGCCTATCAGTATCGAAGCGAGCGATTACCTTGTTGCCGGCCTTGAGAATTCCACTTTGATCGTAAGCTTCGATTTCGACAGGCAGATCACCCGAAAGCGACTGTTGGCTGTTTAGGGGAGCGATCAAACGACTGGCGGGTATATGGGCTCGCCAGGTACGATTCTGATCGATCTTAGCAAGATGGGACAGGAGTACAATAGGAAGTAGGGCAAGCGCGTACTCGCTTCTCGCGTTGTCAACAGGGCCAGCGAGCCCAGCTTCCAACATCGCGAGCCAAGCACCGAAGGCCGGTTCCTCGGCAATCGATTCTAACTCAGAACGCGGACGTTCTACAAACCATGCAAAAATGGTTTCGGACTGATCGACGAGCGTAGTATCCAATTCAAGGCGCCTTGCCGCCATCGTCGCAACAATCGCACGTCCGATAGTATGAAGAGCCAAATGTCCACGCAGAGCCAAGACACCGTCAGGTCCACGCCCATGAAGTGTCACTGCGGAAACAACGGCGGCGTCACGAGCAAGTGTGCGCTGAAACTCCGCTGTAGTGATCATGCTTCTAACTCTTGCACCGCCTGCTTGGCGCGAGGTGGCAGTAAGTCGTTGATCTTTTCAAATGCCCTTTTGATCTCGAACAGACTTCCAGGGTCGAAGGGTGCATCATCCTGCTCTAAGGCATTGGCTAAAGCGATGAGATTGAGAGAAGAAACCTGCTTTAGTGATAACTCGACAGGTGCCGTAGCATCACGCCGACGTGCTAAGTAACCTTGTTCGCCCTTATAGCGATAAATTTCGTTGAAACGAACAACGGAAAATAACCAAACTAGCATCTCCGCCTCTTCCCCAACCAGCGCCGATATCTCCGATCGTTCCCATTCCGCAAACAGCCGCTGGTGAAAGGTCGCTGTGCCATAAACGCTGTGAAGCAGTCCAGCAAGGCAGGTGGGTCGATCGCATTGCCAATCATGCAAAATAGCGGCGACGCCAATCAAATGGTTAAATAGACTGGTTCCGCTATGGGTGATGCGTTCAGCACCGCGATCGCGTAGAACCAGGAGGACCGGGTCGATACCTGGTATATCGGCAATCGATTCGGGTCTAAAAATGCGGCGTCTAGCCGGCTGTTTCACTACGGTTCGAATTTGATCGGCTCGCCAGAATCCGAAAACAAGCGAAAATCGCTCCCCCGATTTCACGCGATTAACCGCATGATAGGACGTTTCGCTTAGCTCGAAGGCAAGGCCAAAATTGTGCAACGGCCGGGCAATTGCAGCAACGCTCGCGATGTCGTGATCAGACAACATACAGAAATGCCCGCCGAAGCTGTCATGATACATTTCGTCGCCGAGGGTTATGAGCAGCCGAAATTCTTCTGAGCCCAATTGCGGATCGTCAGTATGGACCCCGATCATATGTCCTTCTCGCATACGATGAGCGCACAAAGACACGTGGCGTGTGTCGAGTTCAATGCCAAATCGACTAGACAATGCTTCAGCCATACCTGCTCGTACGTCAGGTGACAATGCGCCGTCTACCGCTTGGGGACAGTCGTGGAGGTTGTCACAGCTGTCGTGGACATAAAAGTCCCGTTCCTGTTGCCACCATGTCGATTTGTGACGGAACCAATCAACAAGCTCTGCAGCCGCTTCCGGAGGAAGTATGTTCTCAACAACTAGATGCCGATATGGATGGGTGCTCAGGGGTGAGTTCTGAATCGCCAATCGAATGGGGTTACATTGTATCGCCGGCATTGACAGCCTCCCCTACCTTCAAGACAAGATCGGACCGGACTCGCGCCCACACATGACTCAGGAATTGCTTAAGATCAGCACAATAAACGCTGGGGTTATCGAAACCGCGCAAAGATGACCACCTGCTTGCGATATGCCCGCCACCGCACACATCACGCCACTCGCAACGTTCGCATTCATTGGCGAGGGTAAGTGACGACATCAGTATTGAACGCCAAGCCATATCTCCGCGTATACTGTCTAGCGCATTCTTCCTGAGATCGACGTCACTGTGAACCATTCCCGTTATTCGGCAGACATCATGAGCCTCTACCTTACCTGAACTGGAAATAGTAGCTGCTCTCACTGGCCCAAAGCCAATGCTCTCGACACCGCTCGAACCGCCGAGCAAACCAGAAATGACGGCTTCGAACAAACGGATGCGAACACCTCTAGCTGCATAGCGTTCCCACCAACGGTCAAAAAGCCCAATCAATATGGGTGCAACGGATATCGGCAAATCGCCATGTATGGCGTCTGGAATTAAGAAATCGATTTCAGTCAATCCGAGGTCGAGGACCATGTGATCAAGAAGTTCGCAGCTATCGACAGATGCATCGATGACGCTGAGGACACCCGGTTCCAGGCCAATATTACGTAACGCGGTAAGCCCGACAATGACCCGCTCATAAGTAGGGCGACCACGCAGATCCACGCGATGACGGTCATGAACTTCGGGAGGCCCGTCGATACTCAGTGTGACGCCTATCCCAAAATGAGCGAAGATTAAGGCCCAGTCTTCATCAATCAGCACGCCATTGGACGTCAACGCTAAGCGGAGTCGTGATCCAGTGCCGGCTGACGCTTCTTGCAAACGTTTGCAGAGATGCCAGAAGGATGCCTTGCCGAGCAACAAGGGCTCGCCACCATGCAACACTACTGTAAATTCTGGTGGGTGATGCTCTTTCAGATGTTCTCCAATACTCCTAGCCACCAACTCAATTGTGTCCTGGGTCATTCGTTTAGGTTGATCAAGCACCGCCGGATCTCGGAACCAATAGCAATAATCGCACGCAAGATTGCAGCGCGCCGCTAGCTTGACGATGACGGAGTCAATAGGCCGTGCAAGCTCGGTACGGAGATCAACGCTTTTCCTCGAACAAAAACCCGCTCGGCCCATCTTACTAATATTGGGAACGCTGGTCACAATTGAAATTAACGCTGTTTACGCTCAGTAAGGATTCGATCTGCTACACCACGAATTCGGTCTTCCAAGTCTACTGGGTTGATGACATTACCAGCCCGCTCTTCAGCACCACCAGTCCGATCGAAAACCCGCTCATAGCCTGGATTGGTTCGATCGAAGTTCTGAACCATTACATCGCCAATGCGACCGAGCACTTTGGACAAGGCATCTGATCTCGCTTCAAGATGAAGCTGCAGACCAAACTTATTTTGTAGCTCGTTTAATTGGGCATCCGACAACTTGCCAGCGTCCACAGAAAATACTGCTTTCTTTTTTTCGTCAGCCATTATGAACCTCCTTGTTGGTTTTGAAAGACTATCGTATATAGTTCGAACACCACCCTCTTCTTGCCTTACGGACAGACATCCGCACAGTTTTATCTGCAAACTTTTTGTTGCTTTATCACAGTACCGTCAATTCTCGCTGGTGTGATTGTTCCCCTCGTAGGCACAGATAGAATTTGTTCACCGAATCCCTTAACAATGATATTTTTCCAGTCAGAGGTTGGCGACTAACCTCCCAAGGAGGCACCTATAATGCAAACAGGTGCAAAAGTAAACCCAGAATATGCGAGATTGCGTATTTTTTAGTACCATTCAAGATTGATACCACAGCATCTTTGCGTATGATGCAGCTGAGTCAAAAATTCCAAATGAATAAAACAACTCTCACTGTGGTCAGGTATTCCGGAATAGCCGCACTTGCACAAACATACAGGTGAATCTGATTTGATACACAAGGTGTATCAAATCAGATTCACCATGAGGGAGTATGGGATGAATTCTAATCAATAGGCCACGAGATAATTTCAGAATCCTTTAATGGGAATGATGTGTGGTCTACATCCTTGGCAACACGCACTCTGTATAACGTTTTGCTCGCTATCCGATCCTGGTATGGCTGAGTAATTCTTCGCTTGTTCTTGGGGGTTAGCCGAAGAGAGAATCTTGCGTCGCTTGTGTGGTATTGGATTTGCTTAGCAGAGAGTCAGACATAGCTAACATGGTTTCTTTAACCACAAGGGAGGAGTTATGGCAAAGAAAGTCACACGATCGAGCGGACACAAACTGATCGTTAGCGACGCCGCAGCACCAAGCGTAGCCATTCCGCTCAAAGAAGGCATGAAGTTTGAGATTGTGTCTGTCACGACAGTCAATGAAAAGCTGGCTCCTGCCAAGGTTGGAGCACGGCTCTGCGGCGGATCAGGGACGTGTTTGGCTATTGTGGATATTGCCGCGCCACGCATCAATCCGAACCCGACGCGGAAAGGGTAACCACTGTGCTCTCAGAGACGACCCCGCTCCGGACCTCGCGATACAACTTCCATGTACCCGTGGAGGACGGGGCCATTCTCTATAATACACGGACTGCGGCACTGCTTCAGTTTCGTGGCCCGGACGCACTTACTCTCACCAAGTCGTTATGCTCGATTGAGACCTCCATTCCACCTGGTGTTCTGACGGCGGAGGTAGTGGACACACTTCAGAATAGCGGGTTCATCATCTCGCCTCATTTTGATGAAGTAGCCGAAATCCGTAAGCTGTTTCAGCATGCACGACACGAAACCCCGATGGTACTGACTCTGACCACGACCATGGATTGTAACCTCGGATGCTATTACTGCTACGAGCAACGCTCTGCGCATCACCTCACATACGCAGAACTTCCCGCGATTCTCGAACTGGTCAGGACTCGACTCGCAGGGAGTCATCAGCAAGCCTTACATGTGGACTGGTATGGCGGCGAACCCCTGATGAATCTGGCCTTTATGGAGCAGGCCTCACGAGAACTTCAGACGTTGTGTGAACACCTGAGCGTCGCATACACCGCCTCCATCATTTCCAATGGGACCTGTTGGCCGGAGAATGTGGGCGAGTTCATCGCGCGCCATCGTCTCACTCAAGTACAAATTAGCTTTGATGGTCTCGCTGAAAACCATAATCGCCGCCGCCACTTTCGCAAAGGTTATAGCGTCAGGGACGATATGTCCTCGTTTCAACGCGCTGTCCGCGTGGTGGATCAACTCCTGGATCATGTGCGTGTCGACCTCCGGCTGAATATTGATCGCGGAAACGTAGCAGATGTCCTTCCTTTTATTCAGTGGGCGCGGACGCGTGGTTGGTTCGTACGAGCGTTCCCAGCCGTCATCCAACCTGCGCGCCTGGCCTCCTACTCCCATTCTTCAGAGTTTATGCGCGACGTTGAACTGTCGGTGACAGAATTCAACCAGATCCAGACCTCCATTCGCGAAACAGTTAGCACGTTTGCCCGCCTAGAAGAATCCGAAGCGCCTGATGGCTTTCCCTATCCTCGGACTTCTGTATGCGCCGCGCTCGCGAACGACTCCGTGGTAATCGGGGCTGATGGATTGCACTATCGATGTGGATTACAGGTCGGGGAAACCCACCGTGCGGTGGGTACGATACAGAAGCTTGAAAAGAGATCGTTGCCGATGTTTACCCCTCTACCCTCTCAACACGCAACAGACCACGAGTGGTGGCATGCCTTTGATCCCACGACCCTGCCCAATTGTAAACGCTGCTCGTTTTTGCCGATTTGCTGGGGAGGATGCCCAAAACGTCATCTCGAAAACGACCAACATGCGCTTGCGGAACAGGGCTCCTATTGGCGCACGAATCTCGCGCGAATGATCGGAACTGTCGCTGGCATCGAGCCACCCCCTGCCTTCGCCTATTCCGAGCAGGACCAATTTCGAGTGTCGTCTTTCTAGTGGCACCGCGCGGCCCAATGGGATTATCTTCTTGATGTGAACTATAGCAAGTCTTACGAGTACGCCTGCTCGCTCATTGAGCAGAACCTATTCGACGGTCAACTGATTCATTCACGCTGGCGATCGATCCAACGGCGCTACTCGAACCAGAGCGTACGCGTCCGTTCTTCAGCCGACTTCTCGTCTTTCCTCAATTGCATGTTACGTGAGCTGCATTGCTCGCACGCGCAGCACTACACGCAGAACGACATCGAATACTTTCAGCTTGTGGAGAGTTTTGGTGACAATCATTCTCAAGCGGACTCTCGTGCGTTCCGAAAGGCTGCCGGAAAAGGGTTTCGAGGAATCGGTGCCATCACGGAACGTCACGGGAACGAACTGTACGTCAGATGGGTTCTGGATGGCAGTCCAGCCGACAGAGCTGGCCTCAAGGTCGGCGATCAGATCGTTGAGGTGTTCGGTGTGAACAAAGAGGAACTTAGATGTCTCGCCTCACCAACCGCGAGCTCTGTCAGCATGCACGTGAGGCGATTACGCCACGTTTCGCAGTGGATACAAATCCAGGTCCGTCCGATCCGACGGAAAGCCAATTGGTGGTTCTACAACGCAGCATGCAAGAGTGCAAAGGTCTTTGAACGGGCTGGATCACGAATTGGCTATCTCCATTTGTGGTCATCCTGCGGAGATGAGTACGAAGACCTTCTCCGAGAGCAGATTGGAAGGGGGATTTTTCAAGATGCGGATGCACTTCTCCTGGACCTGCGCGGGTTAATGGGAGGTGCCAGTCCCTATCTGCTCAACGTCTTTTGTACAAGCACTCCCACGCTCGAATACACCTATCGCGATGGCTCAGAAGAGCGCCTCGACTTTCAATGGCGAAAGCCTGTTGCATTTTTGATCAACGAGTACACACGAAGCGGAAATGAAATTCTAGCCTATGGGATTAAGAAGTATGGGATTGGTGAACTGGTCGGGACGCCATCAGCTGGAGCAGTCTTGGCGGGACGTCCCTACCTGCTTCCCGATGGGAGCGTACTCTATCTTCCGATTGCAGATGTCTCGGTTGATGGACAACGACTTGAGGGACATCCCGTACAGCCCACTATACACACTGACTTTGTTCTTCCCTATGCGAACGGTCATGACGGACAACTCGAGCGAGGACTCGATCTGTTGTCAAAGTCCAAGACTCTCTCATGAAGCCCCCTGCGAAGGCACCCTAAGACCGATCCAATTTTCGTCACCGTATCCCCCCTCGAGCAACCGATGCACTTCTTCCACAAGACCTCCGTTGTCGGGTCGTGCTGTTGCTGGATCATCTTGTGTAGCCGCGTCGGTTAGCATCATTCAGCAACTCCCCGCCGCGAAAACCGACAAGCCACCGCCCTCACAAAGGAATACAGCAGAATTAGAGCAGGTCCGTGAAGGTCCCTCCCTTCGTCCACATCTTCTGGGAATAGCCTCGTGAACAAATCGCGTTCGCCGCACGAATGACCGCGCATTACAGCCTGTTCCGTATGTTGCCTATGTTTTAGGCGTCCGCTCTTTCAGAAGCAGACTACCACTCTTGGTAGGAGTCCTGAAATCTGTTTCGTGTTTCGACATGCGTCGTGTGCCTGAGAAGCACAATCAAAGCGTTAAGCAGGAGGCGTGAGACGGTCGCCTCACAGCGGCCAGCCTTGATCGGCAAAACTATAGAGGCGATCGTCGTCACCGAGAATGAGATGGTCGAGGAGCTTGATGCCCAGTATGTCTCCTGCTTCCCGCAGTCGTGTGGTGAGCGTCCGATCCTCAGGACTCGGCGTGGGATCGCCAGAGGGGTGATTGTGCACGGCAATGATCGCACAAGCGCTGAGGAGGATTGCCGGTTTGAAGACTTCGCGAGGGTGCACAAGGCTGAGGGTGAGCGTGCCAATCGAGACTATGTTCACACCGATGCTGGCATTCTTGGCATCTAGACAACAGACGAGGAACTGCTCGCGATCGAGACCAACAAAGCATGGGCGCAGCGCCGCAGCCGCCGCAGCGGAATCGCGAAGAACGCCGTACGGAGCGTTGTGACCACCCTCAGGTACGAGCGTGATACGGTACCGCGGAATGAACTGTGGAACGGGAAGTCGGTTGACGGATTGTTTGGCCATGGTGGCACCTCCTGCAAGTTGAACAAACTGGCGCTTTCGCAGAAACCGAAGCGCCAGGGCAGGACAACGGAGGTGACAGGGCGGGGACTGCCGAAGCAGCACGGGCGAATGAGCACTCAGCGGCGGCCGTGACAGATCTCTGCTGGCGCGGACGCTGCGTCAGACGATCAGTGTGCGGCAGGCCACAGCCCTTCCATGGCCGAACAAATCCGTTCGACCCACAATGATAGATGAACGCGCCAGTTTCAGAGCGATAAGGCCGTGACGGAGTGGCGGAATCGGTAGAGCAGAAAAGACGGCCCCCGCCATGACGATCGTATGTCGCTCCTGACAGGTCGCGTCCCAGTTGTTCTCGCGTCTTTCGATCACTCCACTCCTCTCCACCTGCTCTCTTCAGTCTTCATCTCTAACGCTACGTAGTAGCCACAGGCTTGCACTAAAAACTGAACCTCACTACATGTCACCCCCGTTTGGTGAGTATTGCGAGCAGAAGGCTCTGCAAACTCGCCATAGAGGCCACTTTACAGAAAGGATGGGAAGATGGAAGAGGTAATGAGGAGAGCGGGCGTAACAAGGAAGCGTACGTCAGAGACAGGAACCTTGAGGGTGATCAACCGGGAGAATGGGCGTCTGATCGCTGCTGCCTCTTGGCTACTCGGAGTGGTCATCTTGTTGGAATCAGACCCGGCATGGGCCCAAATCACCAAGGTCAATACGGTGATGCAGAACGTGCAAACCGTGCTCACCAGTGTGGCGGTGACTCTTTTTACGGTCGCCATCATGTGGGCGGGATTCAAGATGGCCTTCAGTCATGCGCAATGGTCCGACGTGAGCAACGTTGTGATCGGCGGCATCTTGGTGGGCGGCGCAGCAGGGATCGCGGCCTGGTTGATCAACTAGCATGGACGGCTTTCGCGACCCCATATTCACCGGCTGCACGAGGCCCGCGATGTTGGGCGGCGTGCCGATCGTCCCGCTGATCCTAATCGGCGGTCTGACCCTCTTGTTATCGGTCTGGCTCTATTACCTGGTGAGCGGTTATGTCTCGCTGGGTCTGATCCTCAGCACGATTCCGATCGTGCTCTGGATGCGCCAGACGACAAAGACCGACGACCAGCGCTTGCGCCAGGTGCTGATGCGGGCACGGATGCGACTGCGTCACGGAGCGAGCCGCGCCATCTGGGGCGCCATTTCCTATGGTCCCCTCACCTTCACGAAACGATGAACTGAGGACGACAACGGCTGGAGATATCTCACACAGGAGCATGATGAGAACCAGAACCGCGATCAAAAAAGCCGCATCGGTCCAGATTCCCGCGAGCGACTATATCCCGCTCGGTACGGCGATCACTCCCACCGTCATCACACTGACCGGTGGTGAGTATCTCGCCTGCTGGAAACTGGAGGGAATCACGTTTGAAACGTCGGACCGATCCGAGGTGTTGCTTCGCAAAGAAGCGCTCCATCAGTTTCTGCGATCCTTAGGCGGCGGCTCCTTCGCAGTCTGGTCCCATAAGATCAGGCGCGTCGTGCACGAGCGGCTGCAGAGCAAGTCGCCCAATAATTTCTGTCAAAGCCTGAGCGATCGCTACTATCAGTCGTTCGACCAACACCGGCAAATGGCGACGGAGTTGTACCTCTCCATCCTGTACCGGCCCAGTCCCTCCAAGGTGGCGAGCTTCTTCACGGGCATGACCACGCGTACGCTTACGCAGAGACGAGAGCAAGAGTCCGAACAGCTCACAATCTTGGAAGACATGGGCAAACAACTGGAGGCGAGCTTGAGCCGCTATGGGCCTACCCGTCTCGGCACCTTTGTAAAACAGGATGTCGTCTACTCCGAGATGCTGGCCTTTCTGAGTTACCTCATCAACGGCGTCTGGGAGGAGATCCCTTTACGTCGGGCTCCACTAGCGTCCTATCTCCCGACCTCCCGTCTGCATTTCGGCGACAAGACCGGGATGGTGGAAATCTGGCATCCGCGCGAACGAAAGTTCGCCGGGTTTCTCGACATGCAGGAGTACCCGCAATTCTCCGAACCCGGCATGAATAACGGGCTGCTCTATAGCGACGACGAATACATCGAGACCCAGAGCTTCTCGTTCCTCAACAAGCGTGCGGCCCTCAAAGCGCTCGCCACACAGAAGGGCCACCTGATCGCCTCGGAAGATGCAGCGACCCGCGAGATCGAGCAGATGGATCAGGCTGCGGACGATCTGCAGAGCGGGCTCATCGATCTAGGCCAGTACCACTACAGTTTAGCGATCTTTGGGAAGACCATGGATGAGGTGGCAACATCACTGGCCGACGCGCGGGCCGTCTTTCAAGACGGACCTGGGTTCAAGATGGCGCGGGTCGATGTGATCCCCGAATGTGCTTGGTTCGCCCAGATCCCAGGCAACTGGAGCCTGCGGCCCCGCGAGGCGATCATCACGAGCCGGAACTTCGTCTGCTTGAGTCCCTTGCACAACTTCGCCCGTGGCAAACGAGCCGGCAATCCCTGGGGCGAAGCCCTGGCCCTGTTCAAGACCCCGAGCGGGCAGCCCTATTACTTCAATTTCCATGCGTCCCCGGAGGACCGAGATTCGCGCGATGAAAAGTATCCCGGCAACACCTTCATCTGCGGAAGCACCGGCGTGGGCAAAACCGCACTCGAACTGAGCCTCCTTGCCTTTGCGACCAAGTATGAGGGCCTCCGCTGCGTCGTCTTCGATAAAGATCGCGGTGCTGAAATTGGAATCCGAGCCATGGGCGGCACCTATCAGTCGCTCAAGCGCGGACAGCCCACCGGCTTCAACCCCTTTCAGGCCGAACCCAATCCTCACAATTGGCAATTCTGCGAGCAGCTCGTGGCCCAGCTCGCGAAGCAACCAAGCGACGAAGTGCCACGATTGACCGCGAGGGAACAGACCGAAATCAGCCAGGCGGTGCGGGCGGTGATGAGTGACTCAGTTGCCTCCGAGGTGCGTTGTCTCTCCCTCCTCCTCCAGAACCTGCCGGCCACCGGCGACCAGAGTGTGCGGGCGAGATTGAAACGCTGGACCCGCGGCCATGCGCTCGGCTGGGCCTTCGACAACCCGCGCGACACCCATGATCTCACGAACGCGCAACTCTTCGGATACGACTATACGGAATTTCTCGATGATCCTGAGGTCCGTACCCCGATCATGGCCTATCTGCTCCATCTGACCGAACGGCTGATCACAGGGCAGCCCTTTATCTATGTCATGGAGGAATTCTGGAAACCGCTCCAAGATCCTCTGTTTGCGGACTTCGCCTTCAACAAACAGAAGACCATCCGCAAACAGTCAGGCCTCGGCGTCTTCGTGACCCAATCTCCCTCGGACGTGCTGGGGCATCCCATCGGAAAAACGATGGTTGAACAAAGCGTGACGCAGATCTTTTTGCCCAATCCTCGCGCCGACCATGAGGACTACGTGCAGGGCTTCAAGGTGACGGAAGCGGAATTTCACATCATCAAGAATCTGGGAGAGGCAAGCCGTCTGTTTCTCGTGAAGCAGGGCCACAGTTCGGCGATCGTGCAATTCGATCTGGGCGGCATGCCGGATCTTCTACACGTTCTGTCTGGCTCAACCGACAACATCGCGCTGCTGGACGCCATCAGAGAGGAAGTGGGCGACGATCCAGAGATCTGGCGTCCCGTTTTTCACGAACGCATCGCGGCGAGAAAACGCCTCCAGATACGAGTGAGCGGACCGGCATAGGGACACAATCATGGGCATGGCAACCTACATCGAGCAGTCCGTCAACAACGCGTTGACCCACTATGTCGTGACCTCCAGCGATGCCGTCATTGCCGTCCTTACGCCGGTCGCCGTGACAGCGGTGACGACCTACGTCATGTGGACCGGTTTCCAGGTGATGCGAGGCGACGTGCAGGAACCGGTCTCGGCATTGGTCTGGCGCTGGTTCCGCGTGGCGCTCATCGCTGGCCTCGCCTTGAACGGACCGCAATATCGCAGTCTTGTCGCGGAGGGACTAGAGGGGCTGCAACAAGCCTTCGCCTCGGCCTTCGGCGGAGTGCTGTCGATGGGAGGCACGATCGACCAGATGGTCAACCCCTTCACCACCCTCACGGAAACCCTGTTCACCGAAGCGAGCTCGGGATTGCTGCCTCAATTCTCGCTCTTCATTGCGGGTGGCATCTGTGCCATCGCCTCCATCGTGATGGCCTTCATCGCCATGGGCATCTTTCTCGTCACGAAAGTCAGTCTTGCGCTCCTGCTCTCGGTCGGACCAGCTTTCATCTTCTGCGCGATGTTTCCCGTCACACAGCGGTATGCGGAAAATTGGCTGGCCAGTTCGCTGGTCGCCGTCTTCACCAATGTGCTGATCATGGCCGTCATCACCTTCCTCGCGAGCCTGCTGCGAACAGCATGCACCCATGTCCTCAACGCCTATTCCGCATCCTCCATCCTGGCGGATGTCGTGGGACTCCTATTTCTCTCCGTGACCGCCGCCTATGTCCTCCTCCATGTATCCTCGCTCGCCGCAAGTTTGGCCGGAGGTCTCTCACTGGGGAATCCTGGCGGTGATATGGCCAGGGGTGGATCGACTGTCGGGCGCGGCCTGTCGAGTGTGATGAGTCGTGTCCCCCTCACCTGGGCTCTGGCAGCTGCGGGAGGATCATTGAGCCGACCTCGGACCAGTGCGACTCAAGCGCTTATGAGCGGTCTGCCCGGATTAACCACACAGCCAGGAAGCGACCTCTACCAGCGGGCCTCGTTCGAGCGGCTGCGACGAGGCGTTTCACCAAAGGAGTAACCGATGTCACGAGTGAAAAAAACCTGTGTTGCGATGGCCTTGCTCGGAATGGTCGTCGCTGGCCCGACCGCGAAGACCGAAGCCAGCGGAATTCCCGTGATCGATACGGCGAACCTGGTGCAATCGGTCCTCCAGGCCCTTGCGTGGATTCAACAATTCCAACAGATGCACCAACAGATTGTCCAAGCCGACCAGCAGATCCACGCGATCATGGGCTCCCGCAACATGGGCAGCCTTATGAACAACCTCACCTTGGCCGGCGTCGTTCCCTCCGACGTGAATGCCGTGTACCACGCCATTCGTTCCGGTGGCGTCCAAGGCCTGACCGCGGCGGCGCAGCTCATTCGGAACAATCGCATGATCTACAACTGTCAAGGCAAGACCGGCGACGCTCTGCGTATCTGTCAGAACATGCTCAACCAGACGCCGCAAAGTCAGGCCTACTACGCGAACACCTATCAGATGTTGATGGGGCGGATGCAACAGATCCGAGCCTTGACGACCCGCATCAATCAGACCGAGGACGCCAAGGAAATCCTGGAGCTCAATGGTCGCATCGCTGCGGAGCAGGCCCAGGTCAGTAATGACACGAACCGGATTATGACGATGAAGTCCATGATCGAGGCGGAGGAGAAGGCCGCGCAACAGGAACACCAGGAGCGCGTCCTCAAGATGTTGGCACCCGGCACGGTACGGACCTTCGACCACATGGCACCCTGGACACCGTAGACTGATTTCAAGCGGAGAGAAGACGCGAGGGGAAAGAAACGATGACAGAGCCATCAGTAGTCACAGCATCAGACGAACTGCAATTCTACGATCAGGGCCGCGACTGGAACGCGGACTGGCGCGAGCGACTCATGGCGTCGGAACGAAAGGCCTGGTGGGTGGCGGGAACGGCCTGCATCTTAGCCGTGATCTTGGGGATCGGACTTGCTTGTCTGGCTCCGTTAAAGACCACCGTACCCTACGTCTTCGCCATCGATCGGGCCACGGGCAATGTGGAACTCGTGAGCGCGGCGGACGATCGGACGGTGCTGGGCTATCAAGAACTGCTCGATAAACACTGGACGCAGAAATATGTGATCGCACGGGAGTCCTACTATTACCGGCTGCTCCAAGCGGACTACGACCAGGTGCTCGCCATGAGTACGGATGAGGTCGGACGGGACTACGCGAATCTCTATGAGGGCACCAACGCGCGGGACAAACAGTTGGGAACCGGCATCGAATGGCGGGTGACCGTCTTGAGCGTGACCGTCCACCGCGATGCGATCGGGCAAAAGGCGACGGTGCGATTCGAGAAGACCACAAAGCGGACGGATGCCCACACCCTCGAGGCACCGCAATATTTCATCGCGACAGTTGCCTACGAGTATCACCAGTCGATGAGAGGGCAGGAAAAGGACCTGATCCAGAACCCACTCGGCTACAAGGTCACGAGCTATCGCGTGGACGAAGAAATCGGGACGATCACGCCCCCGACCTCCGTGCTCTCCATGGCCGAGAAGAAATAGGAAGAGTTGAGCATGAACAGATTCAAGAGATCGGCTCTGTCGTGGGTGTCAGTGGCCATTGCCCTGATGCCTTGGTCCATTGCTTCATCACAGGCGGCGGAAATCCCGGCGCCGGGCGACGGGGATCAGCGCGTGCGCTACGTGACCTATCACCGCGACGAGGTCACCCGTGTGACCGTGCGTCGTGGCGTCGTGACCCGCATCGTGCTGGGCGACGATGAGCGCATCGTCATCGCCGGGAGTGGATTCCTCGCCGACTGTGCGAAGCCGGAGGCGGAATGGTGCATTCGGGCCGATGTCGGGACGAACCAGGTCTGGGTGAAACCCAAAGAACAGGCAATGCACAACAATTTGGAGATTCGCACGGACAAGCGGGACTACAGCCTCGAGTTCACCGTCGTAGGCAACAGCCGGTCACCACGAAAAGACAAATCAGGACAACATGGATCAGAGGAGCCGATGTATCGCGTGATCTTCCGTCATCCGCTGGTCCCGCCGACTCCTGCCACCATGACGGCGATGCAGGCCTCGGCTCATCTTGCGAAACAGGCTCGTGAGAAGGCCGACCTCCTTACCGAGCGTTTGGAGTCCTTTACCCCCGAGCCACGCAATTGGAAGTACTCCATGGAGGTGCTGCCGGGCGGAGAAGATATCGCACCCGCCCTCGTGTTCGACGACGGCCGCTTCACCTATTTTTCGTTTCCACCGAATCACGAGATCCCGGCGATCTTTTTCCTCTCACCGCTGGGTGAAGAAACTCGCATCAATTTCCACATGGAGAAGGGACTCGCCGTCGTGCAGCGCCTAGGACGGCGGTTTGTGCTGCGTCTGGGTGAGGCGGTCGTCGGCATCTGGAATGAGGCGTATGACAGCGCCGGAGTCCCCACGGTCGAGGGAACGACGGTCTCTGGGATCACGCGGACATTGCGCTGAAGAGGACGAGGATGAATCACCTACAAGAATCGAAAGAAGGCACGCAACAGAACGCCTCCCCCGTTGATCAGGGCATTGTCTCGGTCAACCGTCATGCCAGCGGGGCGAACCACACAGCCCGGATCGCGATGCTCATCGTGATGGCGATCGTGGTGGTGCTGGGGCTCGTCTTCACGGCCAATACGTTAAATGCCAAGCGCAAGGCAGAGACCACCAGGGAAGAACAGGCTGCCAAGGTCGAGAACAAACCGGCCCAGGTCGGACTGCGGCGGGTCTTCGAGACCGATCCCCTTCCACCTCAACAGATAGCAGCACTCGCGCAGTCGACCAGCAAGTCGCCTATTTCGTCCACCGACCAGGCGATGCGGTCGCCCATCGACAGAAGACTCGATGACGTAAGCCGACCACTGGCACTTGGTCCTGACCAGACACCAGGGCACCCATCACTCAACAGACGCGCGTCCAGTCGGTTCGGTGGAGAAGTGATTCTCACCAACAACTCCGGTACGGAGAGTCCCCGGACTCAACCGACGGGAACCGGACCAGACGCGGCCATCTCCTTGGTACGCGAACTCCTCAACGGCTCGAGACAGCCGGAGACGATGGGATCCGGGAGCCTGCTGGGTGGGCCAGCGATCCCTGTCGGTACAGCGGCCGATGCAGGAAGCTCCACCCCCCCATCGGTCGGATACATGGGCGGACCCAGCGGCCCTTCGATTGGCGTGACGAACGTTGGTCTCGCGGCGCCACCCGGTCCTGCGGCCAGCGGAGCCGGTCCTATCGGCGGACTCCTCACACCATCGGACACCCCAAAAGTCCAAGCCGCTCTCTTAGGTGATCGAAATCTCATTTTGCCAAAAGGCAGAACGATCGACTGCGCCTTGACCGTCCGTGTGATTAACGAAGTGGCCGGCATGGCGACCTGTATCTTGAACAGTGATGCCTATAGCGACAATGGTCGTGTCGTCCTCCTCGAACGGGGCTCGGAAGCGGTGGGTGAATATGCGGCGACGATGGCCCAGGGCCAGCGGCGGCTTTTTCTCCTCTGGACGAGAGTCAAAACGCCGACTGGGGTCGTGATCAACCTGAACTCCCCTGCCGCCGATGCGCTGGGCACATCTGGGTTGGTGGGTGTCGTGGACAACCATTGGTGGGACCGGCTCGGTGCGGCGTTCATGCTGTCGCTCGTGCAGGACGGGATCGGCTTGGCCACGGCGGCACAGGCGAACGCCAGCGGCGCGCAGAGTCTGGGGATCTATCAACATTCCGCCACGACAGGGAACCGCATGGCGGAACTGATTCTCCAATCGACCATCAACATCAAACCCACGCTCTACAAGAACCAAGGCGATCGCGGAACGATCTTTGTCGCGCGAGATTTGGATTTCAGCACCGTCTATGAACTGCAGCCCCACTGACCTGCTCGCGCATGACACAATGGTGCGCGAGTTGTTGCGACCTCTACTCACCTACCTAGCTCGGCCAGGCGTGACCGAGATCGTCGTGAATCGCCCGAAGGAAGTCTACATCGAGCTCGGCGCCACGTGGCAACGGCATCTCGCACCGGATGTGACTCTCGACCTCCTCACGTCCCTCGCCACTGCCATTGCGACTTCGACGGAACAAAGCATCGGCCCGCACCACCCGATCCTCTCGGCCATGTTGCCCGACGGGGAACGGGTGCAGATCGTCCTACCCCCAGCGGTGGAACTCGGCACGATCTCCGTCTCGATCCGGCGTCCCAACGCCTGGATCAAGAGCCTCGATGAATATGAGGCGGAGGGAGCCTTCAGCCGCTATGTCTGGGCCAGATCTGCTGCGATGGATGATCGAGCCTGTGAGCTCGATCCCGTCGAACGACAGTTGGTGGACTATCTGACTACCCGTCAATTGAGCTGGTTCATTCATGCAGCGGTGGTAGCGAAGAAGAATATTGCCGTCGTGGGGGACACAGGCTCGGGGAAAACCACCCTGATGAAATCGATCTGTCAGTCGATCCCTCAGGAAGAACGGCTCATCACGATCGAAGATGTGCGCGAACTGTTGCTCCCACAGCATGGGAACCGGGTGCATCTCTTGTATGCCAAAGGGGGACAAGGGACCGCGACCGTGACTCCCTCGGAGCTGATCGCCTCCACCCTGCGCATGAAGCCGGACCGTGTGTTGCTCGCAGAGTTGCGCGGTGGGGAAGCCTTCGACTTCCTGAAGCTCCTCACGACCGGCCATAGTGGATCGATTACCTCCTACCACGCCGAGTCCTGTGCCCTCGCGGCGGAACGGTATGTCTTCATGTGCAAAGAACATGAGCAGGCGGCGGCCTACGATGTGCCGACTTTGAAGCGGCTGGTGGCGTTGACGATCGACGTGATTCTCCACGTGGTGGCCCACAATCAGTACGACGACGAAGGACGG
>Ga0224500_10000735_pt1 | contig 21209 bp, 19 predicted proteins | sample SF_Oct11_sed_USG_FD_168126 | JGI IMG/M metagenome (GOLD analysis project Ga0224500, IMG submission 168126) | Sediment microbial communities from San Francisco Bay, California, United States - SF_Oct11_sed_USGS_4_1 | ecosystem: Environmental > Aquatic > Marine > Sediment | place: USA: California... | reverse complement strand
CAATCACGCAAGGGGACGTGCTCTCACTCTTGTCGCGCAGCAGTGATCAATTCGTACCCGAGGCACAGCTAAACGTAAATGATCTTAAGGTCGCCGGTTTTGGGTGCTGCCCGGACGGGCTGATCGGCCTGGGCGCCGGCCAGGCCTCCCGGATCACGCTTGGCGGCGAGACCAGCGACACCGTCGAGGGAGAAGGGCGTCTGCGTTTTGGCATTGCCGGCGTGGCCGTAACGAGACAGAGCCCGCCCGGCAGCTTCCGCGTTGCTGCCCTCGACAGCGCCTCTCTCAAGCCCTCACCGCGTGCAGCTTTTCGCGAGAACAGTCACGAGAACCTCGTTCTCGATCCGCGCAATGATTTTGCGCGGCACAGAGCTCCTGCCAACTTCGAATTCTCGCGCGACGGCCGCTGGCTGGCACGTAACAGTTGCCGACACCTGGAGTTTTGGGACAGCGCGCAGCTGTTCGAACGGCTCACCGATGAAAGCACCGAAGTAATCACTCCGGATGCGGCCATGGTTATGACGCTGTCAGCAGATCCCGGTTACGACGACGATGGCTGCCACGGTCCGATTGCATTTCACCCGGACGGAAAGACGGTTGCTGCAGCGAGTAACAAGGCTATCCACATCTGGCGGATTGAAGGAGGGACGCAGGAAGTTCTGCTGCCTGTCGAGGAGGGTGGCTACGGACTGCACGCGGTGGCCATCGCATTTGATACACACCACCACCTGGTAGCGGTTGCGTCCGATTATCGCGGGTCACTCTATGTAGCGCGCTGGAGACTTCCTGATCTCCCTTGAGCTAAAGCCTGGTGCTTGAAAATTTCACCACCCTTCATTACAAAACTCACATCCTCGAGTAGTTCGATCGTTTCCAGCGGGTTTCCTTCCACGGCAATGATGTCGGCGTTCAGTGTCTTGCGCGCGTTCAACACGCCATAAAGCGTTTCGCTCGGTACGGTTTTTCCTGACAGATCAATGACATTCGCTGTGGGCGGGATGGTGATGTCAGCCGCTGCAGCGACGCGGGCTATCTTGTCACCCTGTATGACGATGACCTGGTTTACCAGCGATCTGCCACGAGTTACGTCGACCAGCGTCCCGACCTTGATGTAGGAAACGTCGGCCGCCGCCTGTACTCCGGCATTTGCAAACGTCAGAACTAGCAGGACAATTAATCGTCGCGCACGTAACATCAAACTTCCCCTGTGCTGATCCGGCGGCCATGTTGACACTGCATACGCCAGCTTGGCAAAAACCGGGCTCGAGTTGCCAGAGGTATTACGATGAGAATGATCCTTTTCTGCCTTTTGACTTTGTCAGCATTGCCAATGCATGCGGACACCGCGCCCGTGCGTGCGAGAGACCTCGGTATTCCGTTTGACGGCATACCCGGCCCACTCAACGCGATAACGGATGTCGCGGGTGTCACGGTGGGGCACGAAACCATCATCCGCGATCTCCCGGACAATCGTGCGGTTCGCACGGGCGTCACGGCCGTATTGCCGCGCGGCCGGAATTCACTGGCCTTAAATGTCTATGCCGGCTGGTCTTTACTCAATGGCAACGGCGAAATGACCGGTACGACCTGGGTTGAGGAAGGCGGATTCCTGGAAGGCCCTGTGATGATTACCAACACGCACAGTGTCGGCGCGGTGCACGAGGGGGTCATCCAGTGGCGGGTCGCGCAAGGCGGTGCTGACGATACAGGTTACTACTGGTCAAACCCGGTTGTCGGTGAAACCTGGGACGGACACCTGAATGACATCAATGGGCTGCACGTGCGTCCCGCGCACGCCGCTGCTGCCCTGGATAAGGCCAGCAGCGGTGCCGTTGCAGAAGGCAGCGTTGGCGGCGGCACCGGAATGACCTGCTTCGATTTCAAGTGCGGCATCGGTACAGCGTCAAGAGTCACGGACGTCAATGCATCCAGCTACACGGTGGGTGTCCTCGTGCAGGCCAATTTTGGAAGTCGGGAAGAGCTGCGCATCGGCGGTATTCCGGTCGGCCGCCAATTTTCAGGCGACCTGATCTACTCACGGATCGACCCAGGCGCCCAAATGCACAGCTCACTCATAGTCATTGTCGCGACTGACGCGCCCCTGCTGCCATACCAGTTAAAGCGCATCGCTCGACGAGTTTCGCTTGCGATGGGTGTTACCGGCGCTACCGGTCACAACGGGTCGGGCGACATTTTCATCGCGTTCTCGACAGCGAACGATGAAGCAGCGCGGGGATTACCTGACGCGACGATACACTCCGTACCGAACGGCAGCATGAACCCGCTCTTTGAAGCGACGGTGCACGCGACGGAAGAGGCGATCATCAATGCCCTGGTTGCGGGCCGGGATATGACCGGAGACCTTGGTCACTACGTCAGGGCGATCGACCATGAAAAACTGCAAAAAATATTGCGGCAACACGGTAGGCTGGTCGAAAAGTAGATAAGGAGAGTCAAATGACGCAACCGAAAGCGCCAGGACTGATCGATTCGCTGATACCGGTGATCGTGCTCATCATTCTTCTGTCGGGTGCGGTTTACCTGTTCGGATCCGATTCCTCAGCCGGTGCCAACCAGATCGTCCTGATCGTTGCCGCGATGGTCGCCGCAGTCATTGCCGTACGCAACGGACATCCCTGGCGTGATATAGAGCGGGCCATAATCGAAGGCATCAGCACGGCGATGGGCGCGATGTTGATCCTGCTCGCTGTCGGTGCGCTGATCGGTACCTGGCTGATGGCCGGTACCGTGCCCGCGATGATCTACTTTGGTCTGAAGTTGTTGCACCCGCAGTTCTTCTTCGTGGCCACCTGTCTGATTTGCGCGGTCGCTTCGCTTAGCATCGGGAGTTCCTGGACCGTCGCCGGTACCCTGGGTGTTGGCCTGATCGGCGTCGCTCTGGGCTTCGGCCTGTCGCCCGAGATCACAGCCGGGGCGGTTGTCAGTGGTGCCTATTTCGGTGACAAGATGTCGCCACTCTCGGACACGACGAACCTCGCACCCGCCGTCGCCGGTACCGACCTGTTTACGCATATCCGTCACATGGCGTGGACCACAGGCCCTTCGTTCCTGACCGCACTTGTCTTGTTCCTGGTGCTTGGTTTACGGACGGACATTGAACTGACCAGCACAGCGCTCCAGGAAATGACTCAAACACTGGCGGCAAATTTCGACCTGTCGCTGCTCACGCTGTTGCCGCTGGTCCTCGTCTTCACAATGGCGTTCCGGAAGTTTCCGCCATTGCCAACAATCCTCACCGGTGCATTTGTCGGGGCGGCAATTGCAATCGTGCTGCAGCCGGATGTGGTGGTGGCGCTGGCCGGCTCGGAAGAATTGTCGCGACCATTGGCCCTGGCGAAAGGGGTATGGACCTCTTTGGCGGACGGCTACGTTTCGACGACGGGTGTCGTAGCGGTGGATGACCTGCTGTCGCGTGGCGGGATGTCGAGCATGTTAACGACCATCTGGCTGATCATCTGTGCATTGTCGTTTGGTGCAGTGCTGGAACATGCCGGAATGCTGGAGCGGCTCATTCGGTCTGCGTTGCGCGCGGCGCACTCCACGGGTTCATTGATACTGACGACGGCGCTTACCTGTATCGGCATCAATATCGTTGCGGCGGATCAGTACATTGCCATCGTCCTGCCAGGGCGCATGTACAAGGCGGAATTCAAACGGCGCAACCTTGATCCACGAAACCTGTCTCGCGTTATCGAAGACTGTGGCACGCTAACGTCGCCGCTGGTGCCCTGGAATACCTGTGGCGCGTACATGGCGGCGACTCTGGGTGTTGCCACGTTCGCGTATTTGCCGTTCGCGTTCTTCAACCTGATAAACCCCCTGGTTTCGGTGGCCTATGGATTCTCCGGAATCACGATTAAGAAGCTGGAGCCCGACCCAGCGCAGGCATAACGATGATGCCTGGGGTGTAACTGGCCGATAAGTAAGCAGTTCACCCTATGTCCCCGACGCCTTTGGCTGTCTATATTGCCAATAGCAGATGAACGGGAATCGAAAAATGCGTCACGCCGGGCTGCTCCTCCTGGGAGCAGCGCTATTGCTGCGTGCGGCTATTCCCTTGGGATACATGCCCTCCGCAGCGGGCAGCGGCTTCCTGTTCGAGTTCTGCCCCGAAAACGTACCGGCGGAATTCATGTCAGTGCTGGCCGGCGATCACGGCCATCACTCGCATCATTCCAGTCACGACGACAATCATCATTGCCCTGTCGGCCACCTGCTTTCGTCGGCCTTTGCGGTTGGCGATCAAGTGCAGTTCGCGACGACTCCGTTGTCGCCCGATTTTGACGCCGTCACCCATTCATTCGGCGTCTCCGCCTCTCCTCGCAAGAACTACAACTCACGCGCACCGCCTGCCTGAAAAGCTGACAACAAAACCATCTCGGTCGCAGGGTGTTACCGCACTGGCGACTCGATCTGCTTTTCAGGAGTACACAACATGAACATTTTTCAGCAAGCCGCACTGGTTGCGCTGACCCTCGTGCCCGCCATCAGCGCGGCACAGGACGGCAATGACGCTGGCGAAACGCCGGACGAAATCGTCGTGGTTGGGCGATCCATAACGACGACATCGACACGCGTTGAGGTGAGTCGCGAAATGCTGGTCGACTCGGCACTGGTTCTCAAGGACATTCCCGGTGCCAACGTTAATTCCAACGGCATGATTACGGGCATCGCCCAGTACCGCGGAATGTTCGGCGATCGCGTGGCAATCGATATTGACAATCTTGGCGTTATCTCGGGCGGCCCCAACGCCATGGACACGCCGCTGTCCTACATGTCGCCGATGATGACCGAAGAACTCGTGGTCGAGCGCGGCATCGCCAGCGTATCCCGGTCACCGGAGTCCATTGGCGGCTATATCAATACCAGGCTTGCCCGGGGACAATTTGGCGACGAAAGTTTCGCGCCGTCCGGCTCACTCGGTACGCGTTTTTCCGCTAATGGCAATGTCAGCACGACTGCGGGTCGACTCACGCTTGCAAACGCACAGCATCGTGTCTCGCTCGTTGCCGAGCTGGATGATGGGGATGACATCAGTACTCCCGTCGGTGAAATTCGGCCATCGGGTCTTGCTCGCGAACGGTATGACCTGAGCTACGCTTTTGACGATGGAAATTCGAGTCTGCTTCTGTTCGCGGGGCGGCTGGATACAACGGATGCCGGGACGCCGGCGTTGCCGATGGATATCCGTTACATCCAGACCGACATGGCGGGATTGCAGATGGGTGCGAGTGTCACCGAATCTCTGTTCCTGCAAGGCAGGGTGGCCTGGAACGACGTTGAGCACCTGATGGACAACTTTTCGCTGCGGGCCGCGCCGATGCCAATGCAATACCGGCAAAATCTCGCGCACGGTTCAGGCGCGCAATTTGAGCTGAGTGGCTTGTTGAGCGGCAACGAAAGTAGTGTGCGCTTTGGCTTCGACGGCATACTCGCGGACCACGACGCAGTTATTACAAATCCAAACATGGCCATGTTTTCAGTGACTAACTTCAACGCCGTCGATCGTGATGTGCACGGTGCGTTCGTGGAATGGCGTGCGGATCGGGAGCGGTCAGATTTCGAAGTTGGTGCGCGCTACAAACTGGTGAGAACTGACGCCGGTACCGTGGGAGCGACGGGAATGTCCGGGATGATGGCGATGAACGTCGACATGCTCGCCAATGCATTCAATGCAGCCGATCGCAGTCTCGAGTGGCGTGGTGTCGATGCTGTCGTGAAATATCGCTACGCACTATCGGAAACCACGGAGTGGATTGTAGAGCTTGGATCCAAAACGAGGGCGCCTTCTTACCAGGAGCTGTATTTATGGCTGCCACTCGAGGCCACGGGCGGGCTTGCCGACGGGCGCACCTATATCGGTGACCTTGGGCTCAGCGATGAGCGCTCGAATGAAATCGTCATCGGTTTTACCAGCGACCTCGACAGGTTCAGCATTTCACCGCAGATCTATTTCCGCAAAATCGGCAACTACATCCAGGGCATACCATCGACGAACATGCTGGCGAACAGCGTATCGATGATGATGACGGGAGCCCCTGCGCTGCAGTTCGCGAATGTCGACGCTGAAGTATGGGGTGCCGATCTTGCGTGGAAACTGACCTTGACCAACAACTGGTTTCTTGATGGCATCGCCAGCTACAGCCGTGGCAGGCGAACGGACGTCAATGACAATCTTTACCGCCTCGCACCGCTTAATGGCAGCATTGGCCTGACCTACACAACAGGGGACTGGTCCATCAAGCCGGAACTCATGGTCAGCGACCGGCAGGACAAGGTCTCGACATACAACGGCGAAGGCCAGACGCCAGGGTTCGGGCGGGTCAATATCGCGTTCGCCTGGCACGGGCACGATTCGTGGCGCATCGAGGCCCGTGTCGACAATGTGTTCGACAAGGCGTACCAGGATCACCTGGCTGGCATCAATCGTGCCGCAGGTTCCGACATACCGCAGGGAGTCCGCCTTTACGGCGCAGAAACCACGCTCAGTGCAGGAGTCAGTTTCAGCTTTTAGGCGCTGGACGCGGGCCAGACGAAATCCGGACGTAGTCCTTCGTAAACCGGACGACCGTCTTTTGGTTTTGGCGCGCCCGCTGACGGGTCATAAAAAGCGTGATACGTCGCTGGCAGTTTGGCGGCATCGTATCCCATCAGGTTCGGCACGATGGCACGGATTCGTTTTTGCTTGTCGTCGAGCATGATGGGTGCGCCGCACGCGGCACAGGTGCACAGTTCCAAGGGGCCGTCGGGGTTCTTGGCATTGAAAGGCTGGCGTTTCAGTCCTTTCATGTTCTCGACATGAATGTCGTCGTAGTTGAAAAAGCACACATGAGTAGTGTCCTGCCCGGTTACGCTCTTGCAGACTGAGCAGTGGCAGGTGTGGTTGTCGATCGGGTCGTTGTGGGAGTGCGTGTGAACGTGGTCACAGCCACCGCTGAGCATTTGTTTCATGGAAATCCCCTCTCTGGTTATTGTCGTCGAGATAGCCGTCCAAGCTGATCGATTATAGTCGCGATTGGGCCCGAAAGCCTGAATGCCGATACACCGTGCGGGTTCTATGATCTGGACCAACCCTGTACGGCGAGGAAAATTCGAACTTTTTCAGGCACCTGCAAAAACGGCACCTGGTACGTTGCGAGTAATATCTGGCTGATCGAGTCGCGACTAAGCGGCCCGGAGCTTGACGATGAGAATCGGCAGCAGCGCCATATCCGCGAGCAGCGCGACAAGCATTGCCAGTCCGGTCAATAAACCGAAGTAGATCGTCGGGACAAACTGCGACAGCGCAAGGATCGAGAAGCCAAGCATGATCGTTATGCTGGTGTAATAAATTGCACGTCCAATATTGTGGTGGCAGCGTGCCACGGTGGCCCAATAATCATGGTCAGCCGCAAACTCGCGGCTGAAGCGGTGCACGTAGTGAATTGTGTCGTCCACACCGATACCGACCGTGATCGCCGCGATTGTGATGGTCATCAAATCCAGCGGTATACCAAACCAGCCCATCAGGCCAAGAATCATGATAGCCGACACCATGTTCGGAATTATGGCGGCGACAGCCATCCTGGCAGAACGAAACAGTACGAGAAACATCACGCAAATTGCGACAAAGACCGCGCCCAGCGTGAGGATTTGCGATCTGAACAGGCTTTGCAGCATGTTGTTGTAGAGAACCAGCATGCCGGTCAGGTGAATCTGATTTTCCTGCAGGTCGAACCTGTCGATCAGGCCGCTGTGAATCTGCTCCAGGAGTTTCGATCGTCGCAGCTCTGGATCCGACTCGAACACGCGAACACTGAAGCGCAGCTGGTTGCCGTCTTCTGACAAGTAGGGGGCAAACATCGCGGCCCGCAAATCTTCCGGTGATCGCTCGTAGACGATCGAAAGCGTGAAGTTGTCGTGCAAAACCTCCTCATCAATCTGGGAAAGGATCTTCGCAACTGTCGCCAACGAAATAACCTTGCCTGTTTCGGTGAGGCCATCCAGGTAGTCGTGGATGCTTATGACCTCATCCAGTGTCCAGCTGTTGTACCAGTAGCTTCTTGAGCTGAGGCCGCCCGATGCTTCATCCTCGAAGGTATAAAGATCAGGAAAGTCATCGTCATAAACTTCCACCGGGTCCTCGATCGGTGCATCAATAATCACATCGAGCGGCGTCGTACCCCCGAGTTCCCGATCGATCAGCTCCATACCCTGGTAGATTTCTGTGGACTGCTTGTAATAATCGATAAAGCGATTCTCAACCGTTAGCCGCGTGGTTCCTGCCAATCCAGCAATTACCAGTAGGGAGCCGCCGATGAGTATGGCTGTGCTGTGGCGGCGTACGTTCGTAGCAAAAAAGTTGGTGATGGCTGCCGCAAGGTCCTTTCTGGACTTGGGGACACCCGAATGAGTGAGCATCATTGCTGCGGGAAATAGCGTGAAGGAGAACAGGAAGGCGACAACAATGCCGATCGACATCATCCAGCCAAAGTCAATCACGGGTCGGATGCCGCTAACGAGCAACGAGCTGAAAGCAACTACGGTAGTCAGTGCGGTATACGCACAAGGCGCAACGATATGGCGAACCGTTTCGCTGACCAGCGTGAACTGGTCAGCATGCGGCTGACGCTCATGAGTCTCGCGATACCGCACAATAATGTGCAAGGTCAAGGCGAGGCAAAGTATTAATAGCAGCGCAACAAAGTTGGATGAGACAACGGTGACGCGCCAACCGAGGAGCCCGAGCAAACCGAACATGAAGAGGCAGGTCGCTGCGCAGGTTATCAAAGGCAGAAGGACCCAGCGCCACTGACGAAATGCCGACGCCAGAATCAATACGAGAAAGACCAGCACGCCTATTCCAAAGACAAGCAGGTCGTGGCGAATGAAGTCCAGAGAATCGGCGACGATCATCGGTACTCCGCCAAGGTGCAGGGTGGCGGAGCCGCTGTGCTGGTCGAGTACCGTTCGTACCGATTCGATGTCAATCCGCTGTTGCGGCACCAGCGCACGGCTTATGGAATCAAACTGGTTTGATACCTCAATAAGCTCATGACTTTCTGCCGCTGGGAGCGAGGTCTCCAACTGTATTTCCCGCAATTCGTCGCGTCTTTGCCGCAGGCGCAGGTACTCGTCGTCTTCGCGCAAGTCAACACGCAAGGCCGCGGTCGATCCATCGGAGCTGATGATCAGGTTACTGTATAGCGGGCTCGTCAATAACTCCTGGCGCGCAAGCGCTCTGTCCGTGTCTGGGCTATCGAGGTAGCGAACACCGGATGAAATTCTATTGAGATCGACAGCAGGGCTGTTGACCAGCGGAACGTCGAGAATACTGGTCACTGAATCGACCGCAGGCAGTGCCAACAGGTCATCGCGCAGCCGTCTCAAGTCTGCCAGCGTGTCAGTTTCGAACAGCGACTGGCCTGGTGTGTAGGTGACAATCAGAAAGTCGTCGGACCCATACCGTGCCCGGATCTCGCGGTAGTAACGGAGCGCGCTGTCATTCTCGAGCGTCAGTGAATCAGCGGATGCATCCAGTGCGAAATCCTGTGCGAACCAACCGAGCGTCGCGGTGAGCAGTGCGCATGCCACCAGGGTTGCAACCGGCCGTCGCAGCACTATGCCTTCATACAGCGCGCGAAAGTTGCTCAGCATGGTTGTATGTCCGCTGCCACTTTGTGTATTTGAGCAACGAGTTGCGTGGCATCGGCGTCCGCACTGTTGCAGCTGACAGTCCTGCGTAGCTCCTCAGTGGATAACGAGTCGGCATTTTGTAACTGGTAGTCGAGCACTTTCGTATCTGCCTCGGATGCGTCGCCAGCCCGAGCGCGAATGCGGTCGCGGAGCACGGTGTCGTCAGCCATCGTGCGTAAGAATACGAAACCAGCCTGGCACCGTTTTGCCACAGCACGAGCAGCGTCACGTTGCGCCAGGTGCAAATAGGACGCGTCGAGAACAACGTTATGACCTGCCAGCAGCAAACCGGCCGCGAGGGCGTGTAGCTTCGAGTAAAGTTTGTCCGATACGTCCCTCGCGTAGGCGCCGGTGGCGATACCGGACAAACTGGACGCGGTTTCTTCGAGCCAAAGAAGGCGCTTGCGCTCAATGTCGGAGCGAATCCGAATGGCCGGAAGCGCTGCCATCAGTTGTCCGGATACCCAGGTCTTCCCGGAGCCCGAATAGCCGTTCATCGTGACAAGCAGCGGCGACTTCGGTGTCGCCTGACGTCGGGCCATCGCACAGTAACGCTGCGCCTTTTCCAGGTCTTTACGACGATCAGTCGCGTCCTGCCTTTCGGCGCTGCGAATCACCGCAACTTTCGCGCGCACCAGGCAGCGATAAGTGAAGTACAGATTGAATACGCGCAAGCCTTCGTAATCACCAGTAACTTCGAGATATCGATTGATGCAATGGGCGGCGAGATCCACGCGCTGCTTGGCGACCAGGTCCATAATAAGGAAGGCGATGTCTGCCATGACATCGGTGTTCTGTAAATCGGTACTGAATTCGATGCAGTCAAAGGTCGTAATTCCGTCTGCCAGCCGGACAATATTTCGCAGGTGCAAGTCACCGTGACACTGTCGAAAAAAACCGTCATCAAACCGCTGCCGTAAAACCGGCGTCAGTTCATCCAGCTGGTGCGTCGTCCAGTCATACAGTTCGTCGTAGAGTGACGTATCGATGTTGTTCCTGAGGGGCGGGAAGTTTTCGCGTATCAGCTCGATGGCGCGCGACACTGTTTGCGTTCGCAAATCCGGTGCGATGACCGGTGCCGCCTCGTGTCGCTTGGCGAGCATTTCGGCCAGCTCTCGCATGTCAGTAATTGTTAACTTGCCGTCGGCGAGCTGCACATCGAGACACATTGCAGGATCGAATCGCCGCATTCTCACTGCGTACTCGACCGCGAATCCGTCGCCGCCGATTTTCGCCTGATCTTCATCGAGCGTAATGGGTACAACGTCGAGGTAAATGTCAGGCGCCCAAAGCCTGTTCAGGCGAACTTCTTCCTCGCAATAGAATCGTCGTCGAGCAAGCGTGCTGAAATCCAGAAATCCGAGATTCAACGGCTTCTTGATTTTGTACGCAAAGTCGCCGGCCAGCAGCACCCAGGAGATATGCGTTTCGATGAATTCGACAGCATCGACCGCGTGCGGATAAGCATCAGGACACCGCAGCGACGCTACGATGCTGCTATCAACAGAGGTAACAGGGGGCGCCGCGCGGTGCACTATCTTTGCCTCATCCGGTAACTGGCCTGCGGGTGGCTGGCCCGCTTGCCGCCACCATCCAATATTCCATAAACGGACGGTTAATCATGTACTTAGTAGTGCCATCCATACTGCACATATCCCTTATTCTTGCGTCCGGAGGCGCATGCTAAAGTTGCTGGCAATATGTCCAAGCTGATGCGCATTGTTGTGTCCATTGGCCTGCTTGGCTTTGCAGGGCTGCAGGTGCAGGCCGCTGAAACCGTTGTCGTTCTTGAGGTCAAGGGCGGCATTGGGGTGGCTACGGCCGAATACGTCTTGAGTGGTATCGAGTCGGCCGAGTCCGGTGCGGCGGAACTCATCGTCATTGAAATGGATACGCCCGGCGGTTTGATGGGGCCAACACGGGATATCGTGCAGGCCATCCTCGCCTCATCTGTGCCGGTGGCAGTCTACGTCACGCCGGCCGGCGCACGCGCCGACAGTGCCGGAACCTACATCCTGCTTGCGAGTCACATCGCGGCGATGAATCCAACGTCACATCTTGGCGCGGCCACGCCGGTCAGCCTGGGCGGCGACGACGCAACGCCGGATTTTCCTGACGATGGCGCATCCGACGATGAAGGTGAGGATGACACCGAACAGTCACCCCCGTCCGGCACAGCGATGGAACGCAAGGTACTCAATGACGCCGTTGCCTATATTCGCAGCCTGGCCGAACGTCATGGTCGCAATGCCGACTGGGCCGAGGACGCGGTGCGCAGTGCCGCGACATTGACGGCGCGAGAGGCGCTTGAAAAAAACGTAATCAATTTCGTCGCCGAAGATCGTACGGAGCTGCTTAAGCAGGTCGACGGATACGAGGTCAGCATCAATTCCGCGCCTGTTGTCCTTGCCACGAAGGACGCCGTGGTCGAGGTCTACGAACCCAACTGGCGCATCAAAATACTGTCGGCGATCGCGAACCCGGAAATCGTGTTACTGCTCGGCCTGATAGGACTGTACGGTTTGATGTATGAAGGCTGGAATCCGGGCGCCATCGTACCGGGCGTGGTCGGAATTGTTTGTCTGCTGTTGGCGGCGTATGCGTTGCAGGTATTGCCAGTCAATTATGCCGGACTCGCACTGATCATCGTCGGTCTCGCACTGATGACGGCCGAAGCCTTCGCACCGAGTTTCGGCGCGCTCGGCCTGGGCGGAATCGCGGCGTTCGTGTTCGGCGCCATCATGATGTTCGATAGTGGCATACCGGGATTCGGAATCTCGATTACCTTCGTTGTCGCCCTCGCTGCGGTTTTCGCACTGCTCTTTATCTGGCTGATGGGCTACCTGCTCAAACTGCGAAAACGGGGTGCCGTGTCCGGCAGGGACTCAATCATTGGTGGCATCGCCGCTGCCATGCAGGATTTCACGGGCGACGGCAAAGTCTGGCTTGAGGGCGAGGCGTGGTCGGCTCGGAGCAAGGTTGCGATTAGGAAGAATCAACAGGTCGTTGTGCGTGCCATGGACGGCCTGGTACTGGAGGTTGAGCCAGCGGCGAACGCCGATGACGCTCAGCTACGAACATGAATCTAGCGTATTTTGAGGAGCTTCTTATGACACTCCCGTTTGTTGGCATTATTGTCGCTCTGGTCGTCGTGATCCTCTACAACACGATCAAGATCCTCAAGGAATACGAGCGCGGCGTTATTTTCCTGCTCGGACGTTTCCAGAAGGTTAAGGGACCGGGACTAATTCTTCTCTTTCCGGGCATCCAAAAGATGACCAAGGTTGATTTGCGAGTCATCGTTATGGACGTACCAACACAGGATGTGATTTCTCGCGACAATGTTTCGGTCAAGGTAAATGCCGTAATTTACTTCCGCATTGTTGATCCTGAAAAAGCCGTTATTCGTGTTGCTGATGTTTTCGAGGCGACCAGCCAACTATCGCAAACCACACTGCGCTCGGTACTGGGTCAGCATGAGCTCGATGACATGCTGGCGGAGAGAGACAAGCTCAACTCGGATATCCAGGGACTGCTCGACCAGCGCACGGACAACTGGGGCATCAAGGTCTCAAATGTCGAGATCAAACACGTCGATCTCGATGAGAGCATGATTCGGGCGATTGCACAGCAAGCCGAAGCCGAACGCGCGCGGCGCGCCAAAATCATCAATGCGGAGGCGGAGAAGCAGGCGGCAACGACGCTGTCCGAAGCGGCGAGAATACTCGCGACTGAGGATCTCGCATTGCAGCTCCGTTACCTGCAGACGCTTAAGGAAATATCGAACGAAAGGACGAACACCGTTGTGTTCCCGATGCCGCTCGACTTCATTGAGCCACTGTTCAGGGTGAAAGAAAGGAAGTCGCATCCAGGCAGTTAGAAGGGTCTACGGGGCTCTTTTCGGCTAGTATCGGGCGACGATGAAACTCGCCCGACTCAAGATTGTCCTGCTGATACCGCTGGTTCTGTTCGCGTTGATCTACGCTTATGGAGCCATAAAGCTCGCGACGAATGACGATACTGTCCCGATAGCTGATGTGACGTCGGCAGAGCCGGTGACCGTTGCGATTTTTGGCGCGAGCGGCACAGCCGGTGATGGCATATTAAAAGCCGCAATGGCGTCACCGGACATCGGGATGATTCATGTGTACACGCGACGCGCGACCGAAAGAATGGAAGCGGGGGTCGCCGCCGGCACAGTGCAGGTGACGCTGCATCAGGATTATCTCGACTACTCGCCCATACTGGAAGATATAGTCGGCCTCGATGCTGTTTATTGGGCCATTGGAACCAGTACGGTTGGCGTCGATGAAGAGACCTATGGCAGGATTCATGTCGATTTTCCGATGCGCTTTGTCGAGTCATGGTTGGCTGCTAGCGACAAGCCCGATATTTCCTTTCACTACATCAGTTCCAGTGACCTGTCTGAAGACTCCGGGATGATGTGGGTGCAACAAAAGCTGCGCGCCGAGCGATCTTTGATCGGCTTAGCGGAAGGCACCAAGCTTCGGGTAATCGCGTATCGTCCGGACTACATAGGCCCGACTGAAGAAGAGGCGCATCTCGGTCAAAACCTTCTTTACTGGTTTTTCGCGCCCGTTGGAGCTGCCGTGCGAGCCACAAGCATTGGCCAGGCGATGATCGACGTGACCGTGAGAGGGAAGGAATTTGAAAACGGTCGAAAACTTGGAACGGCAAGTATAATCCGTTACAGCAGCGCTTACGAAAGACGTCAAAAATAATCAAAGCCAAGGAACCACGTTATGGAATCACCATTGATCACGAATGATGCAATTGTCCTGGGGCTGCTCGTCGGTGTCCTCGGGCTGGTGTTCTACACCCGCAGCCTCGGTGGGCGCTGGACAACTTTCTACACGTTCGTTCCTGTCTTGCTGCTCTGCTATTTGCTGCCGTCGCTGATGAACAGTTTTGGACTGATATCCAGCGAAGGCTCCAATCTCTGGCCGGTCGCGAAGAATTACTTCCTGCCAGCCTGTCTCGTATTGATGACCCTGAGTATCGACCTGAAGGCGATTATCGGTCTTGGACCCAAAGCGCTGATCATGTTTTTTACGGCGACGGCCGGCATCGTTATCGGCGGCCCAATTGCGATCTTCATCGTTTCGCTCTTTAGTCCCGAGACCGTCGGTGGCGAGGGAATGAATGCTGTCTGGCGTGGATTCGCAACATTGGCTGGAAGCTGGATCGGTGGTGGCGCTAATCAGACTGCGATGCTGGAGGTCTATGGCTACAATCCGGACCGCTATGCGGCAATGGTTGCCATTGATGTCGTGGTCGCGAACATCTGGATGGTCTTTCTGCTCTACGGCGCCGGGAACTCCGCGATGGTTGACAAGTGGTTGAAGGCAGACACCTCTGCCATCGATCGCCTGAAGAGCACGATGGAAAACTATACCGCCGAGATCGAGCGCAAGAGCAGTCTCGTGGATTTCATGATGATTACGGCAGTGGCGTTCACCTCCGTAGGCATCGCGCATCTCGTCGGTCAGGTTGCGACAACCTTCTTCCTGAAGTTCGAAGCTTTGCAGGAAACAATACTTGTCAGCGACTTTTTCTGGATAGTTGTTACTGCAACGACCATAGGAATATCGCTTAGCTTTACCCAGTTCCGAAATCTGGAGGGTGCAGGCGCGTCCAAGGTCGGCAGCGTGTTCATTTTCCTGCTGGTCGCGGTCATCGGGACGCGCATGGATGTGTTCCAGATCGGTGAGGCGCCGATGTTGTTCGTCGTTGGTCTGGTCTGGATGCTGATACACGTCACCCTGCTGTTGATCGTCGCCAAAATGATTCGTGCGCCGTTGTTCTTTGTGGCCGTCGGAAGCCAGGCCAACGTCGGCGGCGCGGCTTCAGCGCCCGTGGTCGCGGCGGCGTTCCATCCTGCACTGGCGCCCGTGGGCGTGCTGCTGGCCGTGCTGGGCTACGCGCTGGGAACGTATGGTGCGATAATCGCCGCGGAACTTATGCGGCTAGTCGTAGAATAGTCGACCCTTATCAAGTGAGCTCGATCTGATGGCAAATTCCTCTAATGACAATCTCGCCGTACTAATCGACGCAGATAATGCGCAGGCGGCAATTATTCATGAGTTACTCGCGGAAGTGTCGCGCTATGGTACGGCAAGTGTTAAACGCGCCTACGGGGACTGGACAACGCCGGGCCTGAAGAAGTGGAAAGAAGTTCTTCACGAGATGGCGATACAGCCGATTCAGCAGTTCAGTTACACGACGGGAAAGAACTCGACCGATTCGGCACTCATCATTGACGCAATGGACCTGTTGCACACAGGCAGGCTGAACGGGGTTTGCCTCGTGTCCTCAGACAGCGACTTCACACGTCTCGCGACTCGAATTCGCGAAAGTGGACTGGTTGTTTACGGTTTCGGCGAACGCAAGACACCCAAGCCCTTCGTAGCCGCCTGCGACAAGTTCATCTATTCGGATATTCTGAAGCCGGCGAAGACAGGCGAAGCGCAAACGAAAGCTCAGGCCGAACCACTGAAACCGATGCTAATTGATGCGGTGAATGCCGCTGCACAGGATGACGGGTGGGCCAACCTGGGTACTGTAGGTTCTGCGCTGCAGAAAATCAGCCCGTCTTTCGATCCTCGTAACTACGGGTTTCAAAAACTGGGCGAACTGGTCCGAAAGCAAAACTACCTCAGTCTCAAGGAGGTGCAAATATCCGCCGCCGGTGCGGTCCAGATTCTTGTTCGATTGAAATAAACCGCGGAGCAGGTGTAATCGTGAGTGCGTTTCAAGGGCTAAAGAGCCTGCTGGAAGACAACACAACCCGGTCCGGCCGAATATTGGAGATATTCCTCCAGACGATTATCGTCATATCGCTCGTCAGCTTTTCGATCGAAACCATGCCGGACCTGACCGACGCGCAGTTACATATGCTTTCCCTGATTGAGTTTGTTTGTGTGTCGATTTTCACCGTCGAATATATTCTTCGCATCGTCGTTGCCTCGAACAGGCCGGGATTCATCTTCAGTTTCTTCGGGATCATCGACTTACTCGCCATACTTCCTTTCTACCTGGCGACCAGCCTGGACCTCAGATCGCTGCGGATACTGCGGCTGTTGCGCCTGGTACGTGCGGTCAAGCTGGTGCGGTACAGCAAGGCGGTAAAACTTTTTCGCCGGGCCTTCATCCTGGCGCGGGAAGAGCTGATTCTTTTCGGTGTGCTCGCGTTGATGCTGCTGTATCTCGCGAGTGTTGGTATCTGGTATTTTGAGAATCCGGTCCAGCCCGACAAATTTTCGTCGGTCTTCTCCAGCATGTGGTGGGCGGTATCAACTCTGACGACCGTGGGATACGGTGACGTGGTACCCGTCACCGACTGGGGTAAGGTGTTCACGTTTTTTACTCTCGTGATCGGGCTGGGCATCATGGCCGTACCGACAGGTATCATGGCGTCGGCGCTCAGCGAGGCCCGGCGAATGGCCGCGAACGAAAACAAACCGAAGCAATAGCGACTGTCTTGTCTAAATTGCGATAGTCTGTCCGTACTCCGCAATCGAAATCGGCGCGTTCAATTTTTCTTTCATGACCGCCACGAGTGCTTGCTGCGACTCGGGCTCGCCATGTACCAGGTACACGGGCGGTCGGTTTTCGAATGTTGCATACCAATCAATCAGATCAGCCTGGTCGGCGTGTGCAGAAAGACCGCCTATCGTGTGCACCTGAATCCGGACCTTACGATCTTCGCCCCACAACTTCACTTCGTCAGCACCGTCGACCAGGCGTCGGCCCAGCGTGCCCTGAGCCTGGAACCCGACGATCACGAGATGGCATTCTGGCCGCCCGATGTTGTACTTGAGGTGGTGGTGAATTCTCCCGCCGGCGCACATCCCGCTTCCCGCGATGATAATCGCGCCCGACCGGATTTCGTTGATCGCCATCGAATCCTCTGTGCTCCGACTCATGTGAAAGTTCGGTAAGTCCGGAAGGCTGGAGTCCGGACCAAACAGCTTTGCCCCGTAAAGATGTCGATAATGTGCGTAGGTTTTCGTTGCGTCCACACCCATCGGGCTGTCAAGAAATATTTGCCAGTCCCTGAGCTGCCACTCGTCAAAATGCTCGGCCATTAAGTAGAGCAGGTCCTGTGTGCGCCCGACCGTGAATGCAGGTATCAGGATATTGCCCTGTCCTGCGCGAGCTTTTTGAAACAGCTCGCCAAGTTCTTCGATCGTCTCGTCGAAGGGGCGGTGCAGCCGGTCGCCATAAGTGCTTTCGAGTAGTACAGCGTCGGCATGGCGAAGTCGCTTTGGAGGATTCATGACCGGTGCGTCGCGATAACCAAGATCGCCACTGAACACAAGAGTGCGCACCGGACCTTTATGCTTGTAAACAAGTTCGACGATCGCCGAACCCAGGATATGACCGGCATCGTAAAAACGAAGGCTAAGTCCTGGCAAGATTTCCACTGCTTTGTCGTACTTCATGCCAGAGAACTGCAACAGGCAGGCTTCCGCGTCGGCACGCGTGTAGAGAGGCTCTATCAACGGCTTGCCATTCCTGTCGCGTTTTTTGTTCTCCCACTCAGCGTCCTTCTCGTTAAGGTAGCCGGAGTCGGGCAGCATGATTTCGCAGAGTGCCCTGGTCGCGTCCTGCACATAAACGGGTCCGCTGTAACCACGCTTCACCAGCAGCGGGACGCGTCCGGAGTGGTCAATGTGTGCGTGACTGATGACGACGGCGTCAATCTCGTCCACGGGTATTGGGAAAGGATCCGAGTTGTGGACTTCATCCGGGCCGCCGCCCTGTATCAAGCCGCACTCGAGCAGCACTGTGTGATCACCCGCGCGGATGACATACAGGGAGCCGGTAACGTGCTCTGTGGCGCCAAAGAATTGCAGTTGCATGGTCGGCACACCCCGGGTTCAGGTCCTCAGTAAAATACTAGTTACCGTACGCGCTGAAGTACCTAGGGGTATGTACCGATGATTAGCGCGACCGGGCGTCGTAACATCGATAGGTGTAGGGCTTCGAAAGGACAATCGTCATGCGTGGCTTCGTCCCGGCGCTGGTGCTGGCAACGATCGCGCTTGTCGCGGTGGGCGGATGCACGCCGCAAACGAGCGTGGTGAAGGTCTATGAGGATTCAACGCGAGCGCCAGGAACCTATAAACGACTGCTGGTTGTCGACGTCAGCAGCGATTATGGACAGCAAACGCTTTTTGAAAGTGAAATTGCTGCCAGATTACGCAAGGAACAGGTCGATGCAGTCCCGATCTATACCAAACTCGACACGAGCAAAGGCGTAACCCAGAGCGAGATCAACAAGGTCGCCGACGATATTGCTGCTGACGGCATACTGATCACGCACATCGCCAGCGTTGATACCGAGGTCGATGTGGTGGCAGGCAGGGAGCAGCTGAAGTCTACCTGCCGACGTGGCGACCCCGTAGACTACTTCCTGTACGACCATGACATTATCGCCGAGCCGGACACTGTGAAGGTCGCGCATACACTGGTTGTAATTAGCAATCTGTATGATGGCCGTAGCCACGAGCGCATCTGGACTATTCAGTCGACCTGCTTCGGAAAAGAAAGTATGTCCGAGGCAATGAGCGAGGAAGCAAGTGCAATCGTCAGGCAATTACGCATCGACGAACTGATCTGACAGGAGGTGCGCTTTGAAAGCGATGCTCCTCAAACGGATTGGGTCCTTGCACGACAATCCAGAGCCGTTGACGCTTGCCCGGATTCCGTGTCCCGAACCTGCGAGCGACGAAATTCTCATCGCGGTTAGTGCTTGCGGCGTTTGCCACACCGAGATCGATGAAATCGAGGGCAGGACCCCGCCATCTTTCCTGCCGATCGTTCCCGGGCATGAGGTTGTCGGCAGAGTAGTGAAAACGGGTGCACGGGTTTCGAGACTCGCTCTCGGTGATCGTGTCGGCGTGGGCTGGATACACGAGTCATCCGGCGACATCGATGAAAATATCAGCGATCAGTTTGTCGCCACGGGGCGCGATGCGAACGGCGGTTATGCCGAGTTCATGACAGTACGGGAGGACTACGCTTATCCAATACCGGAGTGCTTCACGGATTACGAAGCCGCTCCGCTCCTGTGCGCAGGCGGAGTCGGTTATCGCGCGCTCAAACTTGCAAACATACAGAACGGCGACGTACTCGGACTGACCGGCTTTGGCGGTTCGGGGCACCTGGTGCTCCAGCTGGCCAGGAACCTCTATCCGGATTCGGAGATTTATGTGTTCGCTCGCAGCACCAAAGAACAGGCGTTTGCGATGCATCTCGGCGCGAGCTGGGCGGGTGATACGGCAGACATGCCGCCGAAGCCGCCATATGCGATTATTGACACCACACCGGTGTGGCGACCGGTGCTCGCGGCGCTTGGATTTTTGCGCCCGGGTGGAACACTTGTGATCAATGCGATTCGCAAGGAGGATACGGACAAACAGGCAATGGCGAGCATCGACTACGCGGAGCACCTGTGGCAGGAAAAGAAAGTGCAGACGGTGGCGAATGTCACGAGTCACGACATCAGGGCGTTTCTTGAGGTCGCGGCCAGCGCAGGGATCCGGCCCGAAGTTCGGGTTTACCCGCTTGAAGATGCAAACAAAGCTTTGCACGCTTTACGCAGCGGCCATATCCGGGGCGCCAATGTCCTTGCAATTGGTCAGGCAATGAATCGAACAATAAACGGAGATTGAAATGGCAAACGAGGGATATCACGAACCAGTGGCGGAACTCTCGGACGAAACGAGAGACATGCACCGCGCAATCACCTCTTTGATGGAGGAACTCGAAGCGGTGGATTGGTACAACCAGAGAGTTGACGCCTGCAAGGACAAAGACTTAAAGGCGATACTTGCGCACAATCGAGACGAGGAAAAGGAACACGCCGCCATGGTCCTGGAGTGGATACGGCGACGTGATCCGGGTTTTGACAAAGAGCTTAAGGACTACCTGTTTCAGGACGGACCCATCACCCACGAATAGTATTCACGAAAATCAATTAAGAGCAGTCTCAATTCCAGCGGCAGTGTGACAACCCTGGCATTGCTCAGTGATGCGTTTCGATGCGGCGCGCGCAGTATCAAGGTCGGTCGCATATTCAACTTCCTGGGCTGCCGCACGCATGCCAATTACGTAGGTTTGCCATTTGCGCGGTATGCGGTCCAGCGACTGGTGCTTTGACATCCAGAAGGCCGGAATTGAGGCCCTTTCGAGGTCGCCGTCGTCGAGCGCAAAATTGATGTCGTCAAGTTTGTCAGCGTGCTCGTGCATGTGGTCCAGGAATTTCGTATTGGTCTGGACACCAGACCGACTATCGACCGCCGTTGCGGTGTTCGTTTCCTGCACTGTGCAACCGGCCACGAACACGGCGAAACCAAGGATCAAGGGAAAGTAGGTTTTCATAGAAACTTCCGGTGGCGATTTACATAGAGGAATTATCAGCCGCGGCAGGACACGATTAAATAGGTAGTAATCGCCATGGCGTAGTATCTCCACGCAAGGCGGGT